>ERZ1292629.1263-Hain-H43-01um-R1-1263-length-25334-cov-24_pt1 | contig 25334 bp, 34 predicted proteins | sample MGYA00564399_ERZ1292629 | MGnify/ENA primary metagenome ERZ1292629 (study PRJEB36523, sample SAMEA6512636) | groundwater metagenome | collected 2019-01-08 | study: AquaDiva: Metagenomics assemblies of 32 groundwater samples
CCTTTCAGCCTTCCGCTAAATAGCGTCAAGCGTGTTTGGTGGGCGGTGTAAAACTCGTCCAATATCAGATTAGGGGCCTGCGTAGGTGTCTATACCACGTTAGGGGCTTCTGGCAATGGCATCCAATGAGTAGGATAAACCTCATCACTATCGCGGTACCCTTGGCTTGGTACGCAAAGTTCCCATGTTCCTAAAATATACAGTGATTCATAATGGGCTGTTGTCATCTTTCCATCATCAAACACCAATACGTTCGTGCCGTCCCTTGGCGCAGTTTCAATCGGTTTCCATTCCATAGTTTCACCCCTAACCTTACGTTCAACTTTCGTTCCGCTTCGCTCCACCGGACTGCCTACGGCAGCCGAGTTAACTCCACGTTGGGCGGACTATTCATGCAGTGCGCTGCAAAATCAGCCATTTTTTTCGCCTCTGCATCTGTGCTGCAAATTCGACGGAAACTTGCAATCAAATTAGATTCCTCGCCGCCATCAATCATGTACAGCAGACCGTCTTTTGCCCAGTATTTGCACTCGGTCGGCTGTTTTTTAATCGCTGCTGAGTTTGGGCGCGGCCAGCCCAACCCTGCGTTCGAGCGGGAGCGCGCAAAAGCGCGCAGCCCCTTAGCTACACGTTAGACGTCGCTGATAAAGTGTAGTAATGCTCCACCCCATCAATGTTCAAAGTGCATGTGCTGCCATCAACTGCATAACTCACCAGCCGAGGCTCTTCCTTGTCAGATGCCATAGGTTGCTTGCTAAATCCCAAAAACCATTTTGCTTTATTGCCCAGAAATCCGGTCATTCTCCACGCAAAAATATGTTCGTTAATCATAAGTCTCATTGCTGCTCCTTTCTAACCCTGCATTCAAGCGGGACGGCTTTCAGCCGCCCCTTAATTTGTCGTTAGGCCTCGTCATTGTAAAGAGCGCGGGTTTAATCACGCTCAAGGCCAGCCGAAGGGGGACGGCTGGAGGGGAGTTCATGTTTCATTTTTTGCTTTTGACAGCATATATTGGATGCGCTGCCGCGAAACACCATGTTTATTTGCAATAGCCTGTTGTGAATTACCAGCAATATATTCGCGTAGTATTTTTGCGCGCCGCTTGCTTGCCTGCAATTTTAAATTTGTATTGTGTGAGCTCATAAGGTGAAATTATACAGGTTAATTATATTTGCGCAAGGGGGTTGCATATTACAAAAAAGAATTGTAATATGCTCGAACTCGCTGACCTGACCTGACGCGATGCGAGTGAAGAAACCGGGAACCACGAGAGGCAAATAATATTGCAGCGGTGTGGAAGTTAGCGGAGAAGGGCTAAACCGGGATGAGACCGTAGAGCTGTGGCAGTAAGATCGTAACTTGCAAGACGTTTTTGTTGTTGTAGCAAATCTGTAAACAGAAGGCCCACTAGCGAAAAATGAGTTGGTAGTCTTTGCGAAAGAAAGAACTTGATAGTCTTAAATGGTGAAGAGCCTAATAGGTAGAAATACTGTGATGAATCAAGCCAAAGGCGTAACAACTCAAGGGATAACCCGCTAGATGTATTTCCGTAAAGTCGGTGAAAGCTTTACTTAGGTGCCAACACCGAGCCAAGCCATGACACTGCTGATTATGTAGTTAGTAATTGGATGTACTTCATGGAAAGGTGTAAAGACTATATACGGAATGCCTAAAGCTGCGAGAGAGCTAGATAGAATTGATGCGAAAGCACAAGTTCACTTCTAGCCAGCAATGGCAAAAATAGTCTATCCGAACACAACCGCACTGGGTGTTCGCGTAAATTGGTTAAGAGTGGATGGAAACATCCTGCGGTGCAACTTCCCTGAAGAGCTGGCATTGCGCATTTAAAGGAGATTCAGATGCAACCATTAGCACAGGTAGAGCGCATATCAGATAGAGCGTGTCGCGCCGACCTTACCAATCATCTCGACCATGAAGCGGATGAAGAACGCAGGGCAGAAATGATTGAGGCGCGCGCCAAAGAGCTGATGCAGCCTCATGAATGGCTTGATCCGTGGAATTTTACAAACTTCACCGAGGCAATCGAAAACGCACCAGAAGGTGAGCGCAAGATGATGTGCGCCACAGTCGCTGAGGCAAACGCACGAGGTCTGAATGACAATATGGCAAATCACCTGGCGCTCTTATCAATCAATCAGATGGTGACTCGGTACTGGAAAGAAATAGCGTTGCGCGAAGCGCGCGGAGAAATCTAAGGAGGGTAATCATGACGACAAATCGCGCACAAACTAAAGCGCACTTAGCAATGGCAATGGCAGTGGCAGTGTTACGCAGTCAACTGATGCCAGCATTCCCTTTCGTAACTCGCAAACCAAAAGGGCCGACGCCGAATCAGTATCTCAGTCCACACCAAGGGAAACGCGAATGCGCCCGGCGACTGCGCTCACATCTAGAGAGAAAGCCGCGCAGAATGTGGGTGCTGGATGCAACGGTACTTGGTGCGCCATTCGGGCAATACAAATGCAGCCGCCGCGCTCCGCTGGCAAGGCTTTATTTCCACAAACGGCTTCGTTGTCCGGTGGTGTTGAAAGCCTGAAAATGACGCGGATAGACAACCTGTTTGATCGTGTTGTGGAGACAAAAATGGAACTCAATCACCAGAATATCGTTGACCGCATCAACAATCGCCACAAAGAAGATGTGCCGCCGCTGTTTTGGATTGGCGTTGTGCTAATGGCGCTGCTCGTTATGAGCAACTGGCTGGGGTGAAATCATGATCCGTCGAATTCGCAATTATTTGTATTTCCGAGCGCGCAACATCAATCATGTTGCAGCATTTCGCGCCGCTACTGGCCGACTGTAAAAGAGCAGAGTGATGCGCGCCATATTTATTTTAGCCGCATTACTCTACAGCCAAGATGCCACCACAGAAAAGCACGCGCCGCAACTTGGCAACGAATTACCGGAATTTTTCGGGGCACCATGCTCGGTTTCAACAGATTATTACAACGGAGTTTGCGAGACTTTCAAGGTCAGGAAAAAACCGCGACTTCAGCAAAAGAAAAGGAAAAGTAAAAAATGAATCAGAAAATCAAATGGGACAACATGCCTGACACATTCAACCTGATTTTTCTCGCTGCGTCGTTTTTGTTGGCCACATTTATTTTGTTGTGGATTCAATGGTGAGATCAGTCGCTTAATTTACTGGAGATTAAAATATGTGTAAACGTCACAGCTTCCTCTTAAACCGCGCAGGGAAAGTGCTTGACGGGTTTGGAATTACCGATAGTCATACGGAAATCCGTGAATTGCACGGATTAAAAAATACCGACGACAGCGTTAATGCTTACGAATGGCAACCACCAAAAGGATGGCCTGAAACTGATTGGCATCTTGGACTGACAAAAGACCATGAAGTATTTACCACCAAAGCCAGCCACGAAAAGGCTATGGAGCGCCATATCCGCGCGACGTATCCAGACTCGGCTGCGTGGGATGCTGGAGACAAGCCGCGCATTACTGCTGAAATACTACGCGCGGCAGGATGGAACGAACTACTGCCTGATGGTGAGTACAGTTCCCTAGCAGGTAATAATTTTTGTACCTCCGGAAAAGTGAACAGCACCGGCCAGACGGGCGGGTATTGCTGGGGCATCGACAACGCCACGGTGAACAGCACCGGCCAGACGGGTGGGGATTGCCGGGGCTACGACAACGCCACGGTGAACAGCACCGGCCAGACGGGTGGGTATTGCTGGGGCATCGGCAACGCCACGGTGAACCGAGGATAAAGAAATGAACCACCTGAACACCATTATCGAGCAACACGCCGAACGCGCGCTGGCAGAAATCAAATTGATGAGCGCGATGGCGCGGAAGCAGATATACCGGATCGCAGAATTCCCGGCGCGTTCGAACGCACAGAAACGCAGATGGGCGAAAGCACAAAAGGAAACGAGTGGTTTTTTCCCTCGCTGCACATGCGCACACAGGAGGGCGGGCTGGGATATTGACGTGGATTTGCTGTTTAAAATCTCGCATATAACATACGAAATGAATCCAGACTTTCCTGTGGATGTTGAGCATGTCGAACTTGTGCTGCTTGCGCTTGAACAGGAAGGATGGAAGGTTAACAAATGAGCCTCCATTCGCAACGTAGAGTTGAGGGGGCGCGCACTATGACCGACCAGAAAACACAGAACCACGCTTTTGCGCGCTCCCGCTCGAACGCCGGGTTGGGCACATCACACGCTTGCACTCTGGCGCACGGATGCGATTGGGAGAGGGTCGGAGAGTATCGCGTACCGGCGCGCGGAGTATGGGCTACGAACATGCCAAAGAATCCAGATGGTACGGTGAAATATGAAACTTACCGATGCAAGCGGTGCGGTAGAACGCAATCGGATGAGGTGCTTTATTCATTTGTGCCCAACGTAAAGGTAAGGGGCGGGACGCCGCAGGCGGAACGTCCCTCTTGACCGCCGGGTTGGGCGGTTTAACTGGGAGAGTGGTAATGACATACAAAGAATTGAAATTGATACCTGTTGACCCGCAGCCATCTTTTATCGAAAGTAGTGGGCGATGGATGTGGCCTTTGCCGCAGCAAGCAAGATTTGAGGGTTGTTGCACGGAAGTGGTTACGGCCACAAGAGAATGGTGGGAATACGCCCCGTCAGAGGCAAAGCCGCACCCAATGGCAGAAGGAGTGCAGCTAAGGGACGAAGTGTGGTACTGGGCGGTGCCCAACGTTTAGTTAAGGCCGCGCCGCGCTTTTGCGGCGTCGCGCCTTGAACGTTAGGTTATGCGGTTTTAACTTGGAGATGATAATGGAACACGATATTTTAAGAGCCAAATTAAAAAAAGAAAATACTGAATCGCGCCCATGCGTGGTTTTTGATACACCCGATGCTCATACAGTCTGGCTAAAAGTTGGAGTACAGCAATTTTGCGTCACGAACGAAGCTATGGAAACTGAGGTTGAAGCCGATTGGATGAGAGACATGCTTGCAGAGGCTCTTGCAACACTAATAGAGCAGCAGGGGCATAACGTGGAAGTAACCGGCTGCGCTTCGCGCAGTCCGGGTTGACTGTAGGGTTAGAACCCATGACTGTAATTGACCTGCAAGCTGCAAGACAAGAACGTGAACCGCACAGCACTGGTAAAGCGCGGTGCTTGGCGTGTAAACATGAGTGGGTTGCGGTAGCTCCAATCGGTGTGACATGGATGGAATGCCCGTCTTGCACACTGGAGCGCGGGAGATTTTTCGCGCAGCATGAGCGCGACGGAAAGCACTGGCATTGCAATTGTGGATGCGACCTGTTCTACGCAACGCCGGATGGTTTTTACTGCCCGAATTGTGGAGAGTGGCAACATGGGTTCTAACGTAAAGTAGACCCCATCCAGCAAAACTAACTTTCAATTGCATTCCGCTTGCAACCGCGATACTATATGTTTGTTGCAATTCTTTAACTGGATAATTATGAAACTTAAACCAGAATGGCGCATCACCTTGGAGCATGTACCTACCGCGAAAAAGTACAAACTCGCTTTGATCCCTCAACCGTGGAAAGGAAGATATTGGTTGAGGTTTAACGGCAAGGCATCAGAGAAAATGCCGGTGTGTACGAAAACAGAATTATTGAAGAAAATTGCCGGGCTGTTGCAGGAAAATGGCGCATAGAGTTCCGCCGCCGCAAAATCCCGACCTGGCAAAGCGGGCGGCGCGAATAGCAGGTCAAATAAAGTTCATCGGCAGTAGATGCAAACGTAATCATGGCGGCTTGCGTTATTCTAAATCAGGGCAGTGTGTTTTATGCGTTTCTCTTTATAGAGATTTATCAAAGGAAATAGTGAAATGAATGAGATTGTGCAATACCAAGAACCGTTGACCGCCGTGGCGATTCGCGCGCAAGTCAACCTGGTGCAGGAGGTGATGAAGGCCGTGATGAAGGACGGCACCCATTACGGCGTAATCCCCGGCACCCCGAAGCCTTCCCTGTGGAAGCCTGGCGCTGAGGTATTGGCGGCTACCTTCCGCATCGCGGTGAGCTATAAAATCGAGGATTTATCCACGACAGACGTGGCACGTTACCGTGTAAGCGCAATCGGCACCCACCAGACCAGCGGTATCGTGATGGGCGAAGGTATGGGGGAATGCTCATCCGGCGAGGAAAAGTACAAGTGGCGCAAGGCAGTCAATGCCAATGAATTCGCTGCTATTCCAGAAGATCGCCGCCGCGTCAAGTTTGGCAAGTCGTATGACGTGAACCAAGTGCGCACCGAGCCAGCAGACCTCGCTAATACCATCCTCAAGATGGCCTGCAAGCGCGCACAGGTAGCCATGATCCTGAACGTCACAGCGGCCAGCGATTGCTTTACGCAGGATTTGGAAGATATACCGGAGGAGCTTTTGGATAAGGCAACCGGCGAGATTCACAAGAAAGAACCGCAGCCAATCCCGCAGGCCGCGTTCAATGAGCAGAAGCCCAAGTTCCAAGCCGCTATCATAACCGGACGCAAAACACATCAGGCCGTTATCGCGTGGATCAACGCCCAGGGGCTCGGCTATTTGACCGAGGCCATGCTGGCCGAGATCAATTCGTGGCCTGCACCGAAGCCAGCCGAAGCAAAGCCTGCCGAGAACACGGATGCCGAGCCAGTAACGAAGGCCCCGGCGATTGACCCTGACGATTTGCCATTTCAATAAAAATCATGCAGAATACGCATCGAGTCTTGGACGGCTCTAAATCGGTAAAGCTCCACATGCGCTATGGCGGTCATCGACCGTTCGTCCAACCCGAAAGGGATAGCGCAGGTGGAGCTTTTTTATTGCGAGGCAAAAATGAGTGCGAAAATTGATATGGCTGGGAAACGGTATGGATCAATTACGGTGATTCATGATGTTGGTTTTTGTACCGATAGAAAATATAAATGGCTTGCATTATGCGATTGTGGAAATAAGTTCGAGACAAGCGGTGCAAAAATACGGTCTGGCGAAGTTGTAACTTGTCCGTCATGCTCAAAAGAAAGAGTTCGTTTATCCCATATTACTCACGGCAGTAGGTATGTGGATGAGTACCGCACTTGGACACATATAAAATCACGATGCTACAACGCAAGAGTGCCAGAATATAATCGCTATGGCGGACGCGGGATTTTGGTTTGCGATCGCTGGCTTGAATCATTTGAGAATTTTCTTGCTGATATGGGTATAAGACCCAGTAAACAACACTCAATTGATCGCAAGGATAATGATGGTAACTATGAACCATCAAATTGCCGTTGGGCAACAATCAAAGAGCAGGCGAACAATACGCGGAGTAATAGAAAAGTAACGATTGGCAGAAAAACAAAAAATATGACTCAGTGGGCTGAGGATATAGGTGTTACCCGTGAAGTTATACATAAAAGACTTAAGCGCGGGATCAGTGGCGCAGCACTCTTGAGTAATTTATTTGAGCCTGAGCGGTTCATGTTCGGCGGAGTCAATGCAACCATACCTGAATGGAGCGACAAAATCGGCATCAAACGAGCCACCCTATACTGGCGAATCAATAAACAAAAATGGCCGTTAGACAAGGCGTTGACACAAGGAGTTAAAAAATGAAGACAATGGAATTAGAGCAGGGCAGCCAGCTTTGGTTGAATCATCGCAGAACTCACAGAAATGCCAGCGATACGCCATGCGTTACTGGGCATTCACCATATAAAACCCGATCTAAATTTATGGGTGAATATGTCAGCGGGATCGTGGAAGATACAGATGACGCAACACAATCACGTTTCGCAGATGGCCATAGGTCTGAAAGGCTGGCAAGACCGTTGATGGCGCAGATCATTGGCGAGGATTTATCACCCGTAGTCGGAGTGTCTGGCGTTTGGTCGGCATCCTTTGATGGGCTGACATTCGATGAAATGATAGCGGCTGAACATAAAGCGCTCAATGACACGCTGCGCGCCGTGTCTTGTGCTACTGAGCTGCCAATCTACTACCGCGAGCAAATGGAGCATCAATTGATGGTTTGCGGGGGCGAGAAGTGCCTGTTCATGGCTTCCAAGTGGAACGATGACGACACGCTGGCCGAGGAGGTGCATTTTTGGTATGAGCCTGACTTGGCATTGCGCGCACAGATTATTGCTGCTTGGGACATGTTCGAGAAGGATGTCGCCGCCTACGTCCCATCCGAAGTGAAGGAAATGCCCAAGGCCGAAGTCACCATCGACCTGCCGGCCCTCTTCGTCCACGCCAAGGGCGAGATCACCGAGCATAATATGGAAGCCTTTGGTGTGGCATTGACGGCGAAACTGGCCGAAGTGCGCGCCATCGATCTCATCACCGACCAGGACTTCTCAAATGCCAAGGAAGCCGCCAAGAAATTCCGCGATACCGCGAAGGCAATCGCATTATCCAAAGAAGCCATGCTGGCGCAGACCGAAACAATTGGAGAGGCTGCGCGCAAGATGGATGCATGGGTGAAAGACCTGAACGGCACAGCCTTGCAACTGGAAAAGGACGTGGAGCGCGAGGACTTGGCGAAAAAAACCGCGATGGTTACTGCCGCTGCGCTCGCCTTCCGTGAGCATATTGAAGCACTGGAAGTTGAAACGTGTTTAATCAAACTTGCCACGCCGAAACCAGACTTTGCCCTAGCGATTAAAGGGAAGCGCAACTATGCCAGTATGCAAGACGCACTTGATACCGCTCTGGCGATTGATGGTAAAGCAAAGGCTGACGCCGAGGCAAAGGACATCCGCGCAAAACTGTCATGGTGTAAGGAAAACGCATCCGGCATGTCATTCCTGTTTCCTGATTTGGCGCAAATCATCACCAAACCGCTGGACGACTTTACGCTGCTGATTGCTACGCGCATCAAGGATCACAATGATGCAGAAGCGAAAAAACTGGAAGAGCAAACTGCTCGCATTCGCGCCGAAGAGGAGGCAAAGGCTAAAGCCAAGGTAGAGGAAGAGCAGCGCCAGGAAGCAGAAGCGCAAGCCAAGATCGACCGCGAGGCCGCAGAAAAACTCAAGGCCGAGCAGGATGCTATTGATGCAGCAGCAAAAACGTCTGCGCGCACTAAATGCGACGGGAATCATGGTGGGCCACGTTGTTGTGATCCAGAATGCTGGAATACTGATACTGCTCCAGTTGCAAAGCCTGCCGACATTGTAGTAATCGAGCACCAGGACGTAATCAGCGCATTTCTGGCTTCGCGCGATTTCGGCAAGGAAGCCGGGAAGGTACGGGCAATTTTGGTGGAGTTTGTGAAGTTCAGCGCGCAGTTCAACAACAAGAAGGCGGCATGAGCGTCCGCTCCGTAAATATCGGCATCAACGAAGAGGAAACACATTTATGACCATCACCGCATTCCCGCTCCAATGGCCAGAAGGCTGGCCGCGTACTGAGCCAAGTAAGCTCAAGTACGGCAGATTCGGCGTGCGACGCGCGAATACCGGATCGTCTTGGACTAGCCTGAAAGACATCACCATCACCGAAGCCGTCAGCCGGGTGCAAGCCGAACTACAAAAGATGGGGATCGACTCGCAGGATGTGGTGATTTCAACCAACGTGCGCACCAGACTTGACGGCCTGCCGCGCTCCGGTGAGCGCGAGCCAGACGACGGCGGTGCCGCCGTGTACTGGGAAACGCGCAAAGGCGAGCGCCGCGTGATGGCTATCGACCAGTACCGCAAGGTGGCGGACAATTTGGCCGCCATCGCTGCCACCCTGGACGCCATGCGCGCCATCGAACGGCATGGCGGCGCGCAGATACTTGATAGGGCTTTTACAGGGTTCGTCGCCCTGCCTGCACCGTCATCCGGCTCACGCGAATGGTGGCATGTGCTGGGCGTTCCCAGGGCATCTACCATTGACGATGCGCGCACCGCATATCGCAAGCTGGCCAGCGAGAACCATCCCGACCGCGGCGGGGATGCCGGCGCCATGGCGGCGATCAACAAGGCATGGGCTGAAGCGCAGGAGTATTTGGTATGAGAAACATGAGCTTCGCCCTAAGTGGAATGTTGGTGTAGTCGGTGTTTGCGGGAAGCATGTTTTTTATAAGGAGTAATGAGAATGGAACTCACCAAAAAAATGATAGAGGCTCCTCGGATGTTTCTGCTTGGAACTGATTTAGGCTACAACACTCTTGAAACTATGCGAGTGCATCTTGACGATTGGGGCGGCGATTATTCGTGTTGGCCCGATTGGGCGCAGACTGGAACAGGCTATTTAACTAAAGCAAAGAGGGCAATTCTAATTTACACAATGATGCAGGCGGCGGCAGAAAAGGAGCAAGCATGACCTACCTACAATATTTTGGCTATTTCTGCGTGTTCATTGTGACTGTGTACGCGCTGTTTGCGAGCTTTTGGAAAAGGAGTGGGTGAAAATGATTCGAAAAACTGATAAATATTTTAAAAGACGTGATCAAGTTTGGGCGTTAGGAATGCCAACAGATGTTTCAGTAACAGAATACGTTCGTCGCGAGACATGGTGGCTATTAGGAGTTATTCCATTATATTCACGCGATACTGTGATTGACAATCCACGATAAGGAGTAAATGAAATGAGTGATAAACCAGACACAAAGCCACTATTCTGGATTAACCCAGATGATGTAACGCTACCCGCAGAAAGCAATATGATCTATGTGACTGCGAGTAACTTTGACGGGAACACGATACCTGTTTATCGGCATCAACCACAGGGAGTTTGGCAGCCAATTGAAACAGCTCCAAAGGAAGGTCGTATTCTTGTTTGGAACGCTTTTTTTGGGGTGTATTCAAGCGAATTTACAATAGAGCGAGTATACGACTGCAATAAAGCATTATCTGATTGTGCAATTAAATGGCAAGGATACCCATTAGGCTTGACCAATATAGGACTAGGAAAATGGTATTGCGAGCCAACCTTATGGCAACCATTACCAGCGGCTCCGTCGGTTGAACAAATTCCTGCTGTTTCGTGTGGTTCACGCAAAGAGATTGAAAATTTACGAGCGCGCAATGACAAGCTCTACGCAGAGGCGGCCAATGAGCGCATTCTACGTTACGCCGCCGAAGCTGAACGGGATGCGCTGATACTGGAATACTGTCCGAATGAAATGACTGTTGAACGTCAAAATAATTGGGCTAACCACCAAAAACCATTTGGATATTGGCATCAAGGGCAGACCCAAGAGGGCATCGTGGACGAAAGCGACTTTTTTCTTTACAGTGAATCTGGCGATGTATCTTGCAAGTCTTGTGTAAAACTCTACACACATCCAGAAACTAACGCAAACGCAGTGAACAAAGCTGTACAAGCAGAAACCGAACGATGCGCGAAGATGGCCAGAGAATTTCAACTTTCGCCTGTAGTCGGGAAAGCGATTGCTGCGCTGATTGTTAATGAGAAACAAACTCAATCAACCTAGAACACTGTAACGTATCCTTTAGGGCATTTTCCCAGAACTCAGTACCCTCACAAGCTCCGGCTGTAATCTCAACGGCTGGAGCAATTCTTTCGGTATTTCCTGCTTCGGTGGGCATTGGATTATCGCTACATCCTGCCACTGGCAAACTTTCGTTCCTTGGCATAACTTGAGACTTTCGCAACCCGGCAAGAGCAGTATCAAGCTTGCGCCGATCAACATCGTAATCAGTCTTTGCTTTGGCAAGCTTTGCGTCCTGTTCTGCTTTGACCGCGATAACTTTTGCGTTTGCCTTCTGAACTTGGTCATTTATGTTCCCCTTATATGTGTCGAATTTAGCCTGAATAACATCTTTGCCGTGGCTATACGCCTTCCAGTGAGTCAAGCCTAGCCCTACCATCAGGCAAGCAATGATAATGGCGTAACGGTTCATTTGTCCTTCCACGCTTGGTTTGTAAGTGTTCTTATAACAGGGTTGCCGACTACCAAAATTACTGTAATGTAGGCAAATATATTACCAGGTATAAAAGGTTGCAACACTCCCAACACTCCCTCCAATGCCGATAGTCCTGCTACCAGCGCATTAAACCATATCGTCCTGCTTCTGATTGCACGTTGAAACCAGATTTTTACGTTATTCATACTGCTCTCCATCCTTTTAGTTGAAAATGTGCCTGTTCTTTCATTTTTCCTTGCCACCGTGCAGATGCTTCCAGCCCTACTGTCTCGCCGCACCTAACTACGATTGCCCATAGCACAGCATCCTCTTTTGCGCTTGCTCCCCATACCGCCTTACCGTGGCGGAGCGGTACGCAGTCATACCCTATCGCCTTGCCATCTTTCTGGGGATTATGTGCAGATTGTCCAGGTCGTGCGTTTGTTACGATTCTTCCAGCTTTAGTACGTCCTTGTGCATATAAGTCAGCCTGCTCAGCGTTACTACGCAGGGTACAGTAGATCAACAGGTCAACCGCTTCCCTATGACAGCAATCAATATGCGCAAGGGCCATCTGTTTTACGTCTTGCCGGAGGTCGTTCAGATCGCGACTACTCATTGGCACTTCTTCGCTATGTCACACCCGCCCACTTTGAGCGTAGCTATTCCCTGTTCTACAAGTCTTAATCTATCCCATATTGGTTCAAACTCTTCGACCTTTTGTTTTAACGAGGCGTTCTCGTTTTTTATTACGCCAATGTCAAGGGACAAATCTTTATCAATCTTCTGTACGGTTGCATTCAGTATGTCGAACTGCTTGATAAGCCTACTCAAGAAGAAAGCAATAATCCCTAACAAAACACCAAGACATGCTCCGACAAGAATAACCAGTGTTTCATCAATCTGCACTATCCCGGTTGTCATCACTGCCCCTTAATAAGTTCTTCAATTGCTGACCATATAAATATCACAACAGCCGCGATAAATACACTACCAAAAAAAATTGTTAGCAGGATTATTGCTACGCTGTTGATTACAGGATTCATGCCAGATCAAGCTTATCCATATCAACTCTGATACCTGCTATTTGCGTTCTTGCATTTGCAATTGCAGCTTCTTGAGAAGCCAGCACAGTTTCCAAATCTGCGAGGCTTTGCCTGTTAATATTTTTAATCTCTGGCGCATCCTCTACAATTGACGGAGTTCCGTTAACCATAGCAATCTTGAAGTTTGTTTTGACGTAGAGATAATTGCTGGACACTTTTACTGGCTTTGTAATAGCTACTCTACCCGCCGCTTTGTCTGCGGAAAACGTTCCAATATCAATGCCTGTTTCTGTTTTTTGCTCTTGCATTTTGATACTCCTTAATAAATTAAACTACTGTGATTATTACGCTTCTACACCTTTAATAATAGAGAATCCAAATACTGGTTGTTCAGTAGTTGTTCCTCCAGTTGTTGCAAAAGTTATCTGAAAACTGCCAGCAGCTCTATTGGTAACATGAATCTGATTCAGGTCAGTTCCAGATTTCTGGTCAACAACAACTCTATCGGTTGCAGCCATTGCAGAGTTGGTTACTGTGAATGATTGCCATGCCGCAGAACCTGCGGCAGACACAAGAGTTATTGCCCCATTGATCTTGTTAATTGTAACTCCGGTAGTACGAGACGTTATCTGCGTAATTGTGCCACCTGCGCCTGTTGAATAACCAACTCCGTTCGTGGCACCGGATGATAAGATTGATGTGGTGGCAGAGATCGCTCCGATTACTGCTTGTCCGGTTGTAGAAAATGTGCTGACTAAACCAGTACCCCCAACGGATATTTCGGTATTAGCTGTAGCCCCGCCTCCACCAAACTGTAAATTATTTAATTCATCCACATATATAGCATTAAGGTATGCTGTATTGGCAGCATTGCGCCATCGGATGGCTTTAGAATTAGCTATTCCAATCTCTCCTGTAGTTCCCGTTGAAACGCCTGCTACTCCAATCAATATACTATCTGTTGTTACCACAGTAGTAAACGCACCCGGCAACGTTCCAGCAGTCAACCTATCCGCATACGCAGTACTGGCATGTTGCGTGGAGTTGTTATTTGCTGCCTCTGTGTTTGTGGTGCAGTTGCTGGTATCGCCGGATGCGGGTGCTCCAAGTGCTCCGTTTTGAAAATAGAGCAACGCATCACCAGTTTCATCTGTAACGATTCCTCTAAGTTGCGCCGAGGTCATCGCGGTCAATGCAGACGCTTTAGTATTCCCGTTTGCATCTTTGCATTGCCACCCTGAACCGTGGGTATAATTCAGGCTTTCATTTTCCAGTAGCGCGGCAGTAATCAGCGGGTAATTTGTAGCGTTCGCATCCACCTGCACGGTAATTGTATGACTGCCCGCGTAGGTATTTTTGATATTAATCTCATCCACATCGCGTACTGTAGAAGTAGCTGGCGTAGCGCAAATCGTTGTCGTTGTTGCAGATGTAATACTTGTCGGCTGTATGCCGCCCGTATAAGCCGTGCTGGTAGCATCTGAATAGCAAACAACAACCTGCGCGCCATTCTGTGCTGTTATCAGTTCGAGGCTGTATGTTCCGGTGTTAGGTAGTCTTATCATAATTATCCTTGAGCGGCGGAGAAGGCTTTCATGTGTGCTTGATGGTCTAAAGTTAATTGTCCTGACGCATTAGCAAGGTCTCTATCAGTAGCGTGATAATGCAATGTTGAATCCCCGGCATCGGTCAAATCTGTTGCCTGTGTTGAACTCAAATGCGTATAACTCGCTGTGTTGATATTCTGCAAGTCGGCATGATTGCGCGTTTCAAGATCAGTGAGATTTGAACCTGTTTTGCCAACGCTCGACCAAGGAAATAATCCAGATGTGGCAACAGGCGCGAGAAGTTCTTTAATGTCGCTGAACCATTTTTGCCAAGCGAACGGAATTTCAGCCCAATACTTACCCCCTTGGTCTTTAACAACGGGGAGCTTTTCGCGTGATGGGGGAGGGGATAGGTTACTCATGAATAAAGTCCTGCGTTATAGCCAGAAGGGACGGAGTAGGCGAAGGCAGATGCGCCGAAGTTGGCTGTTATAGTAGCAACCGTAACCCCATCATTATCTACACAGCCTATAGCAGCAAATATTGCGCTTGCTGCATCCAGCAAGTCAGCCCAAGCCACCCCTTGTGATACGCCATCCAGATAAAATGTGATTAAGCCTGCATCCATATCCAATGCAACACCTACTGTATTACCAACGCCAAATGCACTACCGTAGACAGATGAACCAGCTCCATGAAACTTGTCTACCGTATCGGGAACGTGGTCTGGTTTTGAGCGGTATGCCCACCCGAATACAGTTTGCCCCAATTCGACATTCATATTAGCAAGCACTGTTGCAATTCCTAGTCCTAAAGTGCTATCACCTGCCCCAGGGGCAACTGTAAACACATCTACGTTATATTCCCAGTACCACTTTCCAGCAGATTTACTAATCGTACTTCTAACAGCATCTTGTGAGCTTATTCCAAAAGTTGCTGTTAAATCACCGTTTGATAGTGTTGTCTGAGTTCCTTTGTCCGCAGGATTCCATGTGGCATAAGTAACCGCAACAATGTAATTCACAGTCCCACTATCCTCCAGTACATCCCACTTTGTTCCATTCCAGCGCAATCTGATACGCGCTTTTATGCTGGTGGCTGTATTAACTAATTCAGCACTTCCGTAGTCAATGCCATCTTTAACGATTGTTCCGATAGTCACCGTAACCGTGCCGGTTCCAGTGTTGATTATTTCGATCCATTGATTTGTTGAGGGGATTGCAGGAAGAGACAGAGTTGCTCCGCCTACACCGCGCAATCCAGAACCATAAACATTGATGCCAGTATCAATAGAAGTTAGCGTATAGTTCCCATACACCGTACCGAGCAAATGCCTGGCCCGCGTAAAGCCGATCATTATTGATGTCATGGGGTGACTTGTCCGGCAAGGATAAAGCCGATATTCGCCAATGTAGCATCGGCACTGGCTGGCCCTGTTACCGTGAGAACATCACCCGCAGCAAAGGCGGGAGGGGTAGCAGCTACAAATGATGCGGTAGTCCCGCCGATAGCAAATACCATCGTGCCAAAGTTCGTCCCGTTTTTGGCAATGTTGAACGTTGTGGAAGCGGTAGCGGCTGTTCCGGCAGACGCTCGAGAAAGGGCTAGATTCACGCTAAAAGTCATCGCCCTTATCATGGGCAGCCTGAGTATGACTTGCGAGTTTGTAGGTACCCCAGATATGAACCCTGCTATGTCATAGGCTGATTGTCCGGCACCTAGATTATCTACCGGATAGCCTGTTACCTGCGTGTTATCGGATTGCAGTAAATTTAGCTTGAACAGGCCGGAAGTCCAAATATCAGCCTCGCCTTTTGCGTCAAGGATAACCGGGTTCGTGTTCGCTACTGTTCCGGCTGACGTGGTATAACTGTCCTTGGCTGTGCTGGTTCCGGCTTCGTAGATGTAGACTTTACCGCCAGAGGCTAGGGAGCCATCGTTATTGTAGAAGCGGTGGCGTACTGGGGAAATTATAGCCATTGTGTTATCATCCTTCTATGGATTTTACCGAATACATGCTTATCAAGTTGATAGTGTTTTCAGTTCTTGCGTTCTTCGCTGGATTGCTTGGTTATCTAGATTGAGCTGCCATAATCGCTGCTCTTGTCGTTGGGTTTTCTAGTAAATCAGCAAGCCGGTTCTTCGTGCTAGGATTACCAACAAGTACATTCTTTAGAGCCTTGCTATTTAGTGCCATATTTGCCGCGCGTCCCGCAGTCAAACCAGCAGCAACAGGAGCGGCAACACCAGCCAGAACACCACCACCCAATGCAGCAACTCCGCTCCCTATTGATACCCTTTGCATTGCTCCGTGCGGGCTTTCCCTGCCTTTCGCAAACGTTGCAGCTATTTTCGCTAGGTCGATTACTTCTTGATTTCGGCTATCAATATTTCCCAATCTTGCCATTGAAATGTCGCCTTCAGCACTGTTTCCAGCGAGTTTCTGCAATGACTTAAGATTTGCATATTTGCGTTGCAGGTCGGTAAATCCCTGCGCTTTCTCTGGGCTAACAGAACGCTTTAGAGCGTCCATCAGTGAGTTGCGAACCTCTTTCGCATGAAAGGCTTCATTACCGTTTCCACGGCCAAGCCGATCAAGTGTTTTCTTGACGTTGTACGCCGCATTTCCATCAATGATTCCGTTATCAATCTTTCCCCATAAATCCTTTACTTGGTTTTCGATAATGCGATAATTGTCAGCAGATAATTCGTTTTTCGCTTTGGCTAAATTGGCTTGCATATCACTGAATAGTTGCTGGTCTACGGTGACTTTGTTCTTTGTCAGAAAATCATCAAAGCCTTGCCCTAATTTTTGCTGCGCTTTGACAAAAACATCTTTCGATAGGCTATCGGTGTTTTCTCCGAAGGTTTTTGATAATGCCCTTTTTATTTGATTATTCATTTTCGTTTCAGTCGCAATCCTGCCGCTGAATGGAACATAATCAAGTGATGCAGCACCAGCGTTTAGAATCTTGCTGTTTGCAATCCTATCAGCAGGTATATCAATTCCCAATGATTGTGCTTTTTGCGCAAGCTGCGCGATTTCTTGCGACACTTGCATTTTACTGGCAATCTTTGATCCTACCATTCCAGCACCCTTTACAGCAGCAGGCAAAGCACCGCCTAGAACCGCGCCCGTTCCTGCATCTTCTGGATTGATAGCACCAGCCATCGCACCGCCTGACAACGCACCGCCAGCAACCCTTGTTGCCATTCCTGAACCGCCAGCGGTCATCCCCCCGGTACGCACCGCGTTTATCAATCCTGGCGCAGATCGAGCGATAGCAGGCACGGCGGATAGTCCTTTCGCTACCAAACCGCCAGCCCCGGCAGTTCCGGCAATTTCTCCGGCCAACTTTCCGCCGCCATAAGCCAATGATTCGGTATCTGCGCCAATAGTTTGCAGCCCAGCATCAATCTGCGCACGGCGTTCAGCATTGGTCATCCCGGTAACACCAGCATAATCAAGGGGCGCAAGGATGGTTGAACCGATAGAGCCAGCACCACGAACGGCACCAGCCCCAGCATTGGCGATAGTCTGCCCCATGCGCCTATTCCAACCGAGTAGACTGCTAGGTTCTTCGGCTGGTTTTGCGTAGTTTTGCTTTGCGTAAGCCATTACCTGTTCTTCAGTTGCATCGTCAGGTGCAGTTACGTCATACTTGGCCCCGTCAGGGGCGGTTATGCGATAGGTTGCCATTATTTAACCCTCTGTATGCCCCATTGTCCGGTCGCGCCTGTTGATTGTTGCATTCCTGCGAATTCAGGCATCTGCACGTTCAAACCTGCGGCTTTGGCTTTATCGTAAAGATACTTTGTAATGCTTTGCAACGAAGCGGCAAATTCTTTTTCAGGCATTCCAGGGTCAAGCGCACCGACAGATTCAGACAGCTTTTTACCTTCAGCGTCAGATAACGCACCCATTCCCTTAAGTGCCGAAACCATCGGAACGAATGTTTGCGCCTTGAATGTATCAAGGTTTGCCTTGAAGCCACGCGCTTCCGTTCCTGGAACTGAACCCATAAAACTTGATGCGCCCGTAGCCATTTGACGGCCTGGATGTGCGTACAAAGTCGCAGCTTGGTCTAAAACCTGTTGCGCTGATAAAGACTGCTGATTTAGAGCCTTTGCTTTATCTTCTGTTTTTTGCGCCATTTGAAATTCCATCATCGGGTTAGGCGTATCTCTCCAAGCAGGGCCGCGCCCGATTTCATTCCACCTTGAGCCATTCCATTCTTGCGTTACTTTCTTGTCACCTATCTGGACTTCGCGGGTCTTTGGGGCTTCTGGTATCTTTGGAGCATCAACAGGCTTGAATGCCTGCTTTGCCGCTTCTTCTGGATAAAGTTGCGTCAATATTTGCTGCTCTACTTGTGGCTGAATGTTTGGGTCATTCAACAATTGCATCAGCTTTTGCCTTTGTATTTCACTGGCTTTTTGCGCCTGCATCTGTTCTTGCTGTTGTCCATATGCCACATCCTCACGCCTAGCCAATTCCGGCGCACGTTGCAACCCTTGCGCAGCCTGCATGAGTTGAGCCTGACGCAATTGGTTCATGGTTCCTTGGTCTGATAACGCTGTCTGCCGCTGTTGAATTACGTTCTGATTGAATAAATCAGATAGTTTTTGTGGATATTGGGTATCCATTAACCCCCAATTGATAGGCATTATTGGCTCCTCAAAAGATCAGCAAGCGTTAGCTGTTTAGGCTGTGGGTTCATCCAATTGCTTAAAGCACTGCCAGCACCTAATATTCCTGACTGCCTCGCCTGCGCGCCGGCAAGTGAAGCGTTGCCCATTTCCCCGGCGTAGTTCATTCCGGCGTTCATGTTCTGATTGGCCTGAGTTTGGCCTGTACCGGATACTCCGGCTAATTGATTTAAGCGATTGCCATACTCGTTTGAGGCGTAATCCTGCCCATAGTTTGTCATGGCAGTGCCAGCTTTGCCGCTGCCCATTCCACCACGAGCAGCAGAACTTGCCTCAAGATTCCTGCGGCCTTGGTTCAGCCTGAACTGATACCCTGGAGACTGCATAAGCGAGGATAATTGCGCTTCCGGCCCGTTAGTACCCAATCCCATTAAATTTTGTTGCGCACCTAAAGCATTCTTACCAGCTTCCAGCCAAGGGGCTGCATTAGTCTGCCCTATGTCGAATTGCCTGCGGAGTTCATCGGTGGCTTTATTGGCTGCGTCTACGCCTTGTTGTCCTGCCCAAAGCGCAGACCCACCCTGCAACAATGCACCAAGACCGGACGAATTATTCGACACCCAATTACCAGCAGAATCCCAAAATCCACCATCGCCAGATGAGCTAGTTGTAGTAGGTGAATCACCACCACTATTTGCTACTGTGTTTGCTATTGTGCTGCCAGCCGCTAAACTACCAAGCGTATTACTTGTTCCTGCGCCGCCAGTTGAAGCCCCTACCCCGCCCAATGTCGCATCCGCTGCCGTTGTTGAGCCAGTCCCGATCATTCCTGCCGCTGGTACGGCGGTAACAGCAGGGGCCGCAAGTGTTCCAAGCCCTGCCGATGCCGCTGTTCCGGTTGTGCCATAGCCTGCGCCTGTAGCGGCGGCATATGCCTCTGGTGTCATAGCAGCGGTACTACCTGCGGCTTCTGCGGTAAGCCCGCCTCCTGCGGCAGTTGCTCCTCCTGCCGTTGTGCCTCCGTACATCCCGCCCAACGTTCCAACAGCCGCGATAGATGCAAGAATATCACCCTGCGAACCTAGACCACCTGAAGTCATGCTCGACTTCATATCGTTATAAGCCTGCGACAATTCAGGGTTTGTTCCAAGTTGAGATATGGCGGCGTTATAACCAGATTCTCCACCAACTGCTTCATAGTTTCTACGGGCAGCCGCCACCGTACCGCGTCCGCCGCTTTCAAGCGCGGATTCAAGTTCGCTTTTTGCGTTTATTGCTTTTTCTGCTTGTTCAACTATAGCCCGTTGTTCCGGGGGTAATGAATTAAGCCATGCAATAGATCGCGCTTCGTTTTCTTCGCCTGTTGTAAACAATCCCATAATTTCACCTCAATCTAAAATCGTTATGTAAGATACACGTTAAGCAAAACTGTCTTTACCGCTGCTGTTCCTGACAACTCGTAAATCCTTGGCAGCCCTTTGGTCATCCCTAACCTGTTCCAAATAACCCGTTTGGCGTATTCACCGATTGAACCGATACCCATTGACCGCCAAACCTCGCTAGACCATGTATGTCCACCATCGTCAGAGAACTTCATCATTACGGTAGGCTCATCGCCACCAGTTACCCCGACTCCAGCCTCGCAATCCAGTTGCAGTTTGTTATGCCTTACCCTAGCCATATCCTTTACAGGTGCGCGGAACGATCTCAACCATTTGATTACTTCGGTTCCGTAGGTGTAAACAGTCTGGTCGATGCTGTAAATGTTTCCTTCGGTGTAATCGCAGACCAAGTGCATTCCCGCAAAAAAAGCATGTTCCTGCGCTTCCCATCTTGAGAAAACACCAGCGGCAAAATTAGCCCGTTCGTGCCATAGTCCTGTGTTGATGTCGAAACAGAAAGTCTTTCCACCAGTCGGAAACCCGATAACATAAAAGTGATGCCCGTCCTGTTGGTAGGTGAAGGCTATCGCGTCGCTAATAGTTGTCATTAGCTGGATTGCGTATTCCATCGAAAAGGTGGATATTCTCTGCGGGGTATATCCGTTGAGTTTGTAGATCACCCCTTGCCCAACCTCATTTTTACCCAACCAGAAAACAGTATTGTCTATTTTCGCTATCGAATATGCAGCAGCACATCCAACCTCGAACACTCCGCTTGCGTTACGCACAAACGGCGATGGTGTTGCCCCAGCATCATAGAAAACCTCGCCAGAATTATCACAAAATACAATCAGTTCGTTATGGCTTACCACTTCTCCGACTACATTATCTGGGTTTGAATCTACCGTTTGAACGTTCAAAATATCCCACGTGAACCCGTCCAAAACTTCGGATACATAAAAGTTTTGCGTACTCGGTTCACAAGCTATAAACCGTCCATTCATGTATGAGATGGTCTTTGCGCCCTCTGGGAATCCGTAGCCTATGGTTGTATAGGTATGAACTCCCGATTGCGTTCCTGACGTGTTTATCGCCGCCCCGCCGCTGGTTAAAGACACCTCGAAAGCATCAGCAGTTAGCCCGGCTGCAATGACGTAATAAACGGTATCAGTATCGAGTCCGGTCGGAAGCAATCCGGTAGAGGATAAATCAAGTCTGTCGCCCGCTACCAGTCCGTGCGCTGTTTGGGTAAACACTGCCGGTGAAGCTATTGTGACTGTGAATGTGTCCTGTAAAACGATAATCTTTTTCAGCGCGTTAGTTGAAAATGTGAAAAGCCAGCCATCCGTCCCATTCACGAAGATCATCTGTATGCCGTTATCCGTAAACCTAGTCACAGTTCCCGCTGTAACCGTTCCTCGGCTGGTCAATGAGATAACACTGCCTGATTCGGTCAGCTCATAAAGAGTGGTGGATGCAACCATGAAGCATCTGCCGTTTGAAGCTGTGTAGATTCCTGAAGCAACCGCACCACCTGGGATTGCTTTTTCCAGAGCCAGCCCCGGCGCACCATAGTACCCAGTCACATCACCCGCATCATTAGTAGTTGGGATGAGGTTAATACAGCGATTATCGGATAGGTTTGTGCTGCGTTGGGTATCTGCGCCTCCAAGGAATGAATTTAGTTTCATTTGTTGACCATCTTTCTTAGCATAGCTGGTATGGATTGAGGAATAACGTATTGCTGTGGAACTGGCCGCGATGCTTCGTAGGATCGCATTCCATCTTCTGCATCCTGCATTAGTTTAGGGAAGTCGGTTCCTTGCTCCGGCACACTCATCGCCTGGCCATCGCCATATCTCACAATCTGGTCTTGAACCGGAACATCGAACATGCTCACCGGATAGTTGGCTAACCGTTCCTCTGGGGTCATGTTCATGCGCGCTTGCGTCAGGCGGGCTTCGGCTTCTCCGGCTAGGCGGCGATAGGCTTCCATTGGTGTTACAGTTGGGTCAATGTATGGCAATCCACTGCTAGGATAATCTTTAGCGTGTTGCTTTAATGCAATATCCAACGCATCACCATCAAGTTCATCGATCAATCTATTTTGCTTTGCCGACCACTGACGAAAAGGTAAAGATTGCTGATGTACTGCTTGCGCTTGCTCTATTTGTTGCATTAACTGCGGCATGGCTTCAGTACTCCCGCCCCTAGCGAACCCCTCGCGCTGCTGGATGGCGTGCTGGAGTTCGTGGAGACCGACTGACTTTAGTTCGCCCGTATCTGGTGCTCTTGCAACCAGTAAATTACCTGTAGCATCCATTGAGCCGGTTGGTTTTGTTTCCCTTAAACCGAGTTGTGATATATTTTTCGCATCTGGATAAGCGTCAAACAACTGTTGATGCTCTACGGCTCTATCTGCAATCCTGTTTGTTCCGTGTTCCTGTAAATGGGTGAATTGAGCTTTTGCCGCATTATCCGGTATCTCAAACCGCCACTTGCCATCAGGAAAGCCCGAAGTCCATCCGGTTTCTTTCCAGATTTGTTCGTCAGGAATACCCGCTTGTTTTAATTTTTGCGCCAAACCTAATTTAACGACATCCGCTGTTTTAGCCCCTTTCCCGGCAAATATTCCAGCCATGGCTGCTAGGGTATTCCCACTAACCGAACTCATCGGATTAGCCCAGTTAAGCGCGGTTGCCATAGGGTCATCTATGCTTTCCTGCGCTGCCCCTGCCAGAGTTTCCAAAGGATGCATTGTCCGTTGTGCTACGCCTTGCGCCCATCTTCCGAACGGATTACCGGAAGGCGTGTCCAGTCCTTTGGCAAATTCTCCTTCTCGGATTAAGTCGGCAAGGCTGGGCATTTATTACCTCACGTCAGGCTGAAAATATACCGACGTATTTTCTCGGTCGTAATTCATGGCGATAATTAAAGCTTCATCAGCAGCCGCTTTCAATGATTGATATTCCTGTAAATTTCCTGTCCCATAGGATTTATACATTCTCGCTGCAAGACCAAGGATCAAAGTCTCTGCCCATTCAATTGCAAAATCAGGCGTATCTCCAGCCGCATCAAAATCTTCCAAAATGCGCTCATACCAGAACTGCAAAACATCGGTAGCGTTGTCTGGAGTAGGCCAAACCTTCAATATCCCATTCACAAGTTGCGGATTGTAAAAAGCCTCGACTATCTTTCCTTGCGTGGCTTTGTTCGTGTGCCGTGTGTATTCTTCACGGGACACAATGCGAACCGGCGTATCGTTACCGGCAAGTGAATGCCAGTTGGCCGCGTCAACATCAAGACGTTGCGGGCGGGTGATTTTGCTGGTGTAGGTGAATACCGCATTACCGGAAGTTGCAGCACTGGCCAATCCGGTTGCAATGGTCGTAGGCGCACCAGGCGCACCGCTGATCGTTGTCCAATGGATTGTCCCGTCATCCAGCACGATGCCGATTTTGTCACTCGCAGTCATTCCGGTTGTGGACGTGAGAGAAAGAGAAGTTGAGCTGATAGCTTCATCAGTAGACAGCGTGGTTTGAATGTAGGTGTTCGTGCAGTTATCCCCTGTTGAACCTAGCGAATAGGTAGACTCACCAACTTCAAGGAATAGTGTGGCCTGCTTCATCGCCCAAAGCCTTGCGCCTTGCGCCATGAGTGATTTAGTCCACGAGTTAAGCCGCAGACTGAAATCTGTAACCAAGTTCGCAGAGGGTGTTTCACCTTCGGCAATCACTCCCATTTCGGCAGCCGCCGCCGTGATAATCTGATTGCGCGTTACTGCAAAGTCTACCGATCCGCTTGTTGTCATTTTTTCACCGTCAATTCAGAATAGGACTCGATCAGCCGCTGCGAGATGGTTTGAATCGAGTAAGCCTCAAACTCGTCTGATGGCTCATGCTCGCCAATCCTGCGCTTGAACTGTTGCCAGATATGCACGGACTCATGTACCAATAGGCCGACAATGCTTGTCGGGTCTGTTTTCTTTTTCACCCGAAGCGCCACGATGCAGCATTGCTCACCTTTTGGGTTTTCCAGAAAATGGACCGTCGCATCAGAGTGCGGTGTTTTAATCCAGTCGCCATGCTTTGATGTTTTGATCTGGCAGTGATTCATAGCCTTGTGGAACTGCTTTTCGTTCAGCACTAGAGCAATGTAAGGCCCAACAATCAGGGCGCGATCAACCCATTCAACCTTCACAGGTCCGCCGCAGTGATTTCGCCAACCGCCAAGAACCTGTATTCTGGCTCAGGCCGGGCATCTTTTACGTTGTTGCGCTCACCCCTGATTTTGATGCTATCTTGAGGGTGTTGCGGTTCCCAATCGGCACGGCATACCATAGCACCATCCCAACGTTTGCGAAGCTGCGAGTGTTTGAATTTGAACCCACAACAATCGCATATTCCGTTAGAATCGCCAAGGATGAACTCATCGCCAGCCATGATTAGTCCTTGCGAACTTTAATGATGATTGAGCCAAATTTACCAGCAGTCAGGCCGCTGGTCGTGATCTGCAATTTCCCGGTCCCGTCCAGTTCGTTGCTGCGATCTTTCAGCCCGCCGACACAATCGAATTCAGCCTCGGCGTACTGTCCGCCAGACATTGCCCAAAGCGGCGTATCGGACAGCATATAATCAAATTCAAGGTAAGCATCGAATCCGGCCAAGTCGTAGTAAATTTCCTCTACGGTCATTGCCGGATTGTTCGCCAGATTCGGGTCAAAAGATAAAGCAGGGTCGATAACGACGTAATCCGTCAAATCTGCCGATGCGCCATCGCTTTTGATGAAGATATGGAAAGCAGCATTTCGCTGTCCGTCCATGAGTTTTGTTACGCTTACTGTGTGTGCCATGATGCCCCCAATAAAAACGCCCCCGGAGGGGCGCTAGTTAATCAC
>ERZ1292629.615-Hain-H43-01um-R1-615-length-39329-cov-11_pt2 | contig 25251 bp, 26 predicted proteins | sample MGYA00564399_ERZ1292629 | MGnify/ENA primary metagenome ERZ1292629 (study PRJEB36523, sample SAMEA6512636) | groundwater metagenome | collected 2019-01-08 | study: AquaDiva: Metagenomics assemblies of 32 groundwater samples
AGTTCTATGCCAGAAACACATAGAGAGACCCACAATCCGATATTGACGTTCCTGGACAAGTTCCTGGAAGTGCCGGAGACCAAGGTTACATATCTCACCAGAGCCACCGTTATTGACCGATTTCTGGCTAAAACGTTTCTAAAGCTCATTCCGGGCCATGTTACGCCGAATCAAATAACAAAGTTCCGCCTCGTATCCATCCCTTTCGTGGCTTTTTTCTTCACTTTTGATTATTACGAGGCTGGCACCATCCTGTTTCTCTTTTCGGCTTTTTCCGACGCTCTGGACGGGGCTCTGGCGAGGACAAAAAGAAAAGTAACATCATGGGGCACCTTTTACGACCCTATTGCCGACAAACTGCTCGTAAGCACTGTCGCTGTCATAGTCATTTCCAAATATGTGAGTCTCGGCCTCGCTTCGGCTATTATTTTTCTGGAAATTCTCCTGGTGTCTCTCGCGTACGTGAGATACAGAGGCAGAATCGTGCCGGCAAAAATCATGGGCAAGACCAAGATGGTCCTGCAGTGCGTCGGCATTATCATCCTGCTCCTTTATGTCGTTTTTGGTTTTCCGATTCTCCTCTCTGTCGCCACATATACGCTCTACCTGGCCGTTTTATTCGCCCTGTTGTCCCTGCTTGTTTTTCGCTCAATTTGATGGATAATTAAGCAATATGAAAAAATCAACAATCATCCCCGTAGCAGTCGTTGTTCTGGTTCTGGCTTATTTTGGCGTTACTTATAATCGGTTAGTTACCGCTTCCACGTCCGCAGACGCGCAATGGGCACAGGTGGAAACGCAATACCAGAGACGTTTTGACCTCATTCCGAATCTGGTTGAATCGGTCAAAGGCATTATGAAACAAGAACAGGCGGTATTCAACGCTCTGGCGGAGGCCCGCACGCGGTATGCCGGCGCCAGGACGACAAATGAAAAAGTATCGGCCGCCGGCGAAGTAGAATCGGCTTTTGCCCGCCTGCTTGTCGTCATGGAAAATTATCCCCAGTTGAAATCCGCCGAAAATGTCCTGGCTTTGCAGTCCCAGATAGAAGGCACGGAAAACCGCATATCGGTGGAACGCGGACGATTCAATGAGAGCGTGAGGGGATACAATCTCTTGGTCAGTCGTTTTCCCAGCGCCATAACGGCAAGACTTTTCAGCTACTCGCCAAAACCTTATTTCCAATCGGTAGAGCAGGCCGATGAGGCGCCGAGAGTGGAATTCTAACAAATGAAAAACAGCGGATACGAAAGTTCTCGTCGCTCGGAGAGGGACCCTTGGAAAGGGAACCCCTTGCTCCTCACGACTCGAACTTTGTATCCGCTGTTTTTTTTGTTATTTTTGACGTCCGCTTTCCAAGTCTCAGCCTATGAAAGTCCGGGGAAGCCGTCTGGATTTGTAAATGATTTTGCCCGGCTGTTTTCAGCTCTACAAAAAACATCACTGGAGACAAAACTTTCTTCCCTGGAGCGGGAAACAGGCGTGGAAGTTTCCGTTGTGACAATTCCCGCGCTTGGAGACGAAGCGATAGAGACATATGCCGTGAAACTGTTTGAAGAGTGGGGCATAGGCAAGGCAAAGCAGGATAACGGCCTATTGATTTTAGTCGTGCCGGACGACAGGCAGGCGCGCATAGAGGTCGGTTACGGCCTGGAACCGACAATTACGGACGCCGCATCGTCCGCCGTCATGCGCAACGTTATGATTCCGGCTTTCGAAAATAAAGATTATTTTGGCGGTATAAATTCGGCTGCGGATATAATTATGGGATTGATAAAAAATGATCCGGAAATAGAACGGTATGTTCAGTCATCCATAGAAAATGCGGGAGATTATAAGTTTATGGATATGTCGTCACTTTTACTTTTTATATTTATCATTGTCATCCAACTCATTCCTGTGGTCATATACAGCAAGTCCTGGTGGCTCGGCGGTTTCGTTGGATTTTTCCTCGGCATGATTATCTTCTATTCCGTTTTAGCTGGAGTCATATTGGCCGTTATCGGTCTCATGGCTGACTACTTTTTGTCAAAAAAATTCGCGGGTAAGCGCCCGCCAGGCGCGCACGGTGGCATCTGGTGGGGCGGCATGGGCGGCGGGCGCGGATTTGGAGGCGGCGGCTTTGGCGGAGGATTCGGCGGTGGAATGTCGGGCGGCGGCGGCTCGTCCGGGAGGTGGTAGTTCTTTGGAGGGTTCGCATAGCGGTCTAGTGCGCACGCTTGGAAAGCGTGTGTGGGGAAACCCACCAGGAGTTCGAATCTCCTACCCTCCGCCCTTAGTATTCGGTATTGGCAGACTCTGATATATTAGTCGCTTTAATTGACGAAAGTGATAATATCGCTAGTATATGAAGCTCAAGTTACCAATACACATTCAGGTCAGAATACAGGAGCGCGATTTACAGATCGACCATATAAAAAAGGCAATTAGAGAGCCAGATTTCAAGGAGACAGTTTTCAATGGTCGTACAAGGGTACGTAAGAAAATTGATGATAAAAAGGCTATAGAGGTGATATACTGCAAGGAGGGTTTTAGAGATACACCGAATCAATTCCTTGTGATTACAGCGTACTATCAATAATAAATTATGAAAATAGATTACGATAAAGTGGCTGACGCAGTTTATGTGAGGTTAAAGGACTGCAAAATAAAAAAGACAATCCGAATAACCGATCGGCTGATGATTGATATTGATGATACTGGGGCTACCGTTGGGATAGAAATACTTGATGCCTCTTCTGAACAAGGCTTGAAAGATTTAGAAAAGAAGGCAAAAGACGGAATTCCTATAAATGTGATTTCTTCAACACCTGTTGTCGCATAGTTTCTCTATAATACTAGGATTGAAGCTATGAATAAATCAAGCGAATCGAGCAGACCCTGTTCACGGAGCTTCTGGCAGGCAGCCTCGGCAAATGCCTCGACCGCCTTCGGGTGAACTTCGCTGCCGGAAGTTGAAGTAGATGTCTCCGACGAGATTCCGTCCTTTGCGGTCTTTTCCCGCGTAGGCGACCAGAGGTCCTGTGCGCTGCGAGCCGGCTTTCGGACAGACATAGACTGCATTGCAGTGCTTCCCAAGTTATAGAAGATCTTCTCCTGGCAGTGGAATGATTAGCTTCATGGTTATTCCTTTTGTTCAGGTTTATACCTATACTATCTTTATCTGTCGCGAATACAAGATTTTATCATTGACTCGGAGGCTTCAAAATTCAGTTGCCAAGAAGTGCTAGAATACCCTTACAATACCTCGACCACGGGGTACTTAACTCAGACACTCCGCACTAAGAACTCCATCATCAAAAGTCTGCTATAATACCCCCAGAGGTTTTAATCGGTTTTAATCAATAAATAATAATAAATATGGCAAAAGAAAATTCCGCGTTTATGAAACCGCTCAATGTGAGCTCCGAACTGGCCGCCGTGGTGGGTCAGGGTCCCATGCCGCGGTCGGAAGTGGTCAAGGCAATTTGGGCCTACATAAAGAAGAACAATCTCCAGGACCCGAAAAACAAGAGAAACATAAACGCCGACGCGAATCTAAAGAAAGTTTTCGATGGCAAGGCTGTAGTCAACATGTTTGAAATGACGAAACTGGTTTCAAAACATCTCTCCTGAGACCGAGGAACCTGTCTGATTGAGGATGCGAAGCGGAGGCTGGGTTTTTATGCATGATACGGCACGGCGCCTGTTGTATACTATAGCCATGCCAAACGATATTATTTCCAAGTTCGCGCCTGACCAGTACTACACTCTGGGGCCAAAGACTTTCTGGTATTTTTTTTCAAAGAAATCTGCCACCGGTTTTGTCTTTCTAATCATAGCGCTCATCATATCCGTCGTCCGCTCCTATTCAGCGGGTGGTCCGGACGTAACAAGTTTTCTGCGCGCGGCGTCGTGGTTTTCTTTTGTTGTCGCCGTCATGACTTTTACCACTGCTCTGATTTCAAGCAGGATTATATACAAAAATACGGGCTTTACGCTCGGAGAAGACGCTCTCACCCTGCGGCATGGAGTGTTTACAAAGGAAGAATTCGCCATCCCGTACCGCCAAATTCAGAATATAGAAATAGAACGGACGCTCGGCGAACGGTTCTTGGGTATTTCAAAGCTCATCATACAGACCGCCGGTCATGAAAATGACGAAGAAGAAAAAAAAGACGACTCGGAAGGCATAATACCCGCCGTAGACCGGGATATAGCGGTGTCGCTGGAAACGGAGCTGTTGAAGCGAGCCAATCACAAAAATTTATGGTCGCTTTTTTGACAACTTTATCCCAATTCGCGGCGCGTCTGGACGACAGCCTCATCTATGCCGTTCAGTCCGTCGGTCCGGCATGGAAATCCGTTGCCTGGTTTCTGTCCCACGGTATAGGGTCATATCCGATAATGATAGCCGTTTTGGTCATCGCCTTGCTCCTCATAGAAAAACGCCGGATTGCCCTGGAAATCATAATTATCGCCGCTGTTTCCTTTACTGCCGTCTATTTCATAAAATATTATTTTGACGCGCCCCGTCCGTATGCGGTTGATTCGCGGGTCATCTCCTATGACAGCGAAGATTCCCCCGGTCTGCCGTCGCGCCATGCCGTCATGTCCGTAGTGGTTTTAGGTTGGCTCATGTTGAAGCACCCAAAAAGCAAAATTCTCGTCTGGGGCGGAACTTCTCTGGTTATTCTAATCGGCCTCTCGCGCGTATACCTCGGCGTCCATTATCCGTCCCAAGTACTCGCCGGCTTACTTTTTGGTATTCTCTTCCTCTATATTTTTTGGAGCATCGAAAAACATCTCTGGTCGCCTTTTAAAAAAGAAATCAGAAAGCGATAGAAAATAAACAAAAAAGAGGAACGTGCCGTTCTCGAACAGTCCTCGGGTCGGATTTGTCAAGGACAGACCTATGACAAATCCTCCCCTGCGGAGGTTCTCGCCCGGCACGTTCCTCTTTTTTGTTTATATTTTTCTTGGTTTATAATCTGCCGGAGCTTTTTTGAGCCATTCTTCTATTTGTGCTTGATTCAAGAGACCTCTCTGAGCGCCTATATCCTGGACCACCGAAGCGGAATTGACGAGCGCCCAGCGCAGAGCTTCATCCAATGTTTTTCCCAGAGCCAGAGCGGCAGTGACGGTGGAAGCGAAAGCATCGCCCGCGCCCGTGCGTTCGAACGGCGGCGACGGGTCGGGATACGGAGGCATAAAACGAGCGTCTGCACCGTCATACACATACGCGCCTTTCGGCCCGTCCGTTATAAAGACTGTTTTTGGTCCCAAGCCGCGTATCATTTCCAAGAGCTTCTTCATGTCGTTTTCGTTCGTTTCGAGGATTTTCCGCGCTTCTTCTCTGTTGCAGAAAAAAACATCGGCGCGTCCGTAGAGATTGACTAGCTTTTGAGCGCCGAGATTTATTTGGAAAGTGCCGGGCTGGAAAGCCACTTTTATGTCCGGATTTTTTTTCAGCCATTCTATGATGGTCAGATGGTATTCATACGAGTTGCCTCCGAGCGAAGAGATGTAGGCCCATTTCGGATTGTCCGCTGGCGCTCTGAAAGTCCGCGGAAAATCATGATGCTTTACGAGGATAGTTCTCTCCGCGTCGTACCAGAGGACGTAGTGATAATTTGTCTCCATTTTTTTATGGATAGAAATAAATTTCGTATCCACTCCGTCCCTCTCGAGCGATTTTAAGCACCTCCTGCCGTTTTCGTCCGCGCCTGTATCCGCGACCAGAGCGGCAGACAGACCCAGACGGGAAGCCGCCACAGCCGCATTGGCGCTGTTGCCTACGGCGGGCACGACTGTGACCGATTCATAGGGGACTTTGTCCCCGAAACTGAGACATATTTCACGGTTCTCATGACTAACGCAGTCTATCACGTGCGCCTGTTTCAATTTGATAAAAGCGTCGGTGGTAATATCGCCTATGGCGAGGAAATCAATGTGTTTGGAAAACATGCGATGATTATAGCAAATATGTCGCGCCGGCGCGTGGCTTTTTTTGTTTGTGATAAACTTATGTCTATGAAAACCCTGCGCGAATATGTGGCGGAGGCGGTAGAAAAAAAGGTCGCCATAGGTCATTTCAACATTTCCAACATAGAAGGTTTTTGGGCGGTAGTCAGAGCGGCCGAGGAACTGTCGGCGGCCGCGGGGCGCGGGATTCCCGTGATTATAGGCGTATCGGAGGGTGAGCGCTCGTTTATCGGCGTCTCGCAAGCAAAGGCTCTGGTGGAGAGCTACATCCGCGAAACCGGCCAACCCGTGTTCTTGAATGCCGACCATACTTATTCCTTTGACAAAGTAAAAGAGGCGGCGGACGCCCGTTACGATTCAATCATATACGACGGTACCGAGGCGCGCTTTGAAGACAATGTTTCAATGACAAGGAAATGCGTGGAGTACGCGCGCTCGGTCAATCCCGATACGCTCGTCGAAGGCGAGCTTGGCTTTATAGGCAAGTCGTCGCGGATTTTGGCTGAAATTCCGGCTGGCGTCAAAATCAGCGAGGAATTTTTGACCAAGCCTGATGAAGCGAAAAAATTCGTCGACATGACCGGCGTGGATATGCTAGCGCCGGCTGTGGGCAATATCCACGGCATGCTCTCGGGGGGTAAGGACCCGGCTTTGAACATCAATCGAATCCGGGAGATTAGCGAGGCTGTGAAAATTCCTCTCGTCCTCCACGGCGGTTCCGGCAACTCAGCCGGAGATTTCAAGGCGGCCATAGACGCCGGTGTGGCCGTCATTCATGTAAATACGGAATTGCGCGTGGCTTTCCGCAATGCCCTGCGTCGGACGCTCACGGATAATCCCGACGAAATAGCTCCGTACAAAATCATGAAGCCGTCCATTTCGGCCATGCGGGAAGTTGTCACAGAAAAGCTCAAAATTTTTAACAAAATATAAATGGATTCGATTACCGCCCTAAAAAACCACCTCGCGAATAACTTCAAAGGGGATGTTGACGATGGAGATGACACGCTGGAAAAATTTTCTCATGACGCCGGCTTGTTCCTGGTCAGGCCGAAAATAGTTCTGTTTCCGAAGGATGCGGAAGACGTAAAAACTGTCGTGCTTTTTGTCCGAGAAAACAAGAAGAAATATCCGGAGCTGTCCGTCACCGTCCGCGCAGCAGGTTCCTGCATGGTCGGCGGACCGCTCAATGATTCCATTATTCTGGATATTACGCGCCATATGCGCGGCATCAAAGCGCTTTCAAAGACGGTTCTCGGCGGACAGGCGACAGTCCTCCCAGGCACTTTTTACAGGGATTTTGAACCGGAAGCCGCAAAGCTTGGTCTCATGCTCCCGTGCTATACGGCTTCCAAAAATATGAACACTATAGGCGGCATGGTAGGCAACAATTCGGCTGGAGAAAAGACTCTCCATTACGGCCAGATGGAAAAATATATCAATTCGCTCAAAATTGTTTTTGAAGACGGCAATGAATATACGGTGAAACCGCTTTCAAAAACGGAACTGGATGAAAAAATCGCCAAGAGAGATTTTGAGGGCAAAATGTACAAAAAAATCTGGGATATGGTTTCCGAGAACGGGAAAACGTTCTCGGAAGCCAGGCCGAAAGTTTCAAAAAATTCGGCCGGCTACTATTTGTGGAATGTCTGGGACGGAAAAACTTTTGACCTCGCGCGGCTTCTCGTCGGTTCGCAGGGAACTCTCGGCATCGTAACCGAAATCACCATGCGTCTCGTGCCCATAAAACCCGTTTCCAGGCTTTTTGTCATCTTTATGCCGGATATATCGCGACTGGGGGACATAGTGAACGATATTCTGGAGTTTCATCCCGAGAGTTTGGAGTCATACGACGACAGCACCATGAATCTGGCGGTCAAATTTCTGCCGGGGCTCATCCGCAACATGAAATTATGGAATTTCCTGCGTCTGGCTTTCCGGTTCATGCCGGAAGTCCTTATGGTTCTCGCCGGCGGCATGCCGAAACTGGTTTTGCTCGTTGAGTTCAGCGGGGAGACCGATGCGGGAATAAATCAAACCATTCTCCGCCTGGAGAAAAAAATCAGTCATTATGGTTTCAAGACGCGCCGGGCCCGGGATGAGTTGGACTCCGAGAAATATTGGACAATCAGGCGGGAGAGCTTCAATCTCCTGCGCAGGCATATGACGGGCAGGCGGACGGCGCCTTTTGTGGACGATGTCATAGTGCCGCCTCACGCCATGTCGGATTTCTTGCCGAAAATGAGGAAAATTCTGGATGATTATAAACTGCTCTATACCATTGCCGGTCATGCCGGCGACGGAAATTTTCACATCATTCCGCTCATGGATATGGGAGACGAGCGGAACATAAAAATCATTGACGAAGTTTCCGACAAAGTCTACGACCTGGTCCTGTCATACGGCGGTTCAATCACGGCCGAACACAACGATGGCATAATCCGGACCCCGTATCTCCAAAAAATGTTCAAGCCTGAAATCATCGCTTTGTTCAGGCAAACCAAGAATATTTTTGACCCGGCAAATATTTTTAATCCCGGCAAGAAAGTTGGCGGCACAAAAGAATACATGATGAAACATATCGCTAGGTCGTGATATAATGCAGCTTATTGTAATCAATAAACATATGGGAGTGCAATTTGAAGAAGATGATACGGTGAGGAGGTATGCGAGCGAAAAAACTCCGAAACTGGCCGGCTGGCTCATACAAAAAGGTCTGGCGAGAGATATAGCCGGCGCAAACAAACTGCAAATCATCGTTTCCGTAATTTTTTTCGTCCTGGCCGTTTATTTCGCGTTTTAGACCAGCCATGAAAACTTCCTTTCCGCTATTTACAAAAACAAAAATCCGGATATACTGAAAAACCTATGGCCATAACGCTCAAAGTTCTAAAGAGGGATAAAAAAACTGATGTCAGCGCCCTACGCCTGGCCGGCAGAATCCCCGCGGTTTTTTACGGCAAGAGAGAACCTTCAACAGCCATTTCCGTCAATGCCGCCGATTTCGCCAAAACTTACAGAAAAGCCGGTGAATCTACCGTAGTCATACTATCCGGTCCCGGCATAGAAGTTGAATCGCTCATTCACGACATGGACCTCCATCCGGTCACGGGCAAGCCGCTCCATGCCGATTTTTACGTCTTTGAAAAAGGCAAGAAAATCCGAGTTGACGTGTCTCTGGAATTTACCGGCACGGCCCCGGCCATAAAAGAACTCGGTGGCACTCTGGTCAAAGTGCTCCATGGCATATCGGTGGAAGCTCTGCCCAAAGACCTGCCGCACAAGATTCCAGTTGACATATCCAGCCTGACTGACTTCAAATCAGTCATTACCGCCGGGGAGCTGAAGCTTCCCCATGGCGTTTCCCTGGCGGTGAGGGCCGACGACATCATCGCTTCTGTTTCGGAGCCGAAAGAAGAAATAGAAGAAACAGCGCCGATAGACCTCTCCGCCATAGAAATTGAAAAGAAAGGCAAAGAGGCCGAAGAAGGCGAAACAGACGCGGGAGAAGCGGCGAAAACGGAAGACAAAACCCAAAAAACCGAGAAAACTGACAAAAAAGACAGAAAATAAAAAAATAAAAGGAGCGAAAGGAAGGACGGATCGAGAAAATGGAACCTGACAAGCGACGGCGAGGAAGCTTAGTAAATTTTCTAGCAAGAAAATTTACGTCCATTTTCGAGAGACGCTCTTCCTTTCGCTCCTTTTATTTTTTTATATTGCCGCAAGCAGGGCTGATAAGATGCAAAATGGCTTAAAAACTAGGATATAATGAAAGCATGCAACGTAGTTTTCTGTTTATATTTTTGCTTGCCATACTCGTGCCCGTTTTCGCTTCCGCCCAATCATCCGGCTCTGCCCAAGTCTATCAGGACAAACTCCAGGCCGATTACGACCAGGCTCAGAGAGAATTAGAGACCCTGACCGCCCGGAGCAATGAAATAAAAAGCCAGAAAACCTCTCTCCAGCGCGACATCGCCCTGATTGACGCTGAAATCAAAGAGGCCCAGGCCAAAATAAATTTAAAGACTATTGCCATAAGCAAGCTGACCAAAGATATCGGCGCAAAACAGATCACTATCGATGGTCTTGGGAAAAAATTGTCCCGGAGCGTCGAGTCCATGGCCAATCTGTTGCGCCACACCCAAGAATCCGACGACATTTCTCTGCCGATTATACTTTTTGGCAACAGGAGTTTTTCGCAATTTTGGAAGGAAGTTAATTCCATTGAAACCGTAAAAGAAGCCCTGAATACTTCCATAAAAGACGTAAAGAATTTCAAGCAGGAGACCGAAACCGAAAAAGCCGATTTGGAAGACAGGAAAAACCAGGAAACAAACGCCCGTGAAGAAATTTTAGTGGCGCAGAGGGTCATACAGAGGAAAAAAATAGAAAAGAACGATATCTTGAAAGCGACCAAAGGTCAGGAAACGGCCTATGCCAGGCTGATAGAAGACAAAGAGCGCAAAATCGCCCAGATTTCCACGGCCCTGTTTGCTCTGCGCGACACGGACGGCATCCAATTCGGTTTGGCTCTGGATTACGCAAATGTCGCATCGGCCAAGACCGGCGTGCGGCCGGCGTTTATACTGGCGATTCTCACCCAGGAAACCAGTCTCGGAAAAAATCTCGGCTCATGCTACTTGCGCGACTATTCCACGGGTGCGGGCGTTTCGGTAAAGACGGGGGACACAAAACAGCGCACAATGAATCCCGCGCGAGACGTGCCGCTCTTTTTAGACATTGCGAGAAATCTCGGACTCAATCCGCAAGCGACCAGAGTATCCTGCTGGATTTCTTCATACTCGCGCGGCAAGCCTACGGGCTGGGGAGGAGCCATGGGTCCGGCCCAGTTTATTCCCTCCACATGGAACCTGTTTGACCGGCGTATAGAAAAAGCCCTCGGAGTTTCGCCGGCCAATCCATGGAATCCCGAGCACGCCATTCTGGCTTCCGCATTGTATCTGTCCGACCTCAGCGCCGGTCTCCAGACGTTCTCTGCCGAAAAAAATGCCGCTTGCAGGTATTATTCGGGCAAATCTTGCTCTGCCGGCACGGGCGCGACCTACGGTTCTCAGGTCATGGCCAAGGCCGCCAATATACAGGAATGCATGATTGACCCGATTTTAGGTAAATCGAGTGGTTGCTAAAAACACATTGCTTTTTGGGAAAGTTTTGGATATAGTATGAATCCCATGAAAAAGGAAATTCACCCAAAGAACTACAGACCAATCATATTTCTGGATAATTCCAGCAAAGCCCGCTTTTTAATCAATTCCGTCGTAACCACGAGAGAAACGGGCAAATGGACGGACGGCAGAGAATATCCTCTGTATCATATTGAAATTTCATCGGCCTCCCATCCTTTCTATACTGGCAATGAAACCGTGATAGACACGGCCGGACGGGTGGAAAAATTCAAAGCCCGTGCCGGGAGCGTAAAGGTAAAAAAGGCAAAGACGGCGAAAAAATAACTTCGCTTCTTTTGCAAAATGGACCTGGCAAAACACAAAAAAAATCATAAGACGGCGTATCTCGCCAATATGTACGAAAAACTCGAGCATGACGAAGTCCAATTGCGCGCGCTCATGGAAGCCGACCCGAATATGAAGGAAATGGGCGCCGCGGAGCTCATCAATATTGAAACACAGAAAAAAGACATCGCTCGCCAGATAGAGACTATAGAGACATCGGAAAAAGATGAGGAGGAATTTCCGAACGAAGTCATCCTAGAAATTCGCGCGGGAACCGGAGGAAACGAAGCCGCTCTGTTTGCGGAGGAACTTTCCAATATGTACTGCGCGTATGCGCGGTGGCAAAACTGGAAAGTCTATGTTTTAGACGAGTCAAAAGCGGATGTCGGTGGATACAGGGAAGTTTCTCTGGAAATCCACGGCAAGGACATCTATAAAAAATTGCGCTACGAGACCGGTGTCCATCGCGTCCAGAGAGTGCCAGTGACGGAAAAGATGGGCAGAGTCCATACTTCAACCGTGGCCATCGCCATACTGCCCATAAAAAAACACATGACAGTGAAAGTCAATCCGATGGACATAGATATGGAGTTTTCCCGCGCGGGCGGCAAGGGCGGGCAGAACGTAAACAAGGTGGAAACGGCAGTCAGGCTCATTCACAGACCGACGGGGCTCGATGTGCGCGTGACTTCCGAACGCAGTCAATTGAAAAACCGCGAGAGGGCCATGTCAATGCTCATGGCCAAATTGCAGGCAAGGCAGGATGAAGAAAATGCCAGAAAATTCGCCACCGACAAGAAGAGCCAGCTCGGCACCGGCGACCGCTCTGAAAAAATCCGCACATACAATTTCTCTCAGGACCGCATCACCGACCATCGCGTAAAACAATCCTGGCACAACATAGAAACCATCCTCTCTGGCGAAAGAATCGGCGATATCATAGAAACTCTGGCAAATTTCAAAGGCGAAATTTTGCAAAATAACGGAGAAAATGAATAAAAAAATTGCCTTTTTGAAGCCGACATGTTAGACTTTCTGGACTATATTTATGGCATTAAAAGAGAAAAAATCGGCGATTGAGGCGATGTTTCAGGTCGGCGCCCATTTCGGGCAGAATCGCTCGCGCCGGCATCCCAGCGCCAAGCCCTACATCTTTGGCATAAAAAACAATATAGAAATTTTTGATTTAGAAAAGACGGAATCGGCTCTGGAAAAAGCGAAAAAGTTCGTTGCTTCGGTGGCGACGGCCGGCAGACAAGCCCTCTTCGTAGCCGGCAAGAGTGAAGCTATTGCCGTCGTCAAAGCCGCCGCCTCCAAAGCCAATCAGCCTATGGTCGCCGGCAGATGGGTCGGAGGCACTCTCACGAATTTTGCCCATATCAGAAAACGCGTGGAAAAATACCAAAACCGCCTGAAGGAAAAAGAAAAAGGCGAACTGGCAAAATACACGAAAAAAGAACGTCTGCTCATAGACAAGGAAATCGCCAAGCTGGAACTGCTCTTTGGCGGTATAGTTTCCATGAGAGAAAAGCCGGGGGTTTTGATAGTCGTGGACCCAAAGAAAGAATTTACGGCCGTAGAAGAAGCGCGCCAGACGGACGTTCCCGTCGTCGCCGTCGCCAGTTCCGACTGCGACCTCTCCCTGGTTGATTATGTCATTCCGGCAAACGATTCGGGCGCCCGATCAATCGCTTTTTTCATTGATGAGCTGGCCCGCGCCTACGCGGAAGCCGGAACTCCAGGACCGGAGACAAAATAATTCTTTTATCATTTTTTATGGTTACCGCAGACGCAATCAGGGAACTTCGCGACGAGACTGGCGTATCAGTCATGCAGTGCAAGCGCGCTCTGGAAGAAGCCGGCGGCGACAGAGAAAAGGCTCTGGTAATTCTGAAAAAGAAAGGCGCCGAAGCGGCGGCCAAAAAAGACGCGCGAAGCTTAAACGCCGGCGCCGTCGTTTCATATATCCATTCCACGGGCGCGGTTGGCGTCATGATTGAGCTCGCCTGCGAAACCGATTTCGTGGCGAAAAACAGCGAATTCAAGCAATTGGCCTACGATATAGCCATGCATATCGCCGCCTCAAAGCCGGAATTCATAAAAAAAGAAGACATTACGGAAAAAGACAAGTCCGTGGCGGCTTCGGTTTTTGAAAAAGAGGTGGAAGGCAAGCCGGCCGACATGAAAGCCAAAATTCTCGCCGGCAAGCTCGCGGCTTATTTCTCCGAGCGCGTGCTCATGGACCAGTCGTTCATAAAAAATCCGGAAATTGCCGTAAACACGCTCATAAACGACGCTATCCAGAAATTCGGCGAAAAAATAGAAATCGCGCGGTTCACCCGCTATGCGGTATTGGAAAAATAAAATCTTCGCATGTTCTTGGAACTTTCACTCATGACGGTGTCGGCGGGAGTTATGATTTTTCTTCTGGTCCATAAACGCATGGAACAGAGTAGTGCGGCCAAAACCGCCATATACCGCATGCGGCAGAAAACCGATTCGATTCTGCGCGATTTGCACCGGACGACGGACGATATCTTGTCGCATGTCAATTTGCGCAACATAATCCTGTCGGCCAACCGCTTTTTTGTTTTCATTGTCAGGTTTTTCATGCACGTTTCGCACAGGACGCATGTTGTTTTATCGGCTATCGTGGAGAGAGCTTCAAAGAAAAAGGAAAATATCTCGCGCGCCGGCGCCGCTTCTTTCTACATGAAACAGATAAAGGAGACGGAGGCGCAAAGTGGCGCATCGGAGAAAAAAATGTAAAATGAATGGACGCCGCCTTGTCATTTTCTTGTCATTTTGGCAGGCACACGAACGACAATACGGTAAAAAATACCAGCGCCACCTTAGCTCAGTTGGCAGAGCACCACTTTTGTAAAGTGGCTGTCCTCGGTTCGAGTCCGAGAGGTGGCTCCGTTCATTATTCAATCCGTATCGCAATACAGAGGATTTTTATCTCACTTCCGCGCCGTAAATTTCTTTTGTCTTTTCTTCCAATTTTTTGTGCATAACATTTACCTCGCCGTCCGTGAGCGTTCTCGCCAAGGAACGATAGATGATTCTATAAGTGTAGCTTTTCCTACCCGCGCCGAACTGGCCGGTGTTTTCATATTGGTCAACCAGAGTCATTTCTTCGGCCAGGTCGCCGACCACGTCGCGCACCAGGTCAAAGTAATTTTTGGGGGTGAACGAAGCGAAATCAACTATAAAAGAAATGTCGCGGACTATGGCCGGATATTTGCTCACTTGTTTGAACCTGTGCCCGAGCCGGAGCTGTTTTTTGACTCTCTCGTTGTCCGACCACAAGAGTCTGATATCCGGCAATTCCATACTGATGATGGCCAGGCGCTCCAGGCCGAAACCGAACGCCCAGCCGTGATAGCCCGTGACGCCGAAATTTTTGAGGACGTTCTTCCTCGGCATGCCGCCGCCGAGGATTTCCATCCATTTGCCGTTTATCTCCACTTCAACTTCCAGAGACGGGTCGGTATAAGGAAAGACGTCCTCATTGAAGCGGTAAACCACGTTTTTTCCGAAAATCGTCTGCACGATTTCCGAGAGGGCGGACTTGAGGTCATCAATGGTCAGGTTCTTTTTACCGTCCGGGATTAGATAGAGCCCGCCCATCTGATGAAAGACATTCATGTGATTGCGGTCTATCTCGTCTTTGCGATAGACTTTGCCGTAGCAGATGACGCCCATCGGTTCTCCGGCCGCTATTTTCTTTTTGATTTCCGGCAGTTGCAGATAATAGTGCCACATGACCGTGTCGTGAGTGCGCAGGATGTTTTTATCGTCTACAAAATAGGTGTCGCTCTCGCTTCTGGCCGGATGGTCCTGAGCAAAATTGAATAAGTCAAAACTGACGTCGGCCGGCACGATTTCAGGAATGACAATGTTGTCAAAATGCCGCAAGAGTTCCATTCCTCTGGCCTTTTCCACGATTTCGTATATGGGACTCGCCTTCGTGCGCGAGAGGTCTGTCATGGCCAGGTATCGTTTTATCCGCATAGCCTCCGTGTCGTTTCGCGATTTGAGTCTGTTGACCAAAACCTCTTCTTCTTTGGTGCTTATTTTTATTTCCATACGTTCCAGTTTATGCAAAATTATCAGAAAACTCAATAGCCAGAATATTTATTCTGCCCAAAAAAAATCGCCAAAATCAAAAAGAGAACCGTATAAAAAAAGCCCCGTCAGACGGTCTGGCGGGGCTTCGGAGCTCTCATTGCGAGCTGTCGTTGCATCATCTCCAGTGTTCCAAAAATCCTGGCCCGACGGATGAGCGGATGTCCCGCCTGCGGCATATTTGCGATATGACTGGCGGTCTCGCGTATCACGCGCTTATGCCAGTGCCAATTCCCCGAACCGGCCGGGTGCGGATTTTTGAAACATTCGAAACCGGAAATAAAACTGGCCATCTGCATGACGTCAATGTCAATGGTTCTCATTTTTTTAGGAAAAGTTTTAGGAAAAGGTGGTAGATAGAGCAGGGTGTTCGGTCATATGAAATCATCTTTCATGTTCTCTGTCAAGGAGAAAAAAGCCTGAAATTTGCTATACTTTAGAGACAATAACGGCTTGTAAAAAGGTATCATTTTTTATTTATGGCAAGAGAAAAAACGGGGAAAAAGACGGCAAAAACGACCGGCAAGAAAGCCGATGAAAAGACCGGTTACAGCGCCGAGTCCATCCAGGTTTTGGAAGGTCTGGAGCCCGTGCGCAAGCGTCCGGGTATGTACATAGGCACGACAGGGCCTGACGGTTTTCACCATCTGGTCACCGAAATTTTTGACAATTCCCGCGACGAGGCCATGGGCGGCTTTGCTGACAACATTGAAATCGCCATCTTGCCGGACGAAACGGTGCGCGTGACAGACAACGGCCGCGGCATTCCCATAGACATCCACAAGCAGACGAAAGTTTCGGCCCTGGAAACCATCATGACCATGTTGCACGCCGGCGGCAAATTCGGCGGGGAAGATTCCGGCTACAAAGTTTCCGGCGGTCTCCACGGCGTGGGAGCCAGCGTTGTGAATGCCCTCTCCATAATGTGCAGGGTGGAAGTGCACAAGGACGGCGGCAAATATATGCAGGAATATTCGCAGGGCAAGCGTAAAGCGGCGGTGAAAAAGACCGACAATTCCAAACTGCACGGCGCCATAGTCACTTTCAAGCCGGACCCGGCCATATTCGGCGAGCAAAAATTTGACTGGAGCCGAATCGTTACTCATATGCGAGAGCAAGCTTATCTGGTTCGCGGTCTCCGTATTTCTGTCATAGACGCCAGAGAATATCCCGGCTCTATAGATATAGACGACAATATTTTTTATTTCCGCGAGCTTGGTCTGGATGTGCCGTCACAATCTTTTTATTTTGAGGGCGGACTGGTTTCCCTGGTTCGTTTCACCAATTCTATCCAAAAACCCGTCCACAAGAATATTTTCTACGTGGAAAAGAAGGTTCTAGACGTTGAATCAGTGGAAGTCGCCCTGCAGTATGTGGACGACATTTCTTCCCGCATCCTGCCGTTTGCCAACAACATATACAACGCCGAAGGCGGCACTCATCTGACCGGATTTAAAACCGCTCTGACCCGCACCATAAACACATACGCGCGGAAAAATAATCAAGTAAAGGAAAGCGAGGATAATTTTACCGGCGATGACGTTCTGGAGGGTCTCACCGCCGTCATCTCGGTAAAGCTTCGTGAAATCCAATTTGAAGGCCAAACCAAAGCCAAATTGGGGTCCATGGAAGCGCAGTCAGCAGTGGCGACCGTTTTTGGTGAGGCCTTCAGTCTTTTCTTGGAAGAAAATCCGGATGATGCCAGGGCCATAGTCTCAAAAGTCGTCCTGGCCCTCAAAGCCCGCAAAGCCGCCAAAGCCGTCAAGGACTCTATATTGCGCAAGGGCGCCCTGGAAGGCATGACTCTGCCCGGCAAGCTGGCCGACTGCGAGTCGGATGATGCCAGCGTCTCGGAGATATTTATAGTGGAAGGCGATTCGGCGGGAGGCACGGCAAAAACCGGACGCAACAGGAAAACCCAGGCAATTCTGCCGCTCCGCGGCAAGATTCTGAACATAGAGCGCGCTCGCCTGGACCGCATGCTCTCTTCGGAGCAGATAAAAAACCTGGTCATCGCCATGGGCGCGGCCATAGGAGAGACTTTTGACATTTCCAAACTGCGTTACCACAAAATAATCATTGCCACCGATGCCGACGTGGACGGTGCCCATATCAGAACGCTCATCCTCACCTTGTTGTACAGATATTTCAAGCCTCTCATAGACGGCGGATACATATATATAGCCCAACCGCCGCTCTACAAAGTGAAGCGGGGCAAGGAAACGATGTATTTTTATTCGGAAGAAGAGAAAACGAAAGTTTTGGGCAGAGGAGAAATTCCTCTGGAAGAAACAGAAAACGCTCCGGAAACGGCGCTAAAAATTCATGTTCAGAGATACAAGGGCCTGGGAGAGATGAATGCCGAAGAACTGTGGGAGACGACCATGGACCCGGCGCGCCGCCTGCTCAAACAAATGACAATTGCCGACGCTCAGGACGCGGACAAGGTCTTTGACATGCTCATGGGAACGGATGTGCCAGCCAGAAAATACTTCATCCAATCAAACGCCCACAAAGCGACGATAGACGTATAAAAAGTAAAAAAGCCGAATGTGCCGTTCTCGAACAGTCCTCGGGTCGGATTTGTCAAGGACAGACCATTGACAAATCCTCGCCTGCGGAGGTTCTCGCCCGGCACATTCGACTTTTTTACTTTTTATAACTTATATTCCTGCTTTTTTCTCTGTCGCTTTTCTTTAAAAATTGCTTGCGCAGACGGACGGACCGCGGGGTGATTTCCAGAAAATCGCTTTCATGCATCGTTTCCAGACCACGTTCTATGGAAAGTCTGAAAGGCGGTGTGAGCATGATGGCATCGTCCTTGCCGGCGCTGCGGTAATTTGAGAGCACTTTGCCTTTGCAGGGGTTTACTTCTAAATCTTCTCCTTTTGACGTATTGCCTATGACCATGCCTTCATAGACAGGCGTGCCGGGGTCCATATACAAGATGCCGCGTTCCTGCAGATTCCAGAGAGCAAAACCGACGGCTTGGCCATTTTCCATGGAAATCATGGAGCCGAATTCATGTTTTTTTATTTGGCCCGCATGCGGGCGAAAACCTATGAAATGGGACGACAATATGCCCTCGCCATTCGTATCCACGACGAATTCGCCGCGATAGCCCAGGAGGCCGCGGGTGGGAATTTCAAATGTCAGGCGGGTGATGCCTCCGTGCTCGCGCATATTCTTCATGATGCCTTTGCGGGCGGAGAGTTTTTTTATCACCTCGCCAGACACGGCGTTTCTCACGTCCGCCACGACTTCTTCAAAAGGCTCGCTTTTTACGCCACCAATTTCTTTTATGATTACCTGCGGCTGGGAAACCTGAAGTTCAAAACCTTCGCGGCGCATATTTTCCAGGAGGATGGAAATGTGCAATTCTCCTCTGCCGTAGACCTTGAAAATGTCGCCTTCGACAAATTCTATGCGTAATCCGACATTTACTTCCAGTTCTTTTTCCAGCCTCTCGCGGATTTGGCGAATGGTGACGAATTTGCCTTCGCGCCCGGCGAAAGGGGAATTGTTGACCATGAAATTGAGGGCAATAGTCGGTTCGTCCACGGCGATGGCGGGCAGGGGAGACTGGTCCGCCGATTGGCAAATGGTTTCGCCTATGAAAATATCAGGCAGGCCGGCGACGAGGCATATATCTCCAGCCAGAGCCTCGTCCACTTCCTTTCTGTCCAAACCGTTGAACGTATAGAGTTTTGTCACCTTGCCTCGGCGCGTTTCACCTGTCGGTTTTTTTACGAACACGCTCTGCCCGACACGCACCCTGCCTTCGTAAATCCTGCCTAGGGCGAGCCGTCCCGTATATGAATCGTATGCCAGATTGAAAGGTTGCATGCGCAGAGGAATGTTTATGTCCGACGGAGCTGGCGGGACCAATTCTATAATAGTGTCAAGCAGGGGAGCGAAGTCTCTGGATTCGTCGGCGAGATTTTTCTTTGCGATGCCTTCCCGGCCGATTGAATAAATCGTCTGAAAGTTCAGCTGTTCGTCCGTGGCGCCGAGTTCCATGAAAAGTTCCAGGATTTCATCCATCACTTCTCTCGGTCTGGCGGCCGGTTTGTCTATCTTGTTTATGACGACAATGGGTTTCATGCCGAGTTCCAGGGATTTTTTCAGGACAAAACGCGTCTGAGGCATGGGGCCTTCCTGGGCGTCAACCAGGAGGAGGACGGTATCAATGGAGCGCAGGACGCGTTCCACCTCGGACCCGAAATCGGCGTGTCCCGGCGTATCGACGATATTTATTTTCGTGCCCCGGTATTCTATGGAAGCGTTTTTTGCGTATATGGTGATGCCGCGCTCTAACTCCAGAGCGTTTGAATCCATAGAAAAGCCCTCTTTGGCTACGCCGGATTGCTTCATGATGCCGTCCATGAGAGTAGTCTTGCCGTGGTCGACGTGGGCGATGATGGCTATATTGCGAATTTCCATAAAGAGGTCTATTGAAACATAAAAAAAACCGGTCCGCAACGCCGAGTTTTTTTGCCACGTTTCTGGATTTTTCATATAGACATAAAGATATTTTGTGTGTCATGGTTTTATTTTTGCTTCTTCCACAAACGTTATATCTAAAAGCATCTGATTGAGTAATGAAATACACAAAACGTTATTTTTGATGAAGTTTATTTGAAAGAAAGATTTTTAATATGAGTTATACAATCATTTGTATAAATTACCATTCATTTTTAAACATTGATAAACCTTTATAGATGAAAAAATGATATAAAGCCGTAAAACAGGGGAACGAAAGGAATGGCGTCTCTCGAAAACGACCAGAAAATTTTTTGCTAAAAATTTTCCTAAGCTCGGTCGCCGTCGCGCCCTCGGTTTCGTTTTCTCAATCCGCCCTTCCTTTCGTTCCTCTGTCAGTTTTCAACAAACAAAAATCAAAAAAGAAATCAGTTCTCCACAGGGTTGTTGTTGAATTTCTCTAATATAATATCGGCATGAGTCAGCCGCTGTATTTTGATGGAAAAAAGTTCATCTCGTCTAAACGAGCTAGCGAGGTGGGAGGCTATACCCAGGACTACATCGGTCAGCTAATCCGAGGAAAAAAAATTGAGGCTCGGATGGTCGGACGGTCCTGGTTTGTCTCCGAAGAGTCTTTGAAAACTTATCAGCAGACGCTCCGTCCGGAAATCTCGGTTAGACCAGAAGTTCCGGAAGAAAAAATTTTAGAAAATTTTTCTTCAATCTCGCCACCCGAGATTTCCGAAACGAAAACTTCCGCAGTTTCTCCGTATACGCCTCTAGAATACGGAACCGACGACCGCGAACTGATTCCAGGCATAAAAAAACCAAAAAATAATTTTTTTTCTCGGCCGGCGAGACAGAAAATTTCTTTGCAAAAAATTTTTGCCAACTCACATCGGCTAGCCGAGCTCGGCAGTAAAAGTCTGGCGGTACTGCTCTCCGCGTCGTTGGTCGCCGGAGGTTATTTCATGTCTGATGCAAAAAACGCCCGCACCGTTTTTGAATTTATAAATGTGGCGGGAAAAAATATCCGTCTGACGACGGGAAAAATATTTGACGACCTAGTCGGGTCGGTCAGAAATATCGCCGGCCAATATGAAAAATCACTCTTGACATCTGGAGAATATTCTCGTCTGGGGTTTATTTTGGTCCGCAGAGGTGGGGAGGTGGTTATGGGCGCATACGAGACTGTTTTGAACGAATCAGGGTCATTTGCTCATAGCGCAGTTTCTGACCCTGTAGGTACTCTGAAAAATGCAAAAAATGCCTATATCGCATCTATATATAAAGGCGGCGATTTCCTCTCGGATAGCCGAGATTTCCTAACAGGCTTTGATTTGGCCAAATTTAGCCACAATCTCGCCAACCAATCTTTGGCCGCCATCGTGAGCGCTTCCAATCCTTTGAATAGCGCTCTGGAATCAATAGCCGTCAGTTTTTACAAGGGTGTGAACAACTCTCTTTCAAAAGCGAAAAATTACGCGGTGAATCTGTTTGAAAACGCAGAAAATGAAATAAAAAGTCAAGGTCAAGACATGGCATACCAAGGCATAGAGCTCGTGCCTCCGCCGAAGACGTCAACTCCAACTCCCAGAGTGAGGGTTGCTTCTCAGGCGCCATCCGCCATTTCGGAATCGGAAACAACGTTCGGGCAGGTAAGGGAATCATTCGCCTCCATTTCTCCGGTCGCCGTCACCGCCTCACCGTCAAGTTACGTTTCTCTGGACACGGTGAGCCGCGCCGAATTTTCAAACATGCGCCAGGAACTGTTGGCGGCTATCAACAGTGTCTCTCGGACCGCGGTTGCGAGCAGGGGTAGTTCCCGGTCAGTGGCCGACAGCATAAATCTCGGCAACATCAGAGGCTCTCACATAGAACGGTCGGAGATAACCGAGTCGTCTTTCTCCGGCACGACTGTGTCGGCTACCCAGCTCACTGTGTCTGGAGGAGACACTGGAAGCCTCACATCCAACATAGGCGGAAACGTCAATTTTGATTCGGGAACCATATATGTAAACTCCGGAAACAACATGGTCGGCATCGCCACCACTTCGCCTTTCACCACTTTCTCCGTCGGCGGCAATGCCTACATCGGCGGAAACCTCACGGCCACCGGCACACTGTCATTCGCCAATCTCACAGGCTCGGCTTCCTCTACTCTCCAGAATTTCACGTTCGCAAACGCCACAGGCACGTCAGCCACGACCACTAATTTGTTTTCAACCACCGCGTCATCCACAAATCTTTTCTCCTCTCTCGTCAACATAGGCGGTAATGCTCTGGCGATTACGGCGGCGAGGAACATAGGCATAGGCACGACCAGTCCGACGGCCAATCTGGAATTTTTGCAAAATGCGAATGGCACGACCATGATCGCCGCCTACCGCGCCACAGACACATCGCCGTCGGGAGACTTCATCAGCTACATGAATCGCGCCGGCACGCAACTCTTTCGCGTGGACAACTCCGGCAATCTCTTGGCGGGAGGTATCGTGAACAGCGGCAGTCAGACCATCACTTCCACCTCCCAACCTCAATTCCGAGTGCAATATGACAGCTCAAATGAAATCACTCAATCCGTCAGTTCCACCGGTTCCACGACTATATCGGTAAACGGCACTACTCCCGCTCTCATATTCACACCGCAGACAAACCGTGGCACATCTTTTGTGTTCACGAGCGCTGACAGTACCTCAATTTTTTCCATAGATACTTTAAATCAAAAAGTGGGCATCGGGACGACCACTCCAGGGCAAAGACTCTCTGTGGCTGGTGATATATTGGGAAATAGTATCCTCGGCTCTTACTTCACGGCTACGACATCAACCGCATCTATATTTCCGAACTTCACTTCATCTTTTTCCACAACAACGAATGCCACAACCACCAATCTCTTCTCAACCACCGCATCATCAACTAATCTGTTTTCATCTCTGCTCACAATTGCCGGAAACGGACTCGTAGTTGATTCGTCTAGGAATGTCGGCATCGGGACGACCACTCCACAAAGAGTACTAACTGTAACCAACAGTGGTAGCAATGGACAACTCATGCTAACTGATACAGGAGCAGTAGCGGATAGTCATTATGGAGAAGTTGGTTTCTCCAGAGGCGGATTCACGTTCAACACCATGACTGACGCTTTAGCCACGACAAGTAGAATGGTCATAAATAGCTCAGGCAACGTCGGCATCGGGACGACGAGTCCAGGTACAAAATTAGCTGTCACTAATACAGGTACACAACTTGTTCTTGGTTATGATGACAGTAATTCAGCTTCGATTGCGGTAAATTCTTCGGGCCAACTCACAATCAGTCCGACGGCTGATACAGTATTTATTCCAACTACAAAATATATTCGCCCGACTTCATCGGGAACTCTTAATATTGGTTATGCTAATGACACGATTGCTTTTAGTAATAGTACTGGCACAACTACATTTGCTGGAGGCATCACAGGTCCAGGAAGTTTTGTTGTTCAATCAACCTCCGGCAACGTCGGCATCGGGACTTCCACCCCTTATGCTCAACTCACTCTCTACAAGGCCGGTTCCACCGCCGCCAATTCGCCCCAACTCGTCCTTTCCGCCTCGTCAACCGTCTCTGGACTGGGTAACTTCATGAACAACTGGGCAATTGGTACGGACATCGCCGACGGCGGTAAATTCAAGATCGCCAGCTCTTCTGTCATCGGTACCAACGACAGGTTTGTGATTGACGGCGCGGGCAACGTCGGTATCGGGACGACGGTGCCGGGGGATAAACTTCATGTGAAGAGTACTAAAGACAGCCTGACTTCTCCAACTGTCGGAGGAATTATTATTTCCGATAGTACTTCTATGGCTCAAGGTAATGGTGGCGCTCTTATTTTTCGGGGTAATTACACAGGGACAAGCGAAACCACGACTGGTTCTATTCAGAGCTATAAAACTAATGGTACAGATGGAAATTATTCTTACGACTTGGTTTTTGGTGCTCGAACAAACGGGGATGCGATAGCCAATGAGAAGATGAGGATTCAAGGAAGCAACGGCAACGTCGGCATCGGGACGACCACTCCAGGGCAAAGACTCTCTGTGGCTGGTGATATATTGGGAAATAGTATCCTCGGCTCTTACTTTACGGCCACATCAACAGTAACCGCTTCTATCTTCCCTTATGCAAGTACAACAGCACTCACATCTTCAGGTTCTGCATACTTTGCAACAACTCAAGGCAACGTCGGCATCGGGACGACCACTCCGGGTAATACTCTATCTGTCGCAGGTACTGGTCTATTCAACGGAACTCTCACATCATTCGGTACAAGTACCGCTCCTGCATTTGTGGCCACTTCTACGACAGCGACTTCTACATTTGCGGGAGGACTAGCGGTGCAGACGAGCGCTCTTGTAGTACAAAGTAGTTCAGGCAACGTCGGCATCGGAACGACGACGCCTACAGGCAAACTTTCCGTGGACAGTACATCAGGGACACCTCTCTCATTGGCAGTCAGTGGAACACAAAGGGCGAGATTTATTATTGATAGTAGTGACTTGATATTCGGGTTACGGACGAGTGGTACTGCGTCGGATGGTTATTTCTCAATGTACGTGCCTAATAATCAAGATCGCCTAGATTTTCAAGATAGGTCTGCTACGAGGATGACTCTTTTACAAGGCGGCAACGTCGGCATCGGGACGACGACGCCTACCTCATTGTTACAAGTGAACGGAGCGACGCCAAAAATTACTCTTTCTAATACGTCTGGAGCGGTAGATGGCAAGCATTGGTTCTTGGGAAATGCTTCTGGTGATTTCTCCCTAGGTACGACCTCTGATTCTTTGTCCGCCAATACGACTTATCTTACGGTGAAAGGGAGTACGGGAAATGTTGGGATTGGTACGGCGAATCCACTTCAAACTCTGGTCATTTCTTCTGCTTCTGCAAACCCAGCTATTTCAGTTTTTTCTAGTGTGGAAAGATTACGAATGGGTTATTTGACTTCGGGGAGTGTTCCGACTAACAACATTGACGCAGCACAAATCTGGGCAGACGGAGTTGCTGGCAATCTTATTCTTAGTACCCGAACTAACAATGCTTCCGACATGATATTTTTCACTAATGCTGGAACGGCAGCAGTAGAAAGGATGAGAATTTTAAGCACCGGCAACGTCGGCATCGGGACGACCACTCCAGGGCAAAGACTCTCTGTGG
>ERZ1292629.1272-Hain-H43-01um-R1-1272-length-25208-cov-14_pt1 | contig 25208 bp, 32 predicted proteins | sample MGYA00564399_ERZ1292629 | MGnify/ENA primary metagenome ERZ1292629 (study PRJEB36523, sample SAMEA6512636) | groundwater metagenome | collected 2019-01-08 | study: AquaDiva: Metagenomics assemblies of 32 groundwater samples
GTTCGCTGTCCCCTGCCCAGCGCCCGCGCGCACCACGAGCGTCGTCACTCCCGTCGTCGCAGTGTCGTCGTACAGCGTGCAGATGCCGAGGGGACACTTGAGCTTAGAGAGGCCCAGCACGCCCGCCGCCGAGATGCGCGGGATGGTGTTGACTTCGGTGAGGGCGGCGGCGCCGGTAACGGTATTGAGCGTCGCGCCTGGAACCGACAGACTCCAGGTATTCAGCGCGGTGCAGACATACAGTCCGAGATTAGCCCCGCTCTTGTAGAACACATCCGCATCCGGGGATGGACGGCAAGTGCTCGGCAGCGTCGCGCCGTGGCGCACGCTGGACGATCCGAGCGCGCGATTGCGCGGTTGATCGGCGGCCAGCAGCAAATCGGTCAATATCAAGGCAATCAAGATGAGTCTCATGGGAAGCTCCTTATCATCGCAAGATCAAAGCAAATTGCGCCGCCGGGTCGAGCGTCGATCCAACCATGCGCGGCCCGAATGTCCCGGCCTGTTTCCGCCACACGCTACGCAGCGGCAGACCGGCCCGCTTGCGAGTATGGTACTCGCGCCGCCGACACTGACGGCAGTGGCCGCACCAGCAAGTTCGGCGGGCCATCAGGGGATCTCGTAGTCCGCAATCACTAGAGATGTCGGCCAGCCGTCCGGATACAGCGGCTTGACGACTCCCGCGACGAGCGTGTAGTCAACGCCCGCAGCCTGGCGCACGCCATTCCGGTACAGCGCCAGATTCACCGCGGCCGCTGGGATGGCATACACGCCGCTTGCGGCGGCCAGTACAGCCCCCACGGTGTGCCGGTGGACCTTGGCAGGCGGCGCGGGCAGCACGTCCACCACGCCACCCAGGATTGTGAATGACGGCCCGAGCGTCGGCCACTCGTACCGCTGGCCGTTCCAGAGCGGCAATTGCCAGATGGTTTGAGCGGTCAAAGTCGAAGCGAAAAGCAAAATCAGTATCAGTCTCATGTCAGGCTCCGTACAAAGTCAGTAGCGCCGCCCGATCCTCCGGCGCCAGGTTGATCCGGTCCTGCTCGATGTGCGGACAACGCACCGAGCGGCGCAAGTACAGATGCCCCAGTCCCAGCGCCTCCGCCGTCAGTTCGTGAATCAGCGTCGGCAACACCAATGGGCGGAATTCGAACCGGCTGAATGCGTCGCGGTTCAGCGTGATGTCCCCGGCAGCCGGTTCCTGAATCAGCGGTGGCGGGTACATCCCCAACCCCAGCAGACCGACCAGCGGTTCCAGCCGGAAGTCGATGCACCGAATTTGATTCGGTTGCCGGATCTCCTCGAACCGCAACCAGACCGGCTCGCGAGTGATGGTGAGCAACGCCATGTTGATCTCGGCGCGAAACTCTTCCATCTCCGGCGAGATCCAGTAGCGGAGCAGGTCGCGGCCCTGCCAACACGGGATGAACGGGGGTTCCATGGTTGGGTTCATATCACTCCAGAGAAGTCAGCAGGTCGGAGACCCATTCAGCGTCCACCGCCGTGAATTGCTGCCACGCCCGGATGTCCTTTGCCAGACGCTTCGCTTCTTCGGCGGTCAGTTCAAGCTGCTTGTCGGAAGCCTTCGCAGCATCCCATCGCACTTGCAGACCGTCCTGCACCAGTTTAATGTCCGCCTGTTCGGCGGGTGTCAGTTCGACCTTGCCCAGGATGCGAGACAGAATTACGATGTCTGCCACGGTTCCGCGCTGAGAGCCGACGATCATCGCCAGAACCAGCCGCGCTTTAGTGCCAAGAATAAGTTGTTTCATAAGTCCTCTATTTCCACCATCCGGCGACGGTTAGGGTAATATTCCAAGTACCAGAATTAGCCACATAGTATTCTATGATCCTGTTGGAATCACAAGGCACGACCGCATCCGCAAATACATATATGTTCGCAACTTGCGTGTCCAGTCGTGTGACGTTGGCCGAATTAGAATTTCCGTTCTTTCGCAACAGCAGCGTCGCCGACGCGCTGGTATTATTAGCGACCACTCGCAGCAAAACACTCGTCGCGCCAGCCGGAACGATTGCGCTCAAATCCCAATCATGGAACGCCGAATCGATTATCAGGCCACTTGCAATTTTATCCGCCGCCGCCGGGTCGCCACGGTCGGTGAACATCGCCGGAATGTCGGATTGCGCCAGGGCAGCCCAGTCCGCCACCGTTCCGTTTGTCTTAAGGAATTGGCCACCGTGTCCCGACTGGTCCGGCAGTCCGACAACCAAAATACCACCGACTGTTAGCGTCCCCGTGATCCGGACATTCCCGACCAGACCGATGTAGTCCGCAGAGTCGTTTATGATTCCAACATACTTACTCCCAGCGGAATTGCTACCATAATACACGAATCTTCCCTTTAGGGTCGCCGTTACCGGACTTCCCTCATCTGAGTATAGGGCATACGTAACTACCTGCGACGCTTCCCCGTCAACCCGAAGCGTTGGGGCCACGCCACGGAACTGGTAGGTATAATTCCCGGTGTTCAATGATACGCGCGCATTGCCGTCCGCGGAGTTATCGTAGAAGCCAAACCACCCCTTTACGCCAGATCCTCCAACCGTAGAATAGAACACTAGGGCATTGTCCGCGCCCCCTCCGTACAGCGCCGGAAAGCTATTTCCAATGTTTTGAAATCGTCCTATATCGACGTTTGTGGATGTGTGTTTCAGACGAAAAGCTACCCGTCCATCAATCTGCCCCGTACCCGGTACGGCGACGCCAGTCCATGCTCCGTCGTAATCTATCCTAAGGCCAGATCCGGCTTGTCCTTCATACAGGTCGATGATATGCGCGACGCTAGAAGTTAGGGATTGGAATCTCAGTTTATTACTTTCCGTATCCGTAGGATGGTATGACGTTCTAGCCGTTAGAAGAATTCCAATCGTCGGATCTTTCGTGGCAAGGCGCGGATCATCGCCGGTTACCTGATTTGCCCCAATGATGAGCCCGTTGTCGGTGGCGTTCCAAACATTCACGCCGTTCAGGACGCTCGCGGCTCCGCCGTATCCTATCGAGATCGCATTATTGATTGCGGAGATGATTGAGATGCCATTCAAGAACCCCGACAATGCAGTCCCCGGCACCATGTAAATCCCAAATGTACACGCCTGGCTTCCCACCGGAAGCATAGACATTCCGATGATAAACGGGGCGTTCCCGCCGTAGTATCCTGGAGCGACCCCGGAGTCGTTTGTCACATCGATTTCCAAGGCGTCAACGGTGTGATATGCCGCGCTCCTGGTTATTAGGTTGATGTTGTTTCCGAAAATGTTGCTGGTGTTACCGGCATCGCAATCGATACTGACCGCCATTCCAATCTTGTCACCCTTGGTCAGGTGGCCGATTTTCACTCCAGACGGATGGTTTACTGCAAATATAGCCTTAACATGCGTGCTGTCGGGTATATCGGTTACCACCACGGCCTCGGCGTTTACAAGGCCAAACTCTATATTTGAGGTTTCTCCGATGATGAAGACGGAGCTATCCACCACCAATACGGATTGAGCGGATACATTTGCCGTGATACCCTGCGCGGTCGTAGTGTAAGAGATGCCTAGAATCTTTGGCATGTAGATAAGGAGCGGGCAAGCAGAAGCGCTACACGTTCCGCTCTGAGTTATCACGTCAATTCGCAGGGCCGGAGACAGGAAGCCATTGATTATTCCGGCCCCAGCTGCGGCAGACGCAGGAAGATTATCGACCTTGTAGAAGTGCAGGGCGGAAACGGAGGGATTCGGGATGAAAGATCCAGCGCCGCTCAGTGAGGCGCCGGGATCGAGGACCACCATCGCACTACCGGCGGCGGGCCATGCGGGAGCGGTGGCCAGAGTATAAGCCCCAGTGCCCTTCGGAATTTTGACGGCGCGACCCGTTGCAATGGCCAGATCGAAAGCGGCCTTATTGTCGGTCGCTCCATCGTATGCCGCTCCAAAGTCGAGCACGGATGGACGTTCTCCCATCTTCTGCCACGCGTCGCGTGCCACGGCCCCGATGAAATTAGGCATATGCGATTACCCCATCGGCCAGCGCGGATTCCGACACCACCCCGGCAGCCGCAGAAACCCCACCACCGCCGCCCGCCAGCGCCGCCTGCCACACCGCCACCCAATCATCATAGGCCGCCGTCGAAGCATGGAATGTGTACCTGAGCGCGTTGCTGTCCCGCATCGTCGCGTCAACCGTATCGATGAGCACCGACGTGGCCACGCCGGGAACTGTGAGGTTGACCGTGAGCACCTGGCCGGGCCGGAGGCCGGGCGTGTCAGTGATGCCGGAGACCTCGACGGGGATCACCGATTTGGCGTCGAGGATCGCCTGGGCTTTGGCGAGATGCCCAACCGCATCCACCTGACCGCTATCGTCGATGAGGTGATCATGCTTACCCGTCCCGACCTCGCCGGCCGCTACGCGCGCAGCGACGGCCGCAGCATCGTCCACGAACATCACATCGGCCCCAAGCTGCCGCCAGCGGACCGTGAGCGTCTGAGCGGCCGTGAGCGCAGTTGCGGCGGTATCCTGCCAGATCGTCGCTTCGCCGGGCGAGTAGTAGAAATCGCGGTCACCGGCTCCGGTGATTGGGTCGCTGTCGATGTCATGGACGCCGAAGGTTTTCTCGACTTCGGCCAGCGGGGAGCCTTCGGAAACGGTGATCCGTTCGACGTAGTTCACCAGCGAATCGACAACCGGCGAGACGTTGGTATCTTGGAGTGTCCAAGAGATAGCCAGCGGAGATGCGCCCCCAACAAACGATTGTTCACTCGCCCCGAAAGCGGCATAGGAGACGCGGATGTACTGCTGGTTGCGGTAGCCGTCAAGCGACCGCTCCGCCGAGGCCTGGCGGCAGTTCGGCGCGGCGTCGGTGATCGAGAACGGCGCGGGATACAGGACCGGCGAGGCCGTGCGCGGGATGAAATAGAGCGACTGCGCGGCGTCCACGAACCACACATAGCCCGAGCGCGCGGCTAGATCGTCGAGGATCTCGTTCATGCGCGCCGCGTCGATGATGTACTTGTCGATGGTGACGCCCGCGCGAATGTCGTTCGCCGGGCTGGCGATCTCACCGGCCACGTTGTTCGTCAGCAGGTCTTCAATGATCTGTTTGCAGGTTTTGTTCTTAAACACCCGAAGCCGCACGATGCGCTTGTCCAATCGGCCTTCGTGGGTGATCGCTTCGCAGGCCGATAGACTCGGCGTGCCGGCATCCGACTGGCCGTACATCGCGGTGGTATTGAGCCGCTGAATCGTACCGGCCCAGACGGTGACTCCGCCCATCCACAGTTTGGCCTCAGCCCCCAGCACCGGCACGGCGGAGCCATCGGCTGAGAAGGTGGTGAACGAGAATGTCGCGCGCCCGCCCAGGCGCCAACCGAGCGAGAATCCGCTGGCGCGGTGCATCGGCGTGGCAGCGTCTGCGATAGTGAGTTCAAAGCCCATAAAATTATGCGAATGCCATCGACGGTACTTGCAATCGGAGCGCCTTGGCGACTTCCTGCGCTACCGCGCGCGGGTCGCCGGCGCCGTTGATGTTGATCGTGACTCCGCCGCCGCCCTTGCCGGATTCCAGAGCATAGGTGCTCTTGACCAGCAGCGGGAATTGCGCCGTCCACATGTAGCCCATCAGGTCGTCGAGTTTGGGCAGATAGGCGTTGATTTTCTCGAGGATGTTCAGCGTGTGGATCTGGGTGTAGCGCACTTCGTGCTCAATCAGGTCGAGTGTTTTGTTCATCGCGGCGAATTGAAAATTGGAGATCACGCCGGAAACGGCGGAGACAGCCGAAGAGATCGCACCCACCCAGGCGGTTGCCATGCTGCCGGCCATTCCGGATACGGTGCCTCCGGCAGACGATGCCGCACTGCCGGCGCCGCTTGCGACTCCGCCGGCCGCCGATGCCGCGCCGCCCGCGGCCGAAGCGCCTCCGCCAAGCGCACCGGAAATCGCGTCCGCGAGCTTGCCGGCCAACTTGGCGATCTGATTTTCCAAGGGCTTAAATAGACCGCGAATGAATATCTCAAGCATCCCACCCGCGAGATCCTTGGCGATGTTCTTCAGCCCCTCACCCCAGCCCTTCCATTCCATGATGGATTTCGACATCTGACGTGCCATATTGTCGAAGGCGCGGCGTACTTCGCGGTCAACCTCTTGGGCGGCGGTGCGCTGGCCGGAGATCGCCGCGGCGTGATCCTTCGCCGCCCCCGTCGCCTTGCGCTCGGATTCAGCGGCGGCAGCTTGGGCGCGCATGTAGTCCTCTTGCGTCGCCTTGTTCTGCTGCCACATGTCTCGGATGCGGAGCGCCTCTTGGGCGGCGGCATCGGCCTGGCGCCGGAGTGCCACGCTTGAGGTCGGAGACATTGCCGTTTCCAGCGTCGTGCCCTTTGCGGCCTTCGTCCAGTCCACCGAAAGTTGCACCGTCGCACCAGCCTGCATGGCGGTCCAGGCGGCATACATTGAGGTCGTCAGGTTGTCGAGCGCGGCCCGCTGATACTCCAGTTGCGCGCCCCAGGGCTTCGAGGCTTCCTGCATTTTCAGGACGGCAGCGGCGGCCAATTCTTGCGCCTGCGTCTGGCGCATCAGGCCTTTTTCGAGCGCCACCTCGGAAATAGTTCGCTCAAGGGTGTAGCCAACCAACTTCGCCGCTTCCTGCCAGTACTTCGTCAGCGCCTCGGTGTATTGCGCGAGCGACAAGCCGCCCGTCTTGTATTCCTTATGGAGTAGCGCCAGCGCGTCGTGGTACTGATCGACCTTTTTCGACGTCAGGCCGAACAGATCCATGGCGTTTTCGAGCGCCTTGATCTGGTCGGCGGTAGGTGCGGTAGGCGCGGGCGTTCCAGTCCCCGCCGGAGCCTTCGGCCCGCCGCCTTTCATGAAGTCCATTAGGGTATCGAACTTAGTATTGGACGGCGCGCCTTCGGCCAGCCGCTTGTTTAGATTCTTGATCGCCTCGGCGGTCGTGTCGATTTTCTTCGGATCGGCCAACTTGTCGAGGACGTAGCCGATGCCGGCAGCCAATGCAATCCACGGGACAGCGGACGGAACCCAAGCGAGCACCGGCTTGAGCTTGATGAACGCGGTGGCGAGCGCCGTCGCATTCGTCACCGTGATCCCCAGGCCCCAGATCAGCGGCGGGATCGCGGCCACGACAGCCCCGGTCCCAATGGCCACCTTTTGAGTGGACGTGTCAAGCTTGGCGAACGCGGCGGCCAACTCTTTCACCTTGTCAAGTGCCGGCTGAAGGCTCTTGACGATGAGATCCTTCCCGAGCGGAAGCAACGACTTCCCAATATCAATCAGCGCGAAATTGATCGCGTCCTTGACGTTGGACCACATTCCGATGAGCGTCTTCGACTGCGCTTCCATGCCACCGGCAAAGCGTTTCTCCATGCCCTCCATGATGGCCGTAATGGCGACAGTGGAACTGATCGCGCCAGCTTCGGCCTTCTTCATCGCGGTCGGAATGTCGATACCCAGCTTTTTAGCCAGCGGGTCCCATGCGGATATGCCAGCCTCTGCAAGTTGGTTCATCTCCTGAGCGGAAACTTTCCCCTTCGCTGACATCTGGCCGAATGCCAAAACAACCCGATTCAGACCCTCCGCCCCTAGGCCTAATCCAGAGACCGCATTTCCGATTATGGTAAGTTTAGGGATTACGTCAGAGGCGCTGAATCCGAGCGCCATCATGCGCTTGCTGGCGTCGGTAAGTTCAGTGAATTGAAATGGCGTCTTCAGGGCAAACTGCTTCAATTCCTCCAGGTGCTTACCGGCCAGGTCCGCCGACTTCATCATCGTCGTGAAGGCAACGGACGTTTGCTCCATCTTCCCAGCAGCCACCAGCGCCGCCACGCCGAAGCCGGCAAGGGGGGCCGTGACAGCAAACGTCAGCCGCTGGCCGATCTCGGAGAAGTTCTGGCCGAACTGCTTCAATTGGTTCGAGGCTTTGGCCAGCTTCCGGTCATAGTCGGAGGTATCGGCTCCTAGCCGCACGAAGAGGTTATAGAGATCGGACGCCATGTCACCTCACCAAAAATTGTTCCATTTCGGCCTTGATCTTCCTGCGAATCTCCGCGCGCAGTTCAGTCACCGCGGATTTGAAGAATGGCCGCGCTTCGGTCTGCTTTCCGCCGTACACCTTGCGCGGCTTGTGGCCTACGATACGATGCCCGAACTCCAACAGGTGCGCGTGTGGAGCGGTACGGAATGCGGCCTTGACGTATGCGCTCGGGTTTGTGGTCCGGCCCGGCTTGGCGTGCAACGACTTGCTGAGGTTGCCGGTCTTGACGCGGAACATCCGGCTCGCGTTCAGGGCCGCTAGCCGCCGTATGTCTTCGGCGCAATTCAGCAAGACGTTCTGCATCCTAACGCGCATCGCGTGAGAATCCCTCATACGGTCGAGCTTGTTGGTGAACTCCTCGAAACCCTTGACCGACAGCAGAATTGAATTTGCCATCATCCGCTCCGCTTGTTGTGCTGCTCCGCCCACGCGCGCCAGGCCGCCGATTCCAATTCGGGACACGTCACAGGCTCGGGCCCTTCACCCGGCACGAAGTCCTCAGCGCTCACCTTCTGACCCTCCGGCAAATGGGCATTCGCGTACATGGCCGCGAGCGTCGCCGTGGGACGAAATTGCATCTTGATCCCCTCGACATGCCGCGCCATGAGCGCGCCGAACTCGCGCGGCGCCATGTCCCAGAACTCCCGCGTGCCCAGCCGCAAGTCGTAGCGCCCGATGGCCCACAATTCCAGCCACGTCGGACCATCCGGCGCTACACGTTTCCCGGTTCGGGACCGGGCTCTACCTTTTCCGCCGCCGCCCCGAGCGCCGTCACGATGGCCCCGAAGGCATTGACGTCGAGCAAGTCGAGCACGCGGTCCAAATCCCAGCCCTCGGCCAGCGGCGGAGTTTTTCCGTCTTGTTCGGCCAGCCGCTTCACCAGCGCCTGGTGGCCCTGGATTCCCGCCAGCACCCAGCGGGCGGCCTTTTCGGCGTCGAGTCCCTGAAGGAAGGCCGTGACCTCTTCAACCCGAAGCGGATTAACCTCCAGGGACTTCCACGCGCGGAAGGAGAAATACATCTGGCGGGTCTTGCCGCCCAGTTCGATGTCAACAATCTGCGCTGTCGTCGGGAGTGGCATGTTATCCGATGCTGATGGTCCCGGTCGGCTTCAGCGTGATTTTGCGCTGAGAGGTTTGTCCCTTAGCGCCGCCCGGTCCCCAGCCAACGACGAGGAAGGAGCCATTGAACGTCTCGCCGTCGCCCATAACCAGTTGGCCAAAAACCGAAGTTCCAGCGTTGTAGGCGGACAGCAGGGCCATATGCTGCGTGTTGTCTTTGTCGTACATGACCGTGATGTCGAACGTGTCATGCTTCACGAGTGGGTCAGAGATGCTCGATTCGGCGGTGTCATTGATCGCGGTCGTGTCAATAACGTCCTTTTTCAGCGCCAGGCCGGGGAGTTCGATTACCCCGTCCAAAGCGACCAGCGGGCTACCGACTTTGAAGGCGGTCCCCTGAAATGCGGAAGCGGCAAAAGCCATGATATTTCTCCTTTTACGTTTCGGTGTACATCAATTCAAAACTGATCTCACGGATGATGGTCAGTGTCTCCGCGTCGTACTGTCCCGACTGGCCGGTGTAGTCGCAGTACCACACCTCTACGCCGCCGGCGCCGCCCATCGGGGACTTGGGCCAAGTCTGTAGAGCGTCTCTCACGGCCTCGCGCAACGTGATCGCCGCAGTTGGACTCGGGCCGGCGGTGTAGCACTCGATACTGATCCCGATGCGCGCGATTCCGGCGTTCGCGCCCGAAATGTCCTGGAACGATTCCGCGTCGCCACTCTCATCAAACGCGACCGCGGGCAAGTCCGAATTCTGCGGCCTTTCGCCGTGATAGACGCGAGTTCCAACGATGGACGAAATTCCGGCGGTGGCAGCCAAATGCGCGCGGATTGATTCGAAGATATTCACTCCGTCCACTCCTTCGCCGTCACGACGATTTCCCGGCGCTCGCCGGTCGGGTCTTCGGCGTCGATGATGTCCAGGATGCGAGTGCCCATGACCGCGCGCCAGGCGCGTTGGATTGTGACAGTCGTAGGAAAGTGAGTTCGGATCTTGAATTTCGCTTCGGCGTTCAGTTGCCGCGCGGCCTCGATCTCGCGTCCCACGAGCGCGCGGACTTCGCACCAGGCGGTGAACTGGGTCGTCCAGGTGAAAACATCCTGCCCGGCGGAGTCCTGCGACGATACGGTCTTGCTCTGGAACTGCACCTGCGTCCGCAGATCGCCCGGATTCAGGCCGATGGGTTCATGGCGCGGCAGTGGCGTCGTTACGATCATGCGAAGCGGCTCCGGCTCCAACTACCGAGCAGGTGCGCGGCAGCGAAGGATGCCTGTTTCTCCGGCACCTGCCCCGAGTGCCAGCCCATGATGAGGAGCTTCATTCCGGTCAGAATCGACTGACTGACCGCGGCCGCCGAGGTAGTGAACCGGATCGTGACAGCCGACGACGGCCACGCCACGAACGCCGGCCAGGTCTCACCATATGGCGGCATCACCAGCGCGCGCGCCGTGTCCACGATATAATCCGTGTTGGCTGTCAGCGTGGTGGTGATCCCGTCGCTGTCCTTATACGTCACCAGATCCACCGAGACCAGCGGCTCACGGAGTTGAATCTCGACGCCGGGGAAATAGTCGAGCGAGAGATCCCATTGCTTCGCCACCAGATCCCGGCCCTGATACATCTCCGCCTGCTCGCGCGCGGCCTGGATCAGATCGGACACCAGCGCGTCGGCTTCGGTGTCTGTTGGCGAGTAGGTAGGCAGCCGCAGAAACGCCTTCGCCTCTGCGAGCGAAATCGGCTCGGTGAACGACTGCACCGGGCTCGTAACTGTCAGCGTGATGGTTCCGTGTTCAACTGCCATTGATCACCCCGAACATATTCAACCCAAAAAACTTTTCAGGGCCATATTCCTTGAGCATCCTTCGACACTCGGATTCGTGCCAGGGTTCATGCTCCAATTTCAGCAATGAGAGCAATTCCAGATATGGATTCCACCAGCCCGAAGGCGCCACCCGAGAGACTAAGCCAGCCTCATCCAGCGCCTGAGAGTAGACAGACCGTATCAGCGAAACGGACTTTTGGGGCCATCGGACCCGTTCGACCATCTGGTACCAAATGTGCTTGGCTCGCAGCCTCCGCCAGGATGCAAACTGAAGGTGCATCACGCCGCCGGGATCCTGCAGCATCCGCCCGCCTGGCCGCACGCCATAAGGCTCGCGGTGGTGGTGGTCGTATCCATTCGCCGCGTGCCAGCCGATCCCCGGCCCAACCGGAAACGCCAGCGCCAAGTCGTCGCGATTACTCCACACGCTGCGGTCGTCTCGGTATCGATCGATGCCGCGCCACATGGCCAGCATTCGGGTTCGCAGGTAATTCCCGGCCGGCAGCCGCTCAATTGCCGGCCGAACGTGGGCCAGCAGGTCGCCGGTCAGAACCTCATCGGCGTCCACGAGGGCGCAATGGGTGGCGCCGCGGCCGCGGGCTGCATCCAGGAGCCGCTGCCGATGAGCCATCTCGCGCCAGGTTCCGTCGGGCTCCGTCAGGACCGTGACCCGGCCTGGATGCTCCTCCGCGATTTCCGCCAGGATGGCTGGGGTCTTATCGGTCGAGGCGTGATCCAACACCACGGCCTCATCGCACCAGCGGAGAGCGACGCGGAGGGACAGGCCGATCACCCAGGATTCGTTCCGGGCAGGCATAAGGGCGATTAGTTTCATATTGACTTCAGCAAGCGCTTACCGTATAATGCGGGCATGGCAGATAATCAATACTTGGTGGGATTGGCCACCCAGGCACGGATAGTGCTCGATGAGCTCCTGGTCGTGTTGGGGCAGCGTTGCGAGCGATGCGGGACGACTGAAAACCTCGAATATCGGCCATATGGCACATTGGCGAAAGTGGGGCCAATCTGTCCTCCGTGCCATGCGATACAAGTCGAGCAGACCATCCGCGACCACGAGGAGTACTTCCGTGCCCACCCCACCCCGGCCCCGCAGCCGCGCCGCTGGTATGATCCAAGGACTTGGGCCAACGATGACTAAGAATCCTCATGCCGTAGCCCTCGGCCGCAAGGGCGGTCTTGCCAAAGTCCGCAAGGGCTTCGCGGCGATGCCCACCGCTGAAGTGAAACGTATTCGCGCGCTGGCGACACAACGCCGTGCCGATTCCCGCAGGCTTGACGCGATGATCGAGCACGGCTTGAGCGTCAACATCCCAGTCATTCCGTTCGGTGGCGGAGTTGCCACCCGAGGCGTCTTCCGGGGCGACGATGGTCCTATCGCTGAAGCTGTTGATGCAAGAGACGCGCTCGATTTGGCGATTGCAAAACTTCCTGCACGCCGACCTTCCAGGCCCGGAAGCGGACAGAAAAGGAGAACCCATGAACTCTCGTAGAGACTGGCTGAAATGCTTTGGCGCCGGGGCACTCATCGTCCCCATCATCGGGGCCAAGGCCGACGCGGCACCTGCAAAGCCACGCCGCCGATAGGAGAGTGGTGACATGCTAAACCCTGACGACAAGATGCTTATTTCAGATCCCTGTTCAAATTGCATTCCTGGCCATACTCTGACCTGCCATGATATCTACCGGCCCCAGCCTTGGCCGTGCATCGTCGAGGGGTGCGGCTGCACAGACTTCACGCCGCCCGCGAGGGCGAAAGTGATGCCCCAGAAGAGGGGGAAGCTCGGCCTCGCTATGGACAAGGCATTCATCGAACTGCGGTCCTTCTGAAAACGTGACGACGTGAAAGTTGCATACATCGATCCGCGCTCAGGCTCATGGACGGATGTCGATTTACCGGGCATCAAGATCTCCCCACCGGGACTGCTGAACTATTTGATCGGAAAAACAATTGCATCATTTGAACCACTCTCTGATTTCTCGCTCTGTGATGGAGAATCCTGCTATTCCGATTTATGGCTCATTACATTCACGGATGGATCAGCAATTCAACTTCGTGCGGACTGGTCCGAGGAAATCATTGGCGGGTTGGTCCACGAGGATAGAACGGTGCACCTAACGCCCGTAATATCGCCGCAACACTCTGGCCCCAGTATCAGCATTGCTGCCCTAACTCCGCCTAAACAATAAATTCGCGTGCTCCGGCCACTCCGCCATCAGTTCCCAACCGGGCAACATCCCAGGCAGTTCGTCGCGGAGCGCCTGCCCTTCGTAGTACTCCTCGCAGTCTGCCTCCACCAGCAGCCAGCGCGTCCGCGCGAGCGTCCGCTGGCTGCCGGCGATCATGTCCCGCTCGGCCCCCTGGATATCGCACCAGATCAGGTTGATCTCCCCGATGCCCAGCGTATCCGTCAGCGTATCCAGGGTTAGCGCAGGAACCTGTACCGTCGTCTCGAATGTGATATCCGGCCAAGTCTCCAGGTGCTTCTTCGGCCAGCGGATCGAACTCGACCCGGTCCCCTTCTCGCCATCGGCCAGATACAGGTCAGTCATGCCGTCGAAGGCCGCAATAGCGGCATGAATAATGGCAAGGTTGCGCGTCCGGTCTCGCATGTGCCCGCGAAGATTCGGCAGGTTGCGGGCGTCGGCTTCCACGGCAACATAGAGCGCCGGCCCGCCGGGACACATATCATAGAGATAGGAGGTATCGGTCCCGTGATGGGCGCCAAGCTCGACCACCACGGCGGCCCGGTAACTCCTGTGATAAGTGCGCGCATCAATAGGCCCCGTCTGCTACGAGTATTGTTTCTTGCGTTTCCCCACCCCTGTAGGCGAACCACTTGGGAGGGTTCGTCAAAATCATTCTGAGACGATGAGCAATGACTGAAGCTGCACTTTGATCGTGGCGGTGTCCCGTCACGCGTGGGTCGGCGCTCGCCTCTCCGCCGTTGTTCGTCCATGGCCCCCGGAAAGACCCGTTCTGCGCCAGCCGCAGGTACTCACTGGCAAAGGTTGCTCCGATTTTAGAACGGAAGTTCAGCCCGAACGTCGTAGCGACAACGTGTTCCTGCCGAAACGCTTCCTCTCGCGTGATGCCCAGCAGCGGAAGCGCCGCATCCGAGCACCATTGGCCGTTCTGGAAACCATTACGGCTGAACCAGTAGCCCTTCGACTCGATCAAATCCCAGAGTGGCTCCATGGACCGGATCGGCAGGATGCACGCGTCGGCCCAGAGAACCAGATCCGCGCCATGGAGGCGCGCTGCCTCGATTGCCCACGCCTTGAATGCGTATGGCATCCGGCGATGTGTTGGGCTGCCGGGCGGCATTTCGTCGGTCCAATAGAGACCGGGTGTCCAATTCTCGGCGTGATTCGCCAACGCGCGCTTGAGCCGCTGCTGACCAGCAATGTAGACTCCCGTGGCGACGTTGACTACGAGGCGATTCATTTGCCCACCACAATAATCGTCAGATAAAGAAGCCAGAAGAAATGGCAGATCAAGATGAGTGTGACCAAGACATCCCGGTTTCGGTTCATGCCTTCACCAGTACCATGTTTTCCCCGCTCCCGTACGTGCAAACGTACCCGAGAGCGGTAACGCGCGAGAGCACTTCGCCCTGACGATTATCATGCTCGACGCAGATGCATCGCGGGCGTCGGCCCAATTCCAGAAGCCGGAACATGATATCCACGCTGGTGCCTTCAGTGTCGATGGAAACGAAGTCGAACTCGCCGTGCTGCTGGAAGATTTCCTCCAGGGTGATCCCGACTACTTGAATCTTTCGCGGCTGGAATGCCACCAACTTACGCCACTTCTCCCATGTCGCTTCGTCGCCGGTAGAACAGCAATCGTCCGTGACCCACATTTCAATCGGATGCGGTTCGAACACCACGGCAGCATTAAGAACCGCCATTCCCGCTATGCCGCGATAAGCGGCCTCAATGCTGCCGAATGGGCCGGGGGATGGCTCTACCAATATGCCAGTCCACCCGCGCTCGTAGAGGGCGCGCGTGTTGCTCTTGTCGATGGCATTCCATGCGCCGATGTCGAGGAAGCGGCCCTTGTCGGCGAGCGCGGCAAGAATAAAGCGCTCTTCCGAATTCTGCGAGTACATCAACTCACCGTCCAATAAATCGGAGCGTCGCTCAAGAACTGATTCACAGCTTCCCGGCAACCATCAAGACCGTAGTCGTCCGCGATGCACCAGCCGCCCTTGACCACCTTCGGGTGCAGATGCTTCAGACAGACCAGCGTGGATTCGTAGAGATCGGCATCCAACCGCAGTAGCGCAATCGGCCCGATCTCAGCCGCAGGCACGGTATCCTGAAACCAACCCTCGTGATAGACGAGCAGATCCGGTGGGACGCCCCACTCCTTCATGTGCGCGCGCACGTCGGCGCTTGAGCAGGCGCTTACTCCGGAGGTAACTAGCTCACCGCCAGTTCCACCGACCAGCCGGCGGATTGCATTATCCTTCGGGCCGGCCTTCGGAATGCCGACGAACGAATCGAACAGGTGAACCTTGCGCCCGGTATCGCCTGTCTCGACAATCGCCAGCGCCATAGCCGCCACCTGCGCACCCGCGAACACTCCACACTCCACGAAGTCGCCGGGGACGCCCTGTTGTATCAGCATCCGAGCTATACCGTGAGTCGCGCGGAGCGTCGCCCCAGTGCTCAATGCGCGCGCGCCAATTTCCGCGAGTATCTTCATATCGAAAAGCAGCACTCGCCGCACGGCAGCGGCACGTCGAGCACGCGCGTTGCCCAATCCGGGCCGGGCTCCAGAGACTCGGCATCGGGGATGCCGGGGCCGTTGCAGCATGGATAGAATCGTCCGTCAGCGTAAGCGACCATGGCGTCAGTCAGCCCGCGGCCGCATGGCTGGCCAGGCCCTGGTCGCGCTATCGGGACATGCAGTCCTTCCCGGTATGTGATTTCGAAGCGCTGCACCAGCCAGGCGATTTCATCGGCGTTATCGGCCCCGTAGCGCGTACCCCAGATCGCATCGAAGTGAGTCAGCGCCGCCTCATGCTCGCGCGCGTGGTAGCCGTTCGTCCAGACCGTCAACCGTTCGCAGCCGAATAGCCCGCGCCAGTGCGGCGCGAAGTCGTCGAAGTTCGGGTGAAACAGCGGCTCTCCGCCGGTCAGGTGCAGGTGTTCGACGTTGCCGATGGTTTTCGCCAGCACCTCGAAATAGGACCACGGATGATGGACCACCGGGCGCCGGCCGACACCGCAGCAGCAGTCCGGGCAGCGGCGATTACAGCCGGTCGTGATTTCGAGCCAGATGGCGTTGATTACGCGCATGAGCGCTATCGCTTCGGTGCCGCCTTGTCCGAGCCGCTACCCTGCGCGGACAGAACTGGCGCCGTCTCCGAGACTACGGACAGCCGGTGATCGTCGATCCACTGGCTTTCGGTCCAACTTCCGTCCAGTGTGACCCCCGGCTGCACGAGGCACTGATTACAGCCCGTGAGATATTCCACATGCCCGGTCACGACACCGACAAACCCAGTGATCGCGTCCTTAACTGTTTTTCCCAACCAGATATTCATCTTTTCTCCTTTTTGTACTTTACGCGCATGGTTCATGTCCCGGAAATCCCGCTGCTTTCTGCCGCGCAAACAGAAGCGCCGATTCCGCAAACTCCGCATTCGCCCGCTTGAGATACGCCGGCATCCGGCCCGAGGTCCGGCCCCAGTGGTTATGCATCTGGGTCAGATCGGGTCGCTGCCAGAAGACGCCCATCAAGATAGCCACCTCTTGCAAACATTCATCGGCATGCATGTGGAAATACTCGCCGCACATCGGCCCTGTGCCCCTGTACATCCGGCGGACGTACTCAGCACCGCACCATGCCGATCCGGCCACGCGGTCGATGTAAGCCGAGCCGCAGAAATTCTTATCGTTACGATCCGCGCCCCAGCGGTCTCCGGTGGGTTGCATCACGCCGAAGGTGGCCCAGTCAGCGAAGTCCTCCATAGATAGATTGCATTGCCACGGATGCAATGTCCCGGAATTGAACCGTTCAGAGTGAATATCCGAGAAGTGCTCCCGGCACTCCCGCGCGATCTCTGCCGGATCATGCGTCGGGTCCGGGTCGATGTCGTCGCCGGCCAGGATGCACCACTCCGCGCCGCGCTTGACGGCCTCCTGCGAGAGCGCGTTCACTGCGCGGGCATAGCCGGGGTATTCGCCAGTAAGCAATAGGTCACACTCAACCGGCGCGTCGCCGGTGTCGCGCCAGATAGCCGCCTTGTAGCCGCGCGCGCGCCAGCGGTCGATTACCATCTGCGCTTCGGGGGCGGGCTTTTTGGAGGGGATACAAAGCCATGAAACGCTCACAGTTTTCTCCAACTCGATCCGGTCATCTGCCGCGGACTCGTATTCCCCGGATGAATCGTCGCCCACTGCATGTCTCCCGCATCCACGCTCACGAGCGCCCCCCGGCCGGCGGATTGCGCCGAGAATCCGGCGTCCTCACCGATATTGACTTCCGGAAATTTGTGCCCGAGCCACCAGTCGCGCCGGTAGGCGAGTGACGTACCGAGCGCGTACTTCGGCGGGCCGGTGTAGAGCCACCAGGAAGCCCCGTCAGTGAATCGCATAGTGCGGAAGCCAGTAACTTGACAGCCGGGACTAGATACGAGGCAACGTACTTGTTCAGCGAGTCGGCCTGGGGCTGAAAAGTCATCGTCGTCGAAGTGAGCGACGATTTCGCCGCGCGCGGCTTCGCACCCGGCGTTACGCGCCGCGCCGATTGATGGCTTTCCGGGCAGATGGAGGTTTCGCTCATTTTCCACCAGCAGATCCGTGATGCTTTCCTCGCTCGATACCACCAGAATTTCCAGCGGAGAGTACGTCTGATACCGCGCGCACCGCAGCGCGCACTGCAACCAGGGCCGGCGGTTCCGCGTCAGGATGAGTGCCGTCGCGAAAGGGCGCCGCCGCAGTCCCCTCCTTGACGTCGTAGCGGATCGGCGGCCCGGCGACGATCACTTTGGTGTCATAGGTCTGCGAGACGGCGTAGCCCCGCTCGATAAGTTCCCGCGCGAGACGGTCGCTCGCCGTGAAGGTTTGGCCGGCCGAGACTTTACCGTACTCGCGCGGGTTGTAGAGGGCTTTGGTGGCGATGAGGGTCATGGTAAAAAGTGGGGCCGGTCGAAGAAAGCCGGCCCCGGTCTGTAGAGCTATGCGGCCAACTTTCGAATATGGGCCGCCCACTCTTCAGGGAGCATATCCCGCTTGGTCCGATTGCAGGCGACGCAAAGCAACTGAATGTTGTCGATGGTGTTCACTCCGCCCTTTGACACTGGCATTATGTGGTCGTGCTCGTAGCCATCAGCCATAGACTTTCCGCATCCGGCGCACTTGCCATCCTGAACGAGATAGAGTTTCTTAACTTCGGCCTGAGTGAATGACCCGATGAGCGACTTCTGACGCGCTCGCGCGCGGCTTATGTAAGTCGCGCGATTCTCAGAGTAATTCCGTCTAGCGTTCGCCCTGTGGCGTTCCGGGTTCGCATCGTGCCACTGTTTCGCCTTGGCTCGATAGCGTTCTGCGTGTTTCTCGCATTCTAACCGCTTACGTCCCGCCAACTCAGACTTATGAAGCTTATTCCATTCTCTGCGAAGAGCATTGGCTCGGTCCTTGTTGGCCTTAGCATATTCGAGCCGTTTATCCCGGTGATCAGAATAGGACTTAGCCTGCCTATCGCGTATCAGTTCAGGATTGTCTTCTCTGTATTTCTTGTGCCATGCGAGTCGCTCCTCGCGGTGCTTCCGGTAATCGGCGCGTTTCTGCTCGCGCTTTGAATCAGCGTTGCGGATGTAGGCGGCTCGCTCAACTTGCCTGAACCTATCAGGATCGATCACACGCTTCGCGCGGCGCTGAGCATTTACCTTGTCGGCATTCTTGCGAGTCCACTCTCGCATGTAAGCGGCTTTCTTCGCTAACTCTTGCCGTCTATCCATATAGCCCATTATACTACGGGCGGGCCTCCCCGCCCATAGTAATTCAATCCGTACTACTTACTCCGCTAAGCCGGACTTTGGGAAAACGCTCCGTAAACGAACGAATTCGGGCGCTTGACGATGAGGACAACGCGTTCCTCGAACCTGACAGTGACCAGGTTGTACTGGAAGTTATCTCCGTCCTCGGTGCTCAGGTCAATTGCAACTCCCGTCCGCTCCCGGATCACAGCCGCGCGTGGGTCTCCGCTGCCGGCCAGGAAGTACCCTTTGGTCATAATGGTGGTATCCACAACGGGCGCGCCCCACAGGTTCTTCGGCGCCAGACTTTGCGGATCGCCGAGAATGTAGCGGCCCGTCGAATCCTTGGTCCGCCGCATCTTCATCCAGTCGCCAGGGTGGACCACGAAAAACTGCCTGTCGCTGAATTCGTTGTCTTCGGCGATCTGCTGCTGGGCGCCGTTGAGTTGGTCGATGTACTCGTATCCATCCGAGGCGGTCAAAAGTGTCAGATCCCACGCCTGAGCCTGGGTCGTCAACCCATTGAGGTTCTGGCCGGTGCCATCGCCGAAGAGAATCTGGCGATCTTCTTCCTCACGCACCCGGCTGGAAAACTCGTCGCGGAGGAAAGCCTCCAGCTCGGTCCAGTCCGAGAGAATCTGCGTCGAGGTCTTCACCAACAAGGCGATGGTCTTCACCGCCTCATAATGAGTCGTGAAGGTCACATCGGACAGCGGCTTCAGTCCCGCTTCGGCGACCGGCGACGCCTTGGTGGGCCGGACGGATTCCTCCACCCACATGATCTGCGCGGCGGTGGTCGGAACGACCGGAATTACGCTGCGCATCCGCATCGTGGGACGCGCCGCCCAGACAACCCCGGCTTCCCGCTCCTGCGGCAGAACGCCGGCGGTAGCGAAGCCGACGCCGGATTCGGTGACGGTCTTGCGCTCAAGAAAATTCGACATATTCTTTTCGTTGAATTCCACGCGCGCGCGGCCCTTGTGGGACTTCAGAAGGTGCTGCATGTCCCGGTCTTCTTTCATCGCGGCCAGGAAGCCGTCGATGCCGTAAGACAACTTGGATTGGGTACGGCTGCCCGCCTCGGCGACCTTGATGTCCAGCGCATCTAACTGCGATTGGGCCTTCACGACTGCGGCCTTCAGTTCTGTGGTGGTGGTGACATTGGCGAGGGCCTGGGTGACATCGCGCTTGAGTCCGTCGATGTCCGCCTTGGCTGCGCCCTTAAATGTGTCGATGGCCCCCATGATCTCGTCACGAACGGCCTTGACTTCCGTGGTTAGTTCCACTGGATGTCTCCTTTGAGTGAAATGAGATTCTCCAGCGCCGCGTGGAGTTCGTCCGGCCCGGCGTGGTCTTGCTTTGCGGCTCCCGGTTTCGGCTGTCCCGCTTCCAAGAGTGCTTGAAATCTTTCCATCAGGCCCGTGTGGTCTCCGATCAGTTTTTCGTGAGACGCCAGCATGTCGCGCATCTGGCGCATGTTGGCATCGGAGAACATCCGGCCCTCTTTGATCTCGATAAGTAATGTTGAGATGTCGTCTTCGGCGGATTTAACCGCCGTCACACGCGCGAGCTGGTTCATCGGAAACAAGGTGATCGAGTTCTCCCAGAGCCTCACTTCAGTGATCCTGCGAACCATCTCATTCGCCTTGTCCTGCACCGCGTTGAGCACCTGATAGCCGATGGACATTCCCGTCTTGATGCCGCGCTCGCTGTAGAACTTGAGATCAGCGTAGGCGTCACGCGCTACCGACTTCGCCAGGTTGAGCGAGTTCCGGCTGTACAGTCCCTCTACCCGGTCCTCCATGTCGGCCATGCCGATGGCCTCGCGATGCTCGGCAAGCAGCGGCAGCCGCGCGCCGTGCTCCGCGATGGTCTTTGTGAACGCGCCCGGTTCGATTATGTCCCCGCCAAGATCCACGTTCCCGTAGGTCGAGCAGAGTCCCTCGAAATGCCCGTCATCGTTGAGCGACTTGATTTCCAGCGGCGCATAGAGGCGCTTGACTTCCTTGTGATCGGACATGCTAATCTCCTTCTTTACCTTATCGATATGTTCGGCGGTCCATGCCTTCGCTTTTTCGATGGTCCATCCGTCGCCGATGGGGAAGCGCAACGCCTGCAGCGTCATCGTCTTTTCGCCCTTGAGCTTCCCGACGATACCGCCGACGCGCGGCTTGACTTTCTGAATCTCGATTCGGCGGAACGATCCTTCCTCGAACTTATCCGGGTCTATCAACCGATGTCGGATCTCGTCTCCGACCGATTCCCATGGCATATCAGGTTCCCATCCCCGCTGCGGGTGGCGCCGGCGCGGCCGGCGCCGGGCGGGCTGCAAGCGCCGCAGCCGTGGCTTTCGCTCTGGCTTCAGCCGCGATCTCGGACGGCAGCGGCGGGCCGCTCAACCGCTGCATGTTCAATTGCACGATGTGGCGCGTCCCTTCGCCGTTCGGCAGCGGGTTGTCGTCTTCGAGATTGCGGATTTCGTCGATGGACTTGAACCCGTTCTGATGCGCCACTGAGTACCCGGACATGCGGCTTGCGAAGTCTCCGCGCAGCAGCGCGTTCACGTTGTGTTTCGCGTAGAACCCGGCAGCCTTTTCGGCCGGCGTCAGAAGAGACCGGAAAATAGCCTGCTCCCACCGGACCAGCCACGCCATCTCGGTGCGAGTTAGAAACTCCATAAACAGAGCTTCGATATTAGAAAAAGTGCTTCTGCTCAGGTCCCCAACCATGTGCGGAGATATCAGAAACCATCGGCACAATTCCGGTATCTCGAATTGCCGCGTCTCCAGGAACTGCGAGTCTTGCGGGTTCAGGCCGATTTGTTCGTAGGTGATGCCGGGCTGAAGAATCGGCGCGCGGTTCGGCTGTGAGTAAATCTTCTCCCAGTCCGCGCGAAACTTGTCAAAGTCCTGATCGTTCTTAAACGGCTTGTCGAGCTTCAACAAATACGGCGTTCGCCCGCCATTCGCATGGAACGTCCCGGCGTGTTTCTCCGTCGCTATCGCCGTGCCAATAGATTGACGCGCGACACCGACCACCGACTGACCGCGGAGGCCGTCGAAGCCGAGACCGCGCAGATGGAAAATCCGATGCGACTTGCCGCGCTCAACGGTGTATGTGTCGTCTTTCCCAATGCGATTCACTACGTACACCAGCCGGCCGGATTTGTCGTTGTCCGGAGTACAGGAGCCGGTCGGGAGCGGTCGGAGATCGACAACCTCATCGCTCCCTGAGCGCCGGAAGATCTCGGAGTAGGCATTGCCCCGCAGGACGCACTTTGCGGTCTCGCCCTCGCGCATCTCCATAGCCGTCTGACGGTCGTTCGGCTCATCGTGCAGAACTGCCTGCAACGGATGGCCGTCCACCGGGTAACGCCCACCGTTGCGCCGCTGCATGAGGTTGAGCGGCAGCATCGCTTCGCACTCGGAGATAACGCGCGTGCAGGCCCAGACCACCGAGTGATTCAGGGCTGTGCTCTCGGAGACGTTCTCGCCACTCCACGCCGGCTCGCCGCCGCCCAACATCGAATAGATGCCCCAGTAGCCGTGCCGCGCGTACCATTCGATGTTGCGCGCGGTGAACGATACGCCCAGGGTCTTGAGCGAGCGCATGACGACGCGCTGAAGGAACGGAGGCTTCTCGGCGGGTCTCTTCATGCGTTCAGGGCCCTCATGCCGGTGTATTCCATGGTGGCCTCCTCGGCTACGATGGCGCGGGCCAGCGCGTCTATGGTAGCCGCAATAAGATCGATGCGCGCGGTCTCGCGCTCACGGTCTGGCTTGATCGGACGCACTAGGTCATTGTCATCGCTCTTGAGGCAGAGACAGGATGCATTCCATCCCAGTACCGGATGCCCGCCGTGGTGTAGTTGCGCGGCAGCGACCAACTTCAGGAGCTTCTTCGTCCCCTCATTCAGCCCGCTGAAGTTCTGCGGGATCTCGACGCAGGTATAACCCTCGTCGCCAATCTGAGTAGACAGTTCCCGCGAATTGAAGCGGTCGAAGCAATACTCCTGGACATCGAACATTTCCGCGCCCCATTTCAGGCGCGCGCGAATGCGGGAATAATCAACCAGCGGGCCGGGAGATAGTTCGATCCACCCCTCATCGGACCAGCGCCGATAGGGCATCCCATCATGCACTTCGCGCTCGCGAATCCGCGCATCGGGCAACCAGCAAAAGGGCAGCACATCGTATCCGCCATCGTCGCGCGGAAAGACGAACGAGACCGCGCTGAAATCAGTGGTCATCGACAGATCAATGCCAACCCAGCATTTCCGGTTGACGAACAGCTTCAGGACTTCGTGCTCGAACGGCCAGCCGCTCGCCTGCCAATCGCGCGGGCAAGCGTGCCACTCCTTCATATCGATGGCGCGGTGTTCCTTCTGATCCCAGAGGTTGAGGAAGTAACGGCGGAAAGTAGTCTCGCCGTCCGGCTCGCTCAGCGTGTCCTCATAGTACTTGCGGAGTTTCGCTAACTCCAGGAATCCGCCATTCTCTTTCAGACTCGGATTGGCTTTGATCCATGTGCGCTCATCGCGCCAGTCATCTTTCGGATCGGCCCCCCACAGTTGCCCGTAGAAATGCTCATCGGTCACGACGCCATCAAGGACACGCTTCGTTTTCTCATGCAAGCGCCAGGCGAGCGGGGATTCATTCTGCACTCCGGCCGTGGTGATAGCCAGCATGAGAGTCTGCCGGCGCGTGATACCGCCCAGCGCGAGCACATCCCAATTCTCGATTTGCTTGCGTGTCTTCCAGCGGTGGACTTCGTCCGCCACCACGAAGTTCGGATTGACTCCGTCAGTGATATCACCGTCCGCCGCGATGGCAGCGTAGAACGATTCCGGGTCCGACCGCTTCATGATCCGATTCGTCCCGCGGAGTATTCGCAGTTCGCGCCTGAGAATCGGAGATTGCTCTACCATCTTGCAGGCGGCTCGATATACGTTGCCGGCCTGACGTTGAGCGGACGCCGCGCCGTAGACCTCACAACCGGGCCGTGAATCCAGGATCAGCAACAATAACACTAGGCCCGCTGCGAACTGGGTATTGTGAGTCGGGATCATCGAACGGCCAGCCAGATACAGATGGGACGGAGAATCCACGGCGATACACTTCACCGGGACCGAATCAACCGGCGTGACGCTGACAATATGGCGGTTTTCGGATCTCCGCTTTCCTTCCAGCCGCGGTCGTTGTCGCTTTCGTTTACGTTCCAGCCGAAATACCGGCCTATCCGAAAATGCCTGAAACCTGATCCTGTATTTCGGCCCGCAGTCTTTTCCGTTTACTTTTGCTACCCCGGTTGACATGAGTGCCTTGAACCCGAGGCTCCGAACTAATTCGATTACACCGTCCCGAATCTGCTTTGAAGTCGTGGTGAACTCGATATTCCCGCCGGCGCTAACGTAACCATCCGTGTCCATCAAGCCCTGGAGTAAGTCCATTCGCTGACGCTCGGATGCCCGCAAATATGCCGTCGGAATGTGCTTGTTCTTGATAACCCCAAGGGCCTGTAATTCTTTGAACAGCGACATTCCCGACCGAGGCGGAATCGGAAGCCCTCGGCGGCGGGCGCGGTCAACCAACCGTTCGCACGCCGAGCACTTCGGGCCGGTCTTAACGTGACCGCGATAACAAGTGGCCGAAGAACGGCCCCCACGGCCCCAGCGAGCCCCGAGACTGGCACACAGCACGCGCGGGTTGCTCTTCTCCGGCGTAGCATCGGCGCGGACCCCTTCGGATTCGATGTGCCGGAGGATTTCCCTATCGGACACGAAGCAATAGAGCAACGCCGCTCGGGATGCGCCATCTCCCAGCCAAGCCCCAAGGACATATGGCGGGATCGGGAGTCGCGCCGCGGCAGTCTGGAGCGGCGCGGCGACCAGAATCGAATGATTCGAGCCGGCGCTTCCGGGGTATTCGATTCGCAGCGACTCCGCTATCTGCCGAGTGGTGTGGTTCCCGGTTCGGCCTTCCGGTTTTCGGGTTGCTGTTCTCCAGACATGGTCGGCGTCCGCGATGATTTCCTCACCGTCTGAAAACTTAACCGAGAAGCAATCGTGGCCAAGCATTGGCTCAGTCACCCCAACCACCGAACACGGTTTACCTGTTTCGGAAAAAACGACGTCACCAACCTGGATGGCCCGCATCGTCGTCCACCCATCCGGTGTTACGATTGGGGTATCGAGCGCGAGTGCTTTCCCCGTCTTCTTCGGCCACTCAAGATATACCATTTCGATCAGTCGATTCCCG
>ERZ1292629.910-Hain-H43-01um-R1-910-length-31559-cov-6_pt2 | contig 25198 bp, 41 predicted proteins | sample MGYA00564399_ERZ1292629 | MGnify/ENA primary metagenome ERZ1292629 (study PRJEB36523, sample SAMEA6512636) | groundwater metagenome | collected 2019-01-08 | study: AquaDiva: Metagenomics assemblies of 32 groundwater samples
ACGCAAATGAGTGCGCGACGTGGACCGTCAAGCGCCGCACTTCGTAAATCACGGTGCCGTCTTGTGTCCGCAGATCGGTGCGTCGGTATTCATTGATCCCGCCGGCCGCGATCGGCACGCGTAAGATGTCGAGTGGTTCTGGAATCCACATCCGGATCTCTAGTGTCGCGTTCGACGCATTGAGTCGACACGCCACTAATTCGCCGGCCGGCGGCGCCGGCGCTTCTGGGAGATCGGCCACTTCGATCTTGCCGTCGAGCGCCATCGCGCGAATCAGGCTCATTGTGTCCTCTGAGGAGTATGAGCGTACTTGGCGTGGTCGCGAACCGCCAGCGCGAGCGATGGGAGACTAATCGCCGACGCTACATACGCACAGATCGTGCATCGATTCAAACACAGCGATAAGGGCGGCAGAGGCGGTGTCATTCATGGGCTCCATTACCGCCACCGTTTCTTTTCACGCCAAGGAACGAGAGCGCCGCCCGAATCCCTGCGGTTTGTTGTTCGGCGACGTCGGCCGCTACCACCGCAGACCCGACGAGTCCGAGTTCGGCCGACTGCGTGGCCTTGTATGCCATCGCCATCGCTACAAACCCGTCCGGCGCGTGCCCTTCGCCGTGCCCCCAGAGATCGACGTTCCGACAAAACTTATGCTGACGATAAAGCACGTCGATTCGCGGCGCCCGCATTTCGCCGTGTTCAATGCCTACGATGTAGTCAGTGAAGAGATCCCGCCGCGCCTGCCCGACCATCGTCACGCCTTCGACTTGCGTCGTAGCGTCGAGATCAATCAAATCCTCCATCATCTGACCGCCGAGACTTGTCGCGTCGTGACACGCGTTACCCGGATACCGCGTGTTCTGTTTCTCGAACGCGGCGAGTGTATACTGCGTCGCCTTCTTTCGGAACCGCTGATACGCCACGAGCCGCATCGGCGTGACATCGTATCGCAACGTGGCGATCTCCACAAAATCTCGCGTCCGCGCCCAGTCACCGCCCGTTCCATAGCTCGCGCCGATGACCGCCGGCTCGAATTCGCGATACGGAAATTCTCCGCCTCCCACATCAGCGACCACAAGACTGCCAATAAACATCGCCTCAACGCACGCCGGATCAATCGCACGCCCTTCTGGACTAGGATCTTGTAGGTCATACTGGACGTCGAACATCGCTTTCGTGACGACGCGACGAGTTCGAGCGACCTCGCTCTGAGCGAGCCACCCGTGCGGCTCAACACATTCCTTCCAGCACCACTGATGCACGCCCCAATCTTTCTCGGCCGCGCGCTTGAGGACTTCCGTCAACGTGCCATCTGGTTCGTAGTGCGCTGAACTCAAGAGCACATGCGCATCAACGCCGTCCTTTGACATGGGTTGCCCGAGAGCCTGATCCATCAGCTTGAGTTCAACTAGATCGACCTCGTCGATGCGCAATCGTTGCGGGTGCGGCCCTGATACCGCAGCCATTGATGCCATCAAAGCTGTGACCTTGTTCCCCCACACGAGCGACGTGCGCTTACCGGCTGGATCGCTCGACAACACACTGATCGGCGCGTGTGGCTTCCGCCAGAAGTCTCGCAAGTACTCATGAACACGAATCGCCTGTTCACCTGAACCGCCGAGAATGCTCACAGACGCGCGCAGCGTGATCGACTCCGCGAACGCGAGCGCCGCCATCATGAATGTCTTGCCGCCGAATCCTCTCGACGCCTTCCACACCGTGACCGGCGACCGCGCAAAGAACGCATCACAGAACGCCGCGAACGGATTACTGTGCCCAGGACACACCGACGTCGATGGGAGCACCACGCCGAGCGTGTCGAGCAAGAACTCTGCGAGTTCCTCATCTGTCCGCGGCCGCGGAATCAATGGATTGCTCGCCGCCAGATCCTCGTCTGGCGTCCATCTCCGCAGGGTCTCGTCGACGAGCAAGGCGCTCAAATCCGGTCTGGACGTGCCGTCGTATAGCGGTTTGGATCGCCGGGTCTGTAACATACGTCGTGATCGCTTCCAAGAATACCGTAGTCTCGGCGTGCCGCAACGCGAAAGCTCTCTCCGCTGTGATCATATTGTAGAGACTCTCGACGCGTCGATTCTCGGCCGACGTGAGTTTCTCTAAGACGCGCCATGTCTCGCGCAATTCTTCCCGGCTCGCCGTCTCAATGACTGCCGGCTGCCGAGACGTGTCTAACGCCGTCATCGCGTCCTGAAGCGCCGTCATCGCCGCGAGCAGGATCGCCTTGCTCTTCCCCTGACGCGCGAGCCCGACCGCCTTCCATGCGTTCAGCACCTTCTGAATCGCCTTGAACGTGGCCGGCGCGAGCAAGGCGCCGTCTTCTGTCCGCGCTTGCAGGTCGCGATAGTAGGCTCGCTGTAACGCGATTTCCTTCTTGAGCGACAGTAATTGATCGTCCTGAAGCAGCACCTCGTAATCGGCCGCAATCCGTGACGGCATCGCAATTGTCGTCGTGTGCATTCCGTTTCGATAGAGATGGCTCGCAATCCCCGTCGCTGACTTCCCGCTATGGCACTTGGTTTTGCAGTGGCGTTTCCCCTTCAAGGGCCAATTCATACAGTAGCGCGGCGGATTGTCGGGACCGGTGCCCGTGAAGGTCAATTTGACACAGCACCGCCCTTTGATGGGTTCCAGGCTGCCCGTGGTTTTTGGCAGCCCGGCGCGTCGTGCCGCGAGGGTGTCGATGGTCCGGTCGATGGACATAGTTTATATATGACGGATCTTGCCTTATGGGTTTAGAAGTGACGGCTTCACGTACCGCCTTTGCAGCCCCACTCACTATTCCGAGTTTCACGGGCTCGACGCCGGGAGCGACCCGGAGAGCTTCCTTTACGGCCTCACTTCTGTGAACGTCCAGGCGACACCGCTCGAATTCGTGATCGCCACGGTGCCGCCGGCCGTTAGGTACGTGCCGTCGAACGTCGTATTCCCGCCGAAGATGGCCGACGTCCCAATGATAACGTTGACGACGAGGGCACCCCCGATCCGTACGATGAAATTCGAGGATGACCCGGTATACCGCGCCGTGATACGCACACGCGACACCGTGGCCGGCAGCGTGAAGACGGAATCGCCGACGCCACTGAAGGTGAAGATCGGCGTGGGAGTCAAGGTGAAATTCAGGATCCGCGATGCCGTGAGCGTGACACCGTCCGATGCAGAGACGAAATTCGCCGCGCTGGCGACCACGGTCATGCCGGATGGCGCGAGGCCCGGCAGGGAAAACGCCCCCGCAGCACCAGCCACGGCCTGCTTGCCGGCGTTCGGGCCGTCCTGCACACGCACAACCGCTCCTTGAATACCAGCACCAGTAGATGACGCCACGGTGCCACTGAGCGTGTACGTGACGGCCGCCGGTGGCGCTGGCGCAGGAGTCGCCGCGGTCGGCGTGGATGTGGATCCGCAGGCGGCGACGATGGCCGCTAGACACAGAATCGAATACAGCTTTCTCATTTCCGCTCCCCCTTTAGATGTGACCGTCGCATGGCATCTTCAATTGGAAATAACCGCCACTGTCCACGCCGAGCGCGTGTCGGCGACGTCTCGCAACGCGGCCAATTCAGCAGCCGTCCACGACTCGAACCAGCGTGCCGCGATCGGGCTCAACGCCCAATGGTTCGCCCCGGCCCACCAGAGGCCATCAGCCGTACGTTGGATTCCGTAGCGCGTCGTCATCATGTGGGCATCTCGCGGACTCGCAGATCCTCCGGCCACTCCGATATGTCAGCGCCCTTACCAGTGATGAAGGCTTGCACGAGATCCCCGTCAGGTTGTGCGCTGTTGGTCGGCTGTGAGCCCATCTGTTTCACGAATACCGGTACGCCAGCCGCTTGACACTGGTCTCGGATCGAGCGAATCCATACCAAGTCACATGGCCGGGCCTTCGGTCCGCTCTCGCCGCCGACGATCACCAGATTGAGTCGTCGCAACCCGTCTAGATGATTCGTTCCGTGCGGATTTCCACCGGGCTCACGAGACAATGGCTGCCACTTCGCCCAGCGAAAGGAGATTGGACCCAAGAGCGGCTCAGCACTGATGAACCGCACGGCGGCCGGCGTCTGCAACAGCAGCGGGATCCGCTCGTCGGCGAAGTGCTGATTTTCACAGGAAACGCCGAGCCAGACGTTCGGCAGCGGCCAGACATCGTAGGGGTTGCCCCACACAGCGTTAGTCGCTTTCGCAATACGATTCGGCAGGTCGCCAGCACGCATGTACGAGAGCATCCTCTCGGCTCGTTTTGTTAGACATTGAAACGTGTGCTGCGGCGCGAGCGCCATCACCGCGAATATCTTGTCGATGAACGCGTCCGGCACGTCCTCGTGGAACAAATCAGACATCGAATTAACGAATACGCGACGCGGGCGCTTCCATCTGAGCGGCTGATCAAGCCGGTCCTCGTGACACTGCACATCGGTAAATTCTCTAGCGCGCATCTCGGTCACTTGGCAGCAGTTGTCCGCGCTATAGGTGTCGTACTCTACAGGCGGATACTGCGTCGCCCAGAACCGCAGCGCCACCGTCTCGGCGTAGCAGTGCGCGCAGCCGGGCGACACCTTCGCGCATCCCGTTACGGGATTCCAGGTCTCGTCGGTCCACGCGATGCCGCCGTCTCGCTGATCGCTCATACCTTCTCCGATGATCCGGCAATCTTCGACGGCGGTACACCGTCGATCCAGACTTCGACCCGGACGCCGCCCGGACCCTTCTCATTGAGTGTGTGGATCTGTTACTCCTCGAACCAATACAAGTCCGTGATCTCGGTCCGCTCGCCGGTCAGATCATCGACGGCAAAGAACTGCACGCGCCCAAGCCGCGTGTCGCCACGTTTCACGAGTCGAGCCAGCAACCGCGCCGGCACTGAGACAAACCCGTGATTCGGCACGTTCTCTACGATCTGTCGCGCCGTCGCGAGATCGCTATCGGTCGCCGGTTCCGCATCTTCCACGGCGCGCGGCGTCATACACTCACAGGTCGTATCCGCCTTCGCGTGAGGACGGCCACAGAGAGGACACGTCCATGACCCGTCCTCTCGACGGTAGATCAGTGTCATTGTCGCACCCGTGCGTCTTTTACCGCTTGAACAGCCAGCGCGGTATTCGCAAACGAGAAGTCCGTCGCTGGCGCGAGCCGAGCAAAGACGTCCGTTATGAACTCGAAATCACTCGGCGTGTCCACGCTGAGCTTCCACTGCCTGTGATCGTGTGGTGCCTTCACCGTGAAGACAGAATAGGTGCGCCGGATGTGCGGAGTGACGTGCTCACGATCTGTCTTCTCATCGGCCGCGCCATCGGCTCGATACAGCATGTCCGCAGAGAACACTTCGACGTCTGTGCCGTCAGGCCATCCCGACTGCGTAACGTCGTTCCAGATATACGCGACGCCTTCAAGCCTCTGGTACAACTCAAGTACTTCTTCGGCGATGAAGGGACAGAGCAAGGGACAATCCCCCGTGATGCGCATCACGACGTCGGCTTCGTAGCGCATGGCCGCTTTCGCGATTCGCTCAAGTACGTCCCACTCGGAGCCGCGAAACACCTTCACGCCTCGCGCTCGTGCTTCGACCGCTACGATGCTGTCACGCTCACTCTCTGATGTCGCGAGCACGACTTCATCCACGCCACGTATAGCCTGCACGCGTTCAATCACATGCGCGATCATCGGCTTACCGGCGAGGATTCTTAGGCTCTTTCCGGGCAAACGCGAACTGCCCAGTCGAGCCTGTAGTATCGCAACGACTTTCACTTCACCTTTCCGCGCACGTCATCTGCGCCCATCTCGTGAAGAACTCCACGCACTCTCTCTTCCATGACCGGCGTGATCCGCTTCCGGACCTTCTCGACCGCTTCCGCGAGCGGGACTTCAGCCGGTGCTGGCGTGTAGTCCGATGACACCGTCCAGTCCGACGTGCGTTCGCCGGCCGCCGCAACAGCCGCGCCGATGAGCCCGAGATCGTTGATGCCGACCACGAGATCGCCACACGTCAACGTCGCAGGCGGACCGCCGACGCCGTGAACCGCACCGCCCAATTTCATGATCAGTTCGCTCGTGTTCGCTTCGTGCGGAATCGTGATGTTCATAGGCCTCCTCAAAGTGTTAACCGGTTAACAGGGGTCACTACGCCGACACCTTCAGCCTTCAGTTTCGCATTTCGCACGCACATCGCACACGTTACTCGTCGCGGCGGCCTTCGCCGATCCCAATATTGCCGATGACCACATCGTAAAGAGAGTTCGTACCCGATGATACGTCCTGTCGGTTTGCCTTTACGCGTCAGATAGCGTGCCGCGACACCTGAGACTTCGACGACGAACGGCTTTGCCGCCTTCTTGTCTGCTTCTTTTTGGTAATGTGCCTTGATCGTATTCGCCTGATTCACGAGACGTTGCTGCGCGTGAGCATAGATCAGGAGGGCGTCAAAGTTGTCGATAAGTTCTCCGCATAGGCAATACGTTTTCCGCGTCGCCGTGTCGAGAGTGACGCCTCGATCACGATGGTCGCATTTTGAGTAGTCCGTCCGCGCAATCGCGAAGAATGGCGAGTCGAGATCGACTGGAGCAGCTTCGCGTTCCTTCGCGGAATCAAACGCGAGGATCTTCGACGGCGGCTTTGCGGTCGGATCGTCAACTTCCATGACGTGTCAGATCCCACACGTTTCCGCCAGACGTCCCATGTCCGCGTTCCCGGCGCACGCTGCCGACCTTCTCGATCAATCCGCGCTTCGCCAATGACATATAGACCGTCCCGAACGCGCGATCGTCGTGAGGCTTGATTCCGCCGGCCTTGCACTTCGTTGTCAGGATTTCCGATGACGTCGGCCCGTGCAGTGCGAGATAGATCAGCACGAATTCGGCCGCTTGCGCGCCGAAAGACGGTCGGACGTCTTCGGCGTGCTGTGCGACCTGACGCATCGCGTCGTCACGCTGGACGTTGACCTGTTCAGGCGTCGTGTCGAAGTCGAAGGCGTGTTGAGCGTTCATGCGCTGATCTCTTCGAGCCAGCCGAAGCGACAATGCGGACAGTGCTTCTCAAGATGTGGACGCGGCGGATCGCCAATCGTTGACGCGTCCACGAAACGCCCGTCGCCGGCAGGGATCTGAATCGACGTAGAGTACTCGACAGAGAACCCCTTCGTGTCACATCCGCAAGCCGGACACGCCTTCACGGAATCAAACGGAACAAGGACCATGGTCATACGCCAACCTCGATCACGCTGCGTCCCATCTTTATGCCGCCCCATGCGGCCTTAAAATAGCCGATCCCTTGCTCCTTCGAGCTGGCGTCCGGTCCTGCCGCGTAGCCGAGTTCGTAAAAGCGCGTCGAACCGTCGCTTCGGAGCGCCTTCATTATCGCCCATTGCAGAGCGGCTTGAACATTCGGCCGCAACGTCGCGCCTGACGCCCAATACGCGTAGTTTTTGTAGCGGATTCCATACGCGTAGCCGACCAGCGGCAACCACTCCGCGACGTCGTTGAAGCACTCATCGCAACTCCCGAACATCTCCGGCACCGGCTGTTCGTGATCGAAGGCGACGGCCACGATCCCAACCGCATTGTTAAGCCAATCGCCCATCAGATCCCACGTCGCGTCAGCCCGCGTCCGCCGGCCGCTCGCGGCGAGGTGCAACCGTTGACACGTTCGGATGATGTGACCCTCACCAGTACCGGACAAGACGGAAATCGCATATCGGCGCTCAGCGGCGTGAACCAGAGAGTGATACGAGCGCCTAACCCGGCTCCAGAGCACCGCCTCGTCAGCCTGTAAATCCACGACGTAGGTCTCCCCGCCGCTCGAATCGAGCCCCACCGGCCCCTGAAGTCGACCGGGAACCGCTGAACCGGCCGGAAACAGGCAGCAAACGGCTTCGACGGCTCCCTGAGCGTCGAGCGACAGGTCGATCAGGCTAACCGGCGTGTCCTGCCCCCCGTGTGTCAGACGGCCGTTGAGCACGATCTGCGGCCGGATCCCTCGAATCGTCCCGCTTTCGTCCACGGCGGCTACTGAGCGGTCCTCGCTGCCGGGTGCATAGGCCAGCGCGTACGCCATCCATTCTTCGCGATGCCACCACCACGATCCGATGTGCTGATCGCAGAACGTGTTCCACGCGCCGGGCGGAAGATCGGATCGCTTGACGGCCTTGTAGCCGTTCACACTCGCGTGGTGTGTCACGACGCCTCTGCGTCTGTTAACCGGTTAACAGAATCGCTCATTTCGCCTTCGGCTCCGTCCGCGCCTTGAGTCGTGCCGTCTCAGGAGCCGTCACCACGAGTCCGCAGAGGAAACTCTCGCCGCACTTCGGACAGTCCGCGTAGACGTCGATGTCGCCGTGCTTCGCACGGAGTTTTTCGAGCAGCGCAACCGCTTGCGTGATCTTCACCGCGTCAACTCTAATTCGATCCGGTCATCCTCGCACTTCACCGGCAGAAATCCGCACGCCGCAAAGGCCCGCAACGACGCGTAGTTCGTCGGCTTCACCGCCGCCGTGATCTTCGTCGCCAGTGGCTCCCACGTCTTCCCGCCGTATTCGCCGACACCGTCGACCGCCTTGACGAGCGCCGCGACGATCTCTGTCCCGTAGCCGTGTCCGCGCTGACCCGAATCAACTGTAATCGACAGTTGTGCTTCTGAGTAGGACGAGCCCGCCACTGCCGACGCCGGGGCGGCATCGGTTCCCAGCGTGACGGCTCGTCCTGACTCAGACTTCTGCCGGGCCGGTTTCGCAACCTTCGGCGTCGGTGATACAAGATCGATTCGTCCTGTGCCGACGTGGACACCGCGCTCGGTATCGCGTGCGACGAACAGTAACGTCTCGGAATCGATCACGGATCGGAGCCATCGCATATGCTCGACAACCGTGACCGGCTTCGACGAGAAGGAATTCGCGACCGTGTCTGGGTCGTTCCGCATCACGAGAAGACGGCCCCAATCTTTCAGCGTAGCGCGGTCAAGCACGATCATGATTGCACCTTCTCAACGCCGGCCCTATACGCCAGCATGGGTTCCTCGCAACGATGTGGCCCGACTTGCGGTTCGCCGATCGCATATTCAGCGTAGCGAATATGCTGCACGTACTCACCAAATTGCGCTGGTGACGATGAGTGATTGTAGTCTGGATTATGTCGGTCTGTGTCGTCGAGCCGAAGATGTCGTTCAATGATTCTGGCGCCACACGCGACCGCGAGCGCACCGGTCCACGTCTGTTCGGGCCATGAATGATCGGAGTACCCGGCTAATGGTTTCTCGCCACGCCCCCAACAACTCATGTCTCGGATTCGATGAAGCATCAGTCCTGATGTCGGCGCTGGATAGGCAGACGTGCAGGCGAGGAAATCGACACGCGACCTCGCGGATTCATCCAGCCCACGCATCAACCATTCATTCGCGATGGTTTGACGTCCATCCATGCCAAGACTAATCAAGAGACGCCGTCCTGCGGCGACTGGCCCGATGTGGGCGACTAGTAATTCTCGATCTTGTGATTCAAAACTTGACACCTTTAGGATAGTCGCGTGTTCTGCCACGCGCCACACATCTTCAGGTAGATAGGACGAACAGGCGAATATGAGCCCGCGATCCCGTGCGCACTCGGCGAGACTCGGCAACCAGTCGGACGGCATCTTGTACCGTTCGTAGACGCCGCGATAGGCTTCCGCATTGCGACGCTGTACCATGCGGTCGACGCTAGACCAGAATTGGTACTTGATGACATCCGCGCCGGCTCCCTTCGCGACGTCAACGGCATTGAGAGCCGCCGTTAGGCTCCGGTCATGACAACTACCGATTTCTGCGATCACTAGTGTCGGCCTAGTCGTGACGGTCATCGGTCTCTCCACGCGCACGCCATGTCTGGACACGAATGCCGGCCGGTCGACGGCGCATACCAGAGTCGCCGATGACACAACGGACACACACAGACCGCATCGCTACATTGATGGTTCCACTGCGCCAGCGTCGCCGCGTCCGGCTTCTCGGCTTCGTCCTTGTGCTCTTTCTTCTTCACTTCACAGCCGACTTAAGAAGGCTCACGATGTGCGCCACATGATCGACCGTGACGAGGCCGGCTCTTGGATGCTTCCCCATCCACTTCCGAAATGCGAAAGACTCTCTGCCGTACTTGGTTTTAGCGGTCTCTAAGCGACGGGCGCCAACGATCAGCGCGTCGAGTTCCTTGAAGGCTTGTTTCTGTTCAGGTGTTCTCATCGCGGTTCCCTCCCGTAGCGTCCTTCGATCTGATCGCCGGTCAGGATCCGCTTCGTCCACCGGCCCCATCGCGTCCCGCACGATTCACATCTCCATTCTGAAATGCCGTCCCAGTCTTCCCGCGTCCCTTGGTATTGCACGCCGCAAATCTTCTCGCTAGCGCAGGACGGACACGTTACTGCGCAGTTCACTTGCACGCCTCTTCGTAATCGGAGTATTGAACCGCATCGCCGCAACTAAACTTGATACCGGCGGGATGAAACTGATTCACGAGCCACCGTTTCCCACAAAAACAACACACCACTTCGTGCATTTTTTCCCGCTCGTTACTCTCGACCGCTCTCTTCAGTCGAGCGATGCGCTCAATCTCCGTAATCGTCGGCTGACACACCATCATCGCATGGCTTCAGTTGCGGCGAGTAATTCGCGCAGTTCTCCGACGCTCAGTTTTTTGTTACCGAGCGGACCTGGATTGTCAGAGCGGTAGTGCTGCGCTTGTTCCGTCACCGGGTCGCCGTCCCACAGATCGTCTTTCACCCACGCGTGATGGCTCGGCACAACATGGAGATACTTGCTCGACACCCTACGCGTGCGCGACGGTTCTTCGTCGTTCAAAAGGGCTTCCGCGAATTTCTCACCGCCGGGCCGAACACCGACACTCTCGATTTCGACGTGTGGCGCGACGGCTGTCGCCAGATCGCACATCGTGGCAGTCGGCAACACAGGCACAAAGACTTCTCCGCCGCGCATCCACTGTAACGCGTAAAGAATGAGCGCGACGGCCTCTTCGATCGTCATGATGAACCGCGTCATCTTCGCATCTGTCAGTGTTAACCGTTCACCGCGTGACGCTTGCAGTATCCAGCGCGGCACGACCGACCCGCGTGAGCCCAAGATATTCCCGTATCGAACCGCCGCTATCAATGTGCCGCTCGGATACCCGTACGTGTTGGCATGGACCGCGTACGACTCGGCGCATCCTTTTGTGAGCCCGTAGAGATTCGTGGGAGCGCACGCCTTGTCCGATGAGACCACGACGACACGCTTCACGCCTGCATAGATCGCGGCGTTGACGATGTTCACTGTCCCATTCACATTCGTCTCGATCATTTCAGATGGCGAATACGTGCCGGCGTCGATGCGTTTTAACGCTGCCGCATGGATAAGGTAATCGACCCCACGCATCGCCATCGCGAGACGTCCACGGTCGCGCACGTCGCCGAGAAACAAGCGCAGTGCAGCGAAGTCATGGAACTCGTCGCCGAGTTGCGACTGTTTCACTTCGTCGCGACTCAAACCCACGACACGCGAGTAGATGTTCGACTTAACGGCGGCTCGAAGGATCGCCTTTCCCAGAGTTCCCGTCACTCCAGAAATCAAGATCGTCGGCATCACGCGTTTCCCGTCGACAATGAAGCGCCTGCGATTACCGTGTACCCGCACCGCGCGATGTGCCGCCTGTCCGGAAGGACGCGTCGCTGCGGTCCGGACAATACCAGGATCGAATGCGCTGGCTGTCGCTTCCCGAGAAACACGTACTCACCGGCCATCTCGACCGCGTGAACCCGCTCGCCGTCTATTGTCAGCAGCGTCATCACGTAAAGTCTCCTTTTTGGTACACGGCGATCGACGTCCAGTCGTTCTTCTTCCGAATCGTCTCGTTGAATTGTTCCCGTGATAAGCCGACCCACCACGCTACGCTTTTCGGCGGCGTCGGCGGCTTCGGCCGCGGCGGCGTGAACATGTCATCGCCCCATCGTTTCGCACGGATCCCATAGCGCGTCGCGCGTCCTTCACCGATCCGGCGGACCGTTGCCGTCTCTTGTAGAAGTCGTAACTCTCGATAGACCCGTTTGGATGACATCTTGAGCCCCGCGCTAATGGCTTCCAGTGTCGTCGGCCCGGATTCTTTCACCACGGACAGAATGGCTGATCTCAGAACGGATCGGTCTTGCATTGTCATCGGCGCGGCGATCTTCTTGCGAGCATGTCTATTAGCCATTGTCAGACCTATAGCTCTCGTCAGCAGCGTCATCTAGGCCAAGCTGCGCCATTTCTCTCGCGCGAATCGCTCGCACCCTGATCGGCAGCCATAAGCGGAACCGTTCAGGCGCTCCTTCACGGACGAGTCGCCGTCCACGCCCTACTAGATCGGGAGGATCCGGCGTCACGAGTAACCGTTCTAACCCTTCCTGTGCCTCGCGGTCAAACGTCCGAAGGAAATCGAACGCCGTCCGTTCGATCCCTGGACGCATCCACCGCGGCTCTGTGCCGGTCGGTTCTCCATGCCATTCCTTCGACAGACGCAATGGAGAGACCGTGATTGTTCGGAACCATTCCATCGTCATTGGTTCTCCTCGTAACATCCACAACTCCGCTTGCACTTCGTCCGGCAACAGGTACACGCTTTCGACTTCGCCTCGAATTCGACTTTCTGTTTTCGCTTGCTCGGTTCGAGGATGTCAGCGAGTTCGTCGTCGAAGAAAAACGCCGTCAGGTCCGTGTCGTTCTCTTGCAGTGCGCGGAGCGCGTCAGGATTCCAATCACTCAATTCAGAGATTCGATTATCAGCGACGGCGAGTTCACGCGCATCGCCGCTTGCGTCGTCTTCAAGGTCAAGGTCTTCACGCTGCACGACCACGAGTTTGTCGCCACGCGTCTGCACGACGATAATTTCGAGCCCAAGTTCAGCGGCAGTCTGGAGAGTGCTGTTCCCGGCTATGACGCGGCCTTCGCGGTCCACGAGAATCGACCGGCCGGCACCATACTGCCGCATCGAATGTTCGAGCATTCCTGTGCTGCGTTCGGTATGCGCACGCGCATTCTTCTCATCAGGCCGAAGGTCAGAGAGCTTCGTAATCGGCTTGATCGTGGGCGGCTTCTTGAGCGGCGGGAGACGCTTAGCCATCGTCGTCCTCGACTCCTTTGAGTTCGTGATTGACGAGCGGCGCCGTCACCGGAAATAGCCGCAACGGCCTGCCGTCTTCGACGCGTATTCCGACGATGACGCCAGTCCGAATCAACGCCGGGATCGAGGACATCGCAGACGACACGCTCGCATAGTGGTGCCCAACTTCCTTCAGCGCGTCCTTGAGTGCGATTCCTGGTTTGTGCGCGACGAGGTTTCGCAACGCGTCACAGGTGCCACGAAACGGCGTCCAGTAGCCGCCCTGCGTGCCGGCCTTCGCATACTCCGCGCTCTGTTGCTCCGGTCTGAGCGCCTTCCGCAGACGATCCGTATTCGCTCGACGCAACAACCGCGGCGCGACTTCCTCGTGAATCTCGTCACTCATGACGGTCCACAATCCGATCCCGGTCGCGAGCAGATACTCGTGCGCGGCTTGCCCCATCTTCGTGAAGCCTGACGCTCCGATCACAAGGTTGCCATACCCTTTCCACCACGCGAGTTGATCGAGCAGCTTCAGCGAAAAGTTCACCTTGCATTCTACGACGGCGAGCACTGGACCGCGTATCGCTACGATGTCAGCGCGCCGCGCTCCGTAACCTGTGCTGACTTCTTGGTAGACCACAAAGTTTTGTCTCTGAAGCTCGGTCACGACTTTCGTCGCGAGTTCCGCTTCGGAGATACCGAGCCGCACCCCTACTTGCCTCTGCGCTTGAGAATCGCGCGCATCTGATCCGTCACGTCGTGCTTCACGAGCGCCTTGAAATACAAAATGTCGTCGCCGGTCTTCGGATGGACGCCTCGTTTCTCAACGTACTTCGTGAGCACGAACCAGCGCGACGGCTTCGTCAGCGTCGACTTCACGATTAGCGGTGTCTGAGTTTTCTTCATACGACCTTCACTCGCAATCCCAACGCCTTGAGCCGGCGCGTCTTCGAGCCTAATCCAGTCCGGTAGCCAAGCCTGAACGCTTCCAGTGGCGTCAGGTTCACCACGCGCTGAGCGAGAGCGGATCGCATCCTGCTCGCCCGCATCTTTCCGCCGCGACTCATCGCCTCTCTTGGAATGTTCATTCGTCATCGCATCCAGGTTCTCGTTCCGGTTTGACAACCAGCCGCTCGAACCCGCCGCCGCGTCGTCGCTTCGGTCCGACCGCTGCACGCGCCGCCGTCTTGAACGCCGCGAATGCATCGAGCCATGCACGCAATGCGTGCCCGTGCATCATCCGTCCCGTGTGCGGATCACGCCGCGTCCGCTCTGTCTCGACGCCAGCCTGGATGCATTCTCCGCATCCGCAAACAGGTCCGTTGATGTCTTCAGACCGAATCACGTTTTGCCTCAGCAAGATACCGATCCCGACACGCCGTGAACGAAGCGCATCGCGGCGAGTGTTGACACGGCGTCACGCCTTGAACTGCCGACCGTGTTCCGCGCGCCGGAGGTTCTACGTCGTCCATCCATCGGCCCTGCGTGAGAAATGTCCGTGGGTGACACCAATCAGCGTACGATGGTTTGGTGGCAATGTAGCGTTCTAGACCTGTCAAGATTTCATCCACAGTTGCGCGCCTGAGCGCGACTCGAAACGCGCGTTCAGCCGCTAGTTTTCCGACACGCCTTGGGTAACGACGCCAAAATGCATCGAATCCATCTGCGCTCTGTGGAACTTCAAACAACGATGACGTATTCGGCATCGCGCGTTTAACCGGCTACTAATTGCCGCTGGAGCCAGTAGAACCGGCCGAGAAATTCTCGCCGCGCTTCCTCAAACGTCCATCGCTGAAACACGATCTGCGGATACACCGGAACGTCGTTGCGATCTTCGTTCGGCGCGGCCGGCGGCATCAGCGCGGCCTGTTCTGAGCGCAGCACGCGCCGGTCGACAGTCCGCCTGTCTTCTGGTTCTCCGCGCGGGTCAAGACCGAGCGCATCGTAGATCACAGCTTGCAGCCGTGCTTCGGCGACATGATAGAACACGTAGTCTGGATGATATTTCAGTGGCCGCGGCACATCTCCAAGATACGCCTCTGACGCGTCATGGAGGAGTCCATATAGTGCTCGCATTGGCGTCTCGTTCATGAGACTGCTGACGATCACGCTGTGTTGAGCGACCGAATTGTGTGCTCCGAAACCTTCACAGATATATGTTCGCGTGCTCGTTTCAAGACCTACAACCCATTCGTCAGGTTCCTTATATGACTTCACTACTTCCAGTGGTTCGCCTTGACCTTCCATCTGCTTCGTGAAATGCCCAGCACGTAACGAAGACACAAATTTCTCCAGCAACCTGACTGGACGAACTGAACCAAGTAGTCTAGCTACTTCTCGCCAGCCACCCATCATTTGCAATGACACGCAAGTATTCGCACGTCCGTCGCCTTTTGGAGCAAGCCGTAAAGACTTGAAGCCGAGACTGTTTAGGACTCGCACTATTTCGTCCAACACTAACCCTTGATTCTGCGCTAATCCTAATTGACAACCTTTCCGATCAGCAATTGATAGATGCCCTTCTCCGTCGTACATACCAGCGAGCCAGCCAGCCGCTCGCGATGGCGAAAACGACCACGGTTCAATGAACTGTTTCATGTACCGCTTGTGCCCACGAGATATCGCGGTCGCGATCTCAGCGGCAGTCGCCCATTCCTGATTACCAGACTGCTTAGTTGCTACTAGCCACGGATGTTCTGCCGCCGCCTTGACGGTGGCTCCATTGGCTATTTCTAAGCGGATTACTGGCCGACGAATTCGTTGAACAGTCAATATTTGACCGAAACGATACCTTCGGCGTCTCCCGGCGGCGCTTCCGCGTTCGACTAAGTGTTCATCGAAGCCGAGCAATTCAGTACCGACAGTCATGTCGCCAGACGGAATCCATCTCAAGTCTGCCGTCAGAATGCGTTGGTCTTCAGTCGGACAGTACGGAAATCGCGTAGCCCCTGTGAATCTGTTTGTCGCCGCGAGTTGATGCGCGATGTCTTTGATCCGCACGTCCTCAACGCGTGGTGCCAGCGGGTAGAACATGATCCCGCTCGCCGTCATGCAGCCGCCCGGATAGCCTTCCTTCTCGCTCAGCACGTCACGGAATCGGTCGCAGGCGCAACGTCTACAACCTATGACATGTATCTGCTTGGAATGGCTACAGACACAGCGCGGCCACTTCTGTAGGTACTCTGCGGTGTGGTGTTTCTTGAAGGCGGTCATGCGTGCTCGGTGAAGTAGGCCCGCGCGGAATCGCGAGCGAGATTGAGCCGCACCACGGCGTCATGACTCCCGCCGTTGTCAGGATGCCGAGACTTCAAGAGGCTGCGATACCGCGCTTCGACGATGTCGAGCGTGGGCTTCTCGCCGGTCATGAACCCGAATTCCACGCGCCAGTCACCGCCTGCCGTCCCGCCGACCGGCGGAAGCGCCGTGTAGCCGGCGAAGACCTGTTCGCGCCGACCGACGCCATACCGTTCGATCCGCCGCAAAGCGTCGATGTGCTGCGCCATCGCTGCGATGTTGTCAGCGACACGATCCCACTTATCGCACGCAAAACAGATCGGCTTCTTATCGAGCGTGAAGTAGACGGCCGCCCCAACGTCGAATGGCTCCGCCTCGTTAGATCGTGGCGTCCCGTCAAGGCGGAGCTTCAGGTTGGTGCTCAGGATCGCGTCCGTCGCCCCGAGACGTTCGAGTTCGTTTTCGAGGCGCGCCGTCGCATCGGCAGCATTTAACTGCGCCTTTTGCTTTCGGATGTCGCGCGTGTTGTCGGCCTTCAGTGATCCGTAGGTCGTCGCTGTCTTCCCGAAGTTCGCGCGCTCACGCGCAGCAGGAATCGTTCGCGGCCAGCCGTCAGGCCAGTAAAGCGGACTTCGCGTTGGAGTTTTGTCGCTCATTGCACAACCTGACTCGTTACGTCGGTGACGACCGGACCGCGCGCCCTGAATTTCCAGAACACGACCCAGAGCTTCGCGAATGGCGGAAACGTGTGCTTCTTGAACGCCTTGATTGCGCCGGCCATGTCGTTCTTGATGCCGCCCTTCACCTGCACAAAGATGATTTCTTCGGCAGATACAGCCTGAAGATCGCTCGCCATCTGATCCCGCTTAATTGGAAGACGACCGCGAGGCGTGAACACCCAACGCACGACTTCCATTTCAACGACCTGATACCCGAGCGACGCGAGATGCTTCCGCGTCTTCGCCTTGTAGTAAGCCCCGATCTTGGCACTACTTCGCATTGCGCGCCTTGATCCTGAGCCTGCTTAGGCAGTTCCGTTCGTTATGGCAAGTTCGACATCCTCTATTTCCGTTGGACCTTACGAAAAGGTTGTCGCCGCTGAACGGATGTCCGCGCGAGCACTTCTGTTTGCGCGCTGGCGCACTTCGTCGACAATTCTCGCGATGTGTTACCGCCTCTAGATGCGCGACATTGCAACACGCCGTAGACCGACAACCGCGAGCATAGACATGATCGATCGTCAAGCCTTCTTTAATCTTCCCGTAAACGTGCTCGTAGGCTACGCGATGAACATAGACCGAACGGCCGTCGTCTCCTTTGATTTGAGCATAGCCGTTCCGCACTTTCGCGCCTTGCCACACAAAGCATTCACCGACCCACTCGCAACGCGCACGGACTCGGTCCCACAGTGATACGCGAGCGCCATTTGCGACGTTACTCGCCATACAGAAGTGACCCTTGACGTTCGTCCACGTCTCGCTCAACCACTTCGGTCTGACGGACCACTCGTGACCCGTCAGACTCATTCCCCCACACATCCCACCCTGCGCGCGGACGCCGACAGAACATCTCTAGGTATGGACCCGGCAGACGTTCCGCGATGTGATACACGTTCTCCGGCTTCCGACTGTGACGTAGATTTTCCGAGAGTAAGCCGACGAGATCCCCGCTCGCGGCCTTCACGTCGCCCTTGCGCGCAATCAATAATGGTTCCGTGCAGCCGCGCACCCAAAATCCGACGCCGTACTGTGCCGTGATCACTAAGTCGCCCCAAAGATCCCGGCTCGGTTCGCCAATGATTTTGATCCAGGGTAATCCAGTGATGTAATCGAAGCCCCACGCTTTGATCACGTCGAGCCCTTCGCGAAGCTGCGGCCATGTCGTCCACAGGAACAGCGCGCAATCGTCAGCCGCCATCTCGCGAACTGGCAGAGCACAAATATCCTCGACGCTCATCGTTGGATACTCGTTCTCTGCCGCCCCGCGACAACCTGCGTTCGCGTACGACCACGCTGGATCGGCCACGATGACGCCGTACTTCTTCACTTCGCCTTCGTGGTGACGATCTTCTCGCGCTGGAACTTCCCGAGGTTGAACTGGAGCGTCGGCCGGCTGAACGACTTCGGCAGTTCAGCGCGAATCTCGGCGCCGGTCGGGTTGCCGAGCGTCTTGATCGCTTCGAGGATCTGGTACGCCGCCGTGCCGGTCTTCATGTCCTTCGGAATGCCGTCCACGAGCCGGTAGGTCTTCAGGACGCGCCCTTCGCCGTCCGCCTTGACCTTCTTCGCGGCCTTCGGCTTCTTCTCGGCCTTCGGCTTGGACGCCTTCTTGGCCTTCGCCGGCTTCGCGGCCTTCACCTTCTTGGCCTTCTTCTCGGCCTTGGGCGCCGACGGATCCTTCCACACGCTTGCCTTCTTCTTGTGTGACCGCTTCTTCGTTGCCATGTCGTTCGCTCTCCCTTCCGATTTTGCCGCCGCGTGTTCACCCAATGTCGACTCGCCGTCGATCCTTGGCCCTGCATCGATTTCTTCGTTCGTACCGCCTTCGAGTAGTGCGTCGAGTCCGTCGCCTTCGTCTGCCGGCGGTTCGTTCGCCGGTTCGTCTCTCTCGTCGTCCATTGTTTCCCCCTTGTATCGTTTTGCCGTCTTCGGCGCTTTGAGCCGTTCTTTCTTCCGCATCTCTTCGACGAGCCTAGCCGTCTCTTGCGCGATCTTGCTCATACGAACATCGACAAGGAATCGGTTTCTTCGTCGTACATGACGCCGCACCGGATCAGCGTCAACACGTCATCCTCCATCGCGACAGCCGCCAACGCTTCCGCCGATACGTCGAGCCAAATCTGATCGTGCTCTCCGGCGCTCACCATGTCGTTCGTGCCTGGCACGAGTTGGTGAAGCAAGATGAACGCGCAGAGATCGCGCCGCTCGCATAGCCGTTGCGGCGGCATCGGCTTGAATTCCAAGTACTCGTTCTCGTGTTTCTCGAACAACGCCGCGAGTTCGTCTAGGCTCATTTCTCCCCCTTCCGATCATCGTACATCTTCACCGTCGCGCCTTCGAGTTCTGCATACTTCGCAATCTTAGCCCGCTGCCGTTCCGATGAACAGACCAGCATCATACGCCAAGATGAGACCGGAATGTCAGCCCCTTCTTTCAAGGCGATTGTTAACCGGCTAACGCTCCACGGCTCGCCATCACCATCTCCGATGGCTTTGTCAAGCCATTTCCGTTGCTGCACTGGCGGGAGCGCCGCGACGACCATGTGATGCTTGAACGACAACCCACGGTCGATCATGCGATCTTCAGGTGCGAGTTTCTCGCTGACCCACCGGTAATTTCTGAGCGTCTCGCGCGACCAGCCCGTCTCGGCGCAGATCACCTGACTCGCCTGTTCTCCGAATCGATCTTCCATGTAATTGGCAAAATCGCCGATACAAAATTGGATGGACCGCTCGAAGGTTCGCAGCACTTCGCAGAAGCTCGTGCAAATCTCGAACGATGGATCCCCGTGAATTTCGAGCCCTGTTGGTGTCACCTTGAAGTGCTCACCAATCGGCACCGTCATCAATGGCGCAAGGTTCACCGGCTCGATCTTCGGCACGTTGACCACGGATTGCAAGTGCTGAATAGGACGAGATGCCATTACTCTTCCACCGTGATTCGCTTCGGTAGCGACTCGATCACGTTCACGCACAACTCTTCGGCGTCAGCGAACAACGGATTCACCGCGCTCACGCGCCTGACGCCGATCTCGACGTACTCCGCTTCACGTTCGATGATCGCGAACTGCCGTTGCTCGTAAGCGCACGCCATCGCAGTCGTGAAGCTGCCGCCGAACGGATCGAGCACGCGACCATTTGGCGGCGTGACGAGTCGCACGAGCCACCGCATGAGTTTAATAGGCTTCACGGTTGGATGAATATTGCGCGATGGCGCTGTCTCATTGCCGGTTGCGACCGCGTGTGCATCAGTCCGCATGTTCAGCGAGCCGGCCTTAGACTTCGGCAACGACTCGCACCCGTAGTCGCGTTCTTCACGCGATGGCTTCGCGCAGTAGAAAAATCTTGAAGCGCCGCCTGTCCCACCGAAACCAACGTCGTCACGGAACATGCCGCCACTCTCCGGATCGCTCCCATACCCAATGCGCTGACCGCCACCGTTTCGCTGCACAGCCACACCTGACGCTAATTCTCCGGTCTGTTCGTCGAGCAGTCGCACTGGACAGTCAGGCGAGCATTCCCACGCTTCAACTTCTTCCATGCCGTCCGAGTCGGTAAATCCGCCGTGAACGCCAGCAGACATCCCAAAGTCGGATTGCCTGTGTCGTCTGTCGTTTGACTTGTCGCCTTGTAGAGTTGATCCTTTAACGCGCTTCGCGCCGACTTCTCGACAATCCGGCGTGTGGCTGAGCAGAACATTTGCCGGCCATCTCCCGGCGTCGTTCGGTTCAGCACCGGCGCGATCTCGAGCGTCTTTCCCGAAGATCGTGTTCTCGCGCGAACCGGCGTTCTGCACGCTGGCGTACTTCTCGGCTAACTGACCGTCAGTTGAGCGGATTCTGCAGGCGTCGATATTCAGCGCCCCTGTGCCGTGCTCAAGAGCGTTCGCCGCAACCGTTCCTGAGAATGGCTTCCGCGCGACGAAGATCGGTTCCCATCCCGGCTTGAGCGCCGTCCCCCAGCCGTCCCATTTCTTCGCGGCATCGGTAGACGCCGCCGTGACATCGTATTCCTTCTCGTACCCTGCGTCTCCGTTTCGCGCCCAGCTTTGCGCTAACCCGTCTCCCTTGCGTGCAATCACTTCACGTTCAGCAGCGGCACGACGAATTTCAAGCGTCGGATCGGCCGATAACCGCTCTACGAGAACAGCATAATCAGCAGCCGAAGGAATGCGCTGACCGGCGTCGAGACGTTCCCAGTTTTTGGTAACTTCCTTGTAGGGGAACCACGATGCCATCTCGACGACTGAGATCCCAGCCGCTTTACGTTTCTCTCTGATATGAGTGGCGACAGCGTCACCATCACACGAGACGCCGCCAGTTTTATCGATCGCCTTGCTGACGTTGAGTGATTTTGGAAATCCAGATCCGAAAAGCCACGACAGGCAATCGCGAACCTCGAACCCGGCGTCTTCAATCCCGCAGGCCATCCGATGAAACGATCGGGGCGCACCGCAGACGAGCAAATGCGCGCCCGGCTTCAGCACGCGAAACACTTCTCGTGCCCATCGCTCTGTCCACTCTTGAAACTCACGCTGACCAGCGAGACTTCGGTTGTACTCCACGGCTGACGGTGACGACGCCGGAGCGCGCGTGCGACCTTTGAGATTCGGATTGTCTGACTCGATCTCGTGGTTGGGGAGAATCCGTTCCTTCGTCGCTGTCGGACTGAAGTTGTCCCACGACTTCCCCATGAACGAAATCCCATACGGAGGGTCGGTTATCGCGGCATCTATAGACTCCGCCGCGAGAGTCGGCAGTACTGAAAATAAGTCTCCGTGGTAAATCATTTCGCACCACAGAGGCAGGACGCGAATGTTGCCGCAGTAAAACTTCGTTTCGCTCTTGACACTTTTTCGGGCAATAATATACTTGACGGGGGAGTTAGGCTCATATAGACTGGTCCCTATGAGCAGCCAGCCCCGCACGTTGACCGACGCGATCCGCTACTTTGCCGACCCCGTAAACTGCCGCGAATACTTGGTTTCCCGTCGCTGGCCGAATGGTGTCTCTTGCCCCGTCTGCGGCTCGGAATCGGTGTATTTCGACTCGTCCCGCAACGGGTGGGAATGCAAGACGCGGCACCCGAAACGGAAGTTCACGCTCAAGACCGGCACCATCTTCGAGGACTCCGCGCTCGGTCTTGATAAGTGGCTTCCGGTCGTGTGGATGATTGCCAACATGAAGAACGGCGTCAGCAGCCATGAGATCGCGCGGTCGATTGGCGTCACCCAAAAGACTGCGTGGTTCATGTTGCAGCGCGTTCGGCTGGCGATGCAGGACGCCGATACCGGCGGCAAGCTCGGCGGTGAAGTAGAAGTTGATGAAACCTTCATCGGCGGCAAGGCCCGCAACATGCACGCCCGGAAGCGGAAGCGCCTCGGGATCTCGCAGTCGCGTTCGATGATCGGCAAGGTCGCCGTCATGGGCCTGCTGGAACGGCACCGGAAAGACGACGGCGGAAGCCAAGTGCGAACGAAGGTTATTGCCAACCGCCGGAAGCATGAATTGGAACAGACCGTCGCTGAGCACGTCGAATCTGGCGCGAGTCTCTACACCGACGCGCTTCGCTCCTACGACCGCATGGGCGAGCGCGGGTACGTTCACGGCGTGATCGACCATGCCGAGCAATACGTTGATGGGCAGGTCCACACCAACGGGTTGGAAAACTACTGGTCGCTGTTGAAGCGGGCGCTTAAGGGCACCTATGTCAGCGTCGAGCCGTTTCACCTGTTCCGGTATCTTGACGAACAAGCGTTCCGCTTCAACAACCGGCGGGACATGAACGACGCGGATCGTTTCAGCCGTGTGATTACCAGCATCGTCGGCAAGCGGCTGACCTACAAGGATCTGATCGGAGCACTGAGCGCAGGAACCGTCCCGGCATAGCGGGGAAACAGCTTCGGCGCGGATGGAAGAAGTGATTACTTCGGTTTCGGCCCACGTTTGCGCGGGTTCTTGGCCGCTTGCTCGCGGTGTTCTGCGAGGCGCTTTTCGACCGTGGCGCGCGGCACCGCGAGCAGGCGATCTGTCAGATCGCGAAACGCCCGATAATCCTTCGACGGACGCGCCATTTCGCCTCCATAATAACAGTGTCATCTGTTTTGGTCCATCCGTCGAATAATTTCATCGAGGCGCCTGATCCGCTCGGCAAGGATCGTCCGAAGGTTTGAGTGAGCTTCGTGGACGCCCTGCACAGTTGGCAACGCTTGCGGATTCAAGTCGGCTGCGAAATAATCCATGTCGCGTTTATTGAGGCCACGGAGATTCCACTTCACTCTATCGGTCCACTGACTAACGGCGTCCCGCCACGTTTCCCACGTCCAGATCATTTGGTTCTGGGAAAGGTCAGCGCCTAAGAGCGTGTGCGTTCCAGTTTCCAGTAACTCCCGCAGGCGAGGCTCATCCGCCAGAACCAGAAGGCTATTAGCGCTCGATGCTGGTGGTTCTTGAATGACCACGACTGCAACCACGTCATATGATCCTGTCGCCAGAACCAGATCACCCTGACGAATCGTCAGCGTGATTGTGTATCTTCCCGGCGGCAGCACTTGAGTGACACCACCAAAGAACTGGTTCCCCGTTGGAAATAGGCCCGGCCCCAGCGTCGTCGTTCCGGCACCGCGAGGATCAGGGACGGCCCTCGGAAGATTCAGAAACACCGGCACAAAGAATCTCCGGTCCCCTGCTTCGAGGCTCAGCGTCTGGATTGTTTCAGGCCCACCCGTCGTAAAGGGCGCGTTGTCCCACCAGACCACCTGATCGCCTTCACCATCTCGCCTAAAATCAACGCGCGCGTGGCATCCTCCCGTTGATCTGGTTCGCAGCCAGCTTGATCGCCCGAGTCGTTGTTCATTGACGCAGCGAGCGTGTACCCAGTGATACCAAGCAGGGCGTGGATCGTTGACGGTTTCGACCGTCTTCCAGTCCATAATGCGGACGTTCGGTGCGTCGGTTATCCCGAGCACCTTTGACCCCAGCGCTTTAAGGAACGTCCCGAGACCTGGAATAGAGAACAACGTGTCGAGCATCCAGTAGAGCTTAGCTTGTGTGTGTTCCCCCGTCTAGTATATTGATACCCTTTTTCGTGTCCCGGCGCAAGTAGGTGCATGACATCGCGCAGATCGCCGATCTTGAAATAAGCGATCCGCTTAATGTCCAAAGCCACCAACGCCACGACATCGAACTCATCACTACCGTACCGACGCTTCCCCCCTTTGCCAGCCCGCCGCAAATGGAATAAGTAGGCGTCGGTTTGGTTGCGACGTTGAGGAACAGCCCGCAGTCCGCGCGTGCCCTTCACCTGCACTTTTACGATGCGACCATCGTGTTCGACAGCCACGTCATACGCGCAAAACTGATCGGTGCGAAACGCCCTATAGCCTTGCATGAGCAAGTCGGCACACACGATATGCTCTGCTGCAACGCCAACGCACAAGTCGTCGACGACATCAACAACCTCAACAACGTCAACGAACAGATTGTCGTCTCTCACGCGCGCTGCCTCGCAAGGATCGCCTTGCACCGTGGACACGTCACCAGATCCGGCCGTACCGTCCATGTCGCACGACGCAGATTGATCGCCTTCCCGTTCTTCGAGCACCGCGATGTCATCCTGTTCTTCCTGAGCGCGCGGTCGTAGAACACGAGCCCGGCGTGGCAGACCTTGACGTCCTGCTTCTCAGCCACGGTTCGGCTCTTCATAGACCAACTTCCCCAACGTGAATCGAAGCGGCCCATCCGCACCGCGCTTTGTCAACGCTTCGATCTTCAACTTCTTCTCGCCAGTCCCTTTGTCGTGCGCATAGTGATGACCGCCGTCAGGACCGCCGCATAACATCACGCTGGTCTGCGTCGTATGTCGTAACTCTGGAGCCATCTTGCGTGTCTTGGCTCGACTCACGAGATGCGCCCACTCGCTACCGCTGGCGCAGTCGCCAAATTCGTGCGGTTCGTACGGATTGAAACACAATTGCAGAAGTCGGCAATGCCCGTCGCGCGCCGCCACCTTCGCACGTACCTCCTTCTTGACCTTTGCTTCGGCGCGATCTTTCTTGGCCTTCTCGCGTTTCGTAGGCGTGATCCGATCCTTCGCGTCGAGCACGCCTGCCGCGGAACTGTCGTAGGTCGCGAGCCGTCGCGAAC
>ERZ1292629.1275-Hain-H43-01um-R1-1275-length-25170-cov-10_pt1 | contig 25170 bp, 24 predicted proteins | sample MGYA00564399_ERZ1292629 | MGnify/ENA primary metagenome ERZ1292629 (study PRJEB36523, sample SAMEA6512636) | groundwater metagenome | collected 2019-01-08 | study: AquaDiva: Metagenomics assemblies of 32 groundwater samples
ATGAAAGGTCGAAATTACTTGTAGAATAAGTGTCCGAAGAAATGGGTACCTCCCAAGGAAAAATACAGACTCCAGAGAAAATAAAGTATGTGCTTTATGCACGTAAAAGTAGCGAATCAGAAGAAAGACGGGTGCTTTCTATTGATTCACAAATTCAAGAGATGCTTCGGGCTGCAGAAAAAGAAGGGCTGGAAATCGTTGATATCCGGCGCGAATCTCACTCTGCAAAAGATTCGGGACAGCGTCCGGTGTTCAATGAAATATTGAACGATATAAAAACCGGGAAATTCACTGGAATACTTACATGGGCACCAGACCGTCTAAGCAGAAATGCAGGAGATCTTGGATCTCTGGTAGATCTAATGGATCAAAAGCTTCTTATAGAAATAAGGACGACCGGGCAAAGATTTGCCAATAATCCAAATGAAAAATTCCTGCTAAAGAGACGAGATAAGCCAGGAAACCCGAGAATTCGCCTTCACAAAACTGCTTACCTGCGGACTGTGCGGATCGGGCATAACTGCCGCCGAGAAATTCAAAAAGCTAAAGGACGGCACAACTGCAAGATACGTATATTATGGTTGCACCAGATCAAGAGACCTGCACTGCAACAACAGATATATGAGAGAAGAAGATTTAATAAAAAATCTGCTTGAGCTGATTGATAATATAAATATGAACGAACTCGGGCTGAAAGCCAGAATAAAAGAAGAAATGGAAAGATACAATAAATTTCAAGCGCTGATGGGATTTGAGAAAAATACGAATGCAAAACCTAAAAATGTAGATATGCGAACTTTCGTAAAATATATTCTGAAAGAAGGAAGCATGTTAGAAAAAAGAGAACAGCTTTCAAACATGAGAAGCAAGCTGGTGCTGACAAAAGAAGGATTCACGCTACAGAAATAAAACAATAAAAAACACGAATTGAGTCGTGTTTTTTCGTTTAGCTTTTTTGAGGACTTCGGGTCTCTCGATACTAAAAGCTTCGTGCGCGGGCGAGGGGATTTGAACCCCTGATCTCTCCCGTGACAGGGGAGCATTCTAAACCAGGCTGAACTACGCCCGCATTTTTATAAATTTTTCATTGATGTGCCGACGACTGGGATCGAACCAGTGACCTAAGGTTTATGATTCCTTCGCTCTACCAACTGAGCTACGTCGGCTTCTTTTTAAATTCCCTTTATTAAACCCTTAATCAAGCCCATTGTTTTATAATAAATATCTATTGATTTTTTAATATTAATTCTGAGTGTGCCATAATAAGTTTTAAAGTTTTTATAATTCTTTTTATTTTTTGCTTTTATAAAAATAGTTTTCCTAAATTGATCTTTAGGAATTTTTGTAATTTTTGACCAATACCCTTTAATCTCTTCGTCTCTATTTTTATGAATTACGTTTATCCCTACGGCTAAGGTAAACCTATCTTTTTTAACTTTAAACAACTTCCTAAAAACTTTCATTAAAAATTTTATCATTTCCGGATCGGAGTTGATTAGAAAAAATTCTCTTTTCTTTTTTGAACCCTCGCCCCAATAAAGTGCCGCTATTGCTATCAGAAGATCTCTTTTGGAAAGTTTGCCAATTTCCTTAATGCTTGACTCCTCCGCGTTTTTCACTCTTTTCATGCGTATAGCATGTTGCATTTTAGCACCTATCATTCTTCCATGATAACTGCCTTTAACCATATTTTTATGTAATTTTTCTACCTGTTTTTGCGTTAACTTAATATCTGCACACCAAATACTAACGCTACTTTTCGATACTTCCAAAATTTTCGCTATTTTTTTAATACTCTTTCCCTTTTTACGCAATTCAATTGCTTTATTTCTTTCTTTTGATTTTGCCATAAAACCCACGATAAATAATACTTACTTAAGTATACCGTGGGTTCTAAAATATTACAATCTTGTTGCGCTGCCTCGAATTGCACGAGGGCCTCCAGCTTCTTTTTGCGCCTTTTATTTCTAAAAGGAATGGACTATACCATCTTCCTATATTTTAGGAAGTTCCTATTATAGTCTCTGAGCCTTCCCCAGCTAATTGCTGAAGCTTGGTTGCTGATTGCCAAATTTTTTCTCTTTTTAAGCATTCACACTTATCCTTTAAGATTATGTTGTAGCGAGAAAAACTTAATGGGTTTCCAGCAGTTTCAGGAATTTTCCGCCAAGCGTTACCACTCGGGGTCACACCATCGTATGAGACTGGCGAGGTACTACTCCTCCACAGCGCTGTGTATCTTATTATTCTACCACAAAAATTAATAGAATCAAGCTATATTGCGCATCTGCTTTTGTTAAAATTTTTTTATTTCTTTATTTTGTGTTAAAATAACTTAAAAATTATGATTATAAAATTTTTAGGAGCGGCTCAAAATGTAACGGGGTCTAAGCATTTAATACAAACAGAAGGATATAATTTGCTTTTAGATTGCGGATTTTATCAGGGCAAGAGAAGCGAATCAAATAAACTCAACAAAACTCTTCCGTTTTTAGCCAAAGATATAAACGCTGTCATACTTTCTCACGCGCATTTAGACCACTGCGGAACCTTGCCTGTTTTAATTAAAAATGGATTTTTTGGAAAAATTTATTGCTCAAAAGCAACAGCAGAAATAGCAGAATATATTTTATTGGATTCAGCTTTTATACAAGAACAGGACGCAAAATATTTTAACAGACATACACGGGAAGCCAAAGAACAAATCTTTCCAATTTATACAGAAGAAGATGTCAAAAAAACCGTTCAACTTTTTGAGCCAATTGATTATTTTAACAAAAGCAATATATGGACAGAATTAAATAAAAATATACGTTTTAAACTTTACGACGCAGGGCATATTTTGGGGTCTTGTATAATTTTTTTAGAAATAAAGGAAAACGGAACTACAAAGACATTGGGTTTCACCGGAGATTTAGGCAAAAAATCTTCCCCTATTTTACGCTCTCCGGAATATATTGAAGAAAACACCCAAACGCTTATTGCAGAGTGCACTTATGGCAACAGCCTGCATAGGCCTGTTTCAGAAATGTCTAACGATTTTAAAAATATTATTAATATAGCGGTAAAAAATAAAGGGAAAATTATTATTCCTGCTTTTTCTTTGGGCAGAACGCAAGAAATTATTTATGTCTTGCATAAACTTTTAGATAAAAAAGATATTCCTTCTATGCCAATATATGTAGACAGTCCGCTTGCAAAAAACATTACAGAAATTTTTCCTAAGTATATTAATGATTTCGACGACGAATTTTGGAAAGATTTTGGCAATAAAGGAGAATCTCCTTTTTTTCTAAAAGATTTAACTTATATAAGATCGGCCGAAGAATCCAGGGCGTTAAACAAAAAACAAGGGCCTTTAATAATTATTTCCGCTTCCGGCATGGCCGAAGGCGGAAGAATACTGCATCACTTAAAAAACAGCATAGAAAATCCGCAAAATATAGTTTTGATAATAGGATACCAGGCTGAAAATACATTAGGAAGAAAAATTCAAGAAGGCGTAAGCCCTGTTAAAATATTCGGCAAAAATTATAATGTAAGAGCAAAGATAATAACCCTTAAAGAATTCAGCGCGCATGCTGACCAAAACGACCTTCTGCAATATATTTCAAATATTAAAAATTTAAATAAAATATTTTTAGTGCACTCAGAGCTTCCCCAGGCAGAGGCCTTTAAAAACATATTGGAAAAATCTTATCTTGATTTATCAATTGAAATTCCAACAATGGGCCAGTCTTTTGAATTATAAACATACAAAAACACAGGTACAAAAAATCGACGATCGTCGATTTTTTGTACCTGTGTTTTTTTTAATTTCTTTTGTTAATTTCTACTGATTTTTAAAAACTTCCAGAAAAGCTTTTGTGGGCACATTCACCCTGCCTTTTGCTTTCATTAGTTTTTTTCCTTTTCTCTGTTTTTCTAAAAGCTTGTTTTTTCTAGTCACGTCTCCGCCGTACAAATATCCCGTCACATCTTTTCTGCGGGCCGAAATTGTTTCTCTGGCAATAACTTTTCCGCCAATAATGGCCTGCAGGGCAACTGAAAATTGCTCTGGGGGTAAAACATCTTTCAATTTTTCAACTAATCTTTTCCCTTCTGAGTATGCTTCGTCTTCAGCAACGATTTTTGAAAACGCTTCCTCTTTTTGGCCGGCAACCAAGATTTCCATTTTTACCAGCTTGCCCGGCCTAAAACCCAAAAATTTATAATTCATTGAGCCGTATCCTTGGCTGGCTGTTTTTATTTTATCATAAAGGTTTGCAATAATTCCCCTTAAAGGAGTTTCAAAAACAATAATAGCTCTTTCTGTTCCTATATAATTTGTTTCTAAATAATTTCCTTTCAGATTTTTTAAAATATCCATTAATTTGCCGATATAATTTACTGGGGCAATAACTTCCAAAGAAACCCATGGCTCTTCTGCGTTTTTTATTTTTGATTGATCGGGCCAGTCAGACGCAGAGTGTATAAAAATTTCTTTATTTTTGTGGTCAAAAATTTTATAAACAACCGAAGGGGTTGAAATCACCAGCGAAAGTCCAAACTCTCTTTGCAGTCTTTCTGAAATTATTTCAATATGCAGGGTCCCTAAAAATCCGCAGTTAAACCCCCTGCCCAAAGCCTCTTTCATTTCCGGCTCAAAAACCAGAGCAGGATCGTTTAATTTCAATTTTGACAAAGCAACTTTTAATAAATCAAAGTCATCTGGATTTTCAGGATATAAGCTGGCAAAAACCATTGGTTTTGGCTCCTGGTATCCGGGCAGGGGTTGAATATTATTTTTTGCATTTGCCGGCTGTAGTTTTATTATTGTGTCTCCGGCATGCACCTTTCCCGGCTCTTTTATTCCGGTTGCAATATACCCAATATCTCCCGCAAAAATCTTTTGTTTTGGAGAAAACTCCGGATTCAAATACCCAAGCTCTTTTACTTCAGCTATTATGTCTGTGGCCATTAATTTTATTTTCTCTGAATTTTTGATTTCTCCGCTAATAACCCTTACATATGCAATCACTCCTTTAAAAGAATCATATTCTGAATCAAAAATCAAAGCCCTGAAATTATTTTCAAGGCCTTCTTCAGGAGGTGGCGCTTCTTCAATAATTTTTTTTAAAATTTTATCTACATTTGTGCCATCTTTTGCAGAAACTTTTAAAATATTTTCTGGCATAATTTCTAAAAGCGTCGCAAGTTCTTCAACCGACTCTTCAATTTTTGCAATTGGAGAATCAATTTTATTTATAACCGGAATAATCTTTAAACCCTGTTTTTTTGCCATTTCCAAATTTGCCAAAGTTTGCGCCTGTATGCCCTGCGTTGCGTCTACCAGCAAAACAGCTCCTTCAACGGCAGCCATTGATCTTGAAACCTCATAAGAAAAATCCACATGGCCCGGGGTGTCAACCATGTTTAAAATATAATCCTTGCCAAGATAATTATAATTCATCCTGATGGCTTTCAATTTTATGGTAATGCCCTTTTCTCTTTCTAAATCCATACTGTCTAAAAACTGGGGTTTCATTTTTTTTAAATCAATGGTGTGGGTCATTTCCAAAAACCGGTCAGCCAAGGTAGACTTCCCGTGATCCACGTGAGCTATGATGCTAAAATTTCTTATATTTTCCATTTAATATTTTTTAAATTTATTTTGTGTGGTTTAAAAGCCCTCCCATTTGAGATAATAATAAATTTTTTAAAGCAACGCCCTCGGGCGACTTAAATATTAAAGAAATTAATAAATAAAATAGAAATCCGAGGCCGCCCGCTATACTGGCCTGCAAAAACACTTCAAAAAAAGTTTCTAATGTAATATAATTTGAAAGAATCTGGCGGATAGTATAGGTAAAAAATATTGTTAAAAAAGATGCTCCTAAAACTTTGCCTAAAGAGTTTAAAATTTCTTTTATATAAAAGTCTCCGACTTTTCTTTTAAAGAAAAACAGCAAAAGCATCAGCTGGAAAACAGCGTCAAGAGAAATGGCAAGAGGCAAAGCCACCACGGGCAGGTTTTGCATGCCTTCAATTTTTAAAGCCTCTGCCAAAAAAATAGAAAAAATATTTTGAAAGCTTAAAAGCCAAATAAAAAAATAACTGAAAACAACTGTTGTTGCCACGCTGGCAATACTTACCAGGGCCGGTATTTTCGTGTTGCGCATGGCGTAAAATGCCTTAGAGACAAGAAAAACTAATCCTTGGGCAAATAATCCCAGCATAAAAATTCCAAAACAGGCGGCTGTAAGCTTCGTGGCCGTCCAGTCAAATCTTCCCGCCCCAAAAGCAATTCTTACCAAATGCGCCCTTAAAATAAAAGATATGCAGCTTATTGGAATTATTAAAAAAATAATCTGCCTGAAAACAGAAGAAAATTTTAAAAGCATTTCTTTCTTTTCTCCTTTAGAATACGCTAATGAAAGAGCGGGAAAAACAGCAATGGCAAAAGGAACCGCCACAAGGCCAATTATAGGCAGGGCTAAGTCATTTGCTAAGCTAAAAATGCCAATTGATCCTGGAATTAACGACGAACCGATTATGGTAACAATGATTAAATTTATCTGGCCGGCAGCCAAGCCAATAGCTCTTGGCGCGGTTAATTTTAAAGTCAGCAAAAAATCCTTGTCTAAAAAATCAAAATTGTTTTTAATTTTAAAGCCAATTTTAAATAAAGCCGGGACTTGAATTAAAAAATGCAAAAGAGCCCCCAAAACAATTCCCCATGCCAAACCCGAAATTCCAAATCTTGGCACAAAAAAAATAATGCCAATTATGCTTCCTAAATTATAAACAACCGGAGCTATGGCCGTAATCAAAAATCGCTGAAAAACCCTAAGAACAGCTGAAATTATATTGCTGGTCCCTAATAGAATGGGGCTTAAAAACATTATTCTGGTTAAAAGAGAGGTAGCTGCCATTTTTTCTTCTGAAAATCCCGGAGCAATTAAAAAAACCATGCTTGGAGTAAAAACAAATAAAATTGCGCAAATAACAATTAAAGATATTAAAGACAAATTTAAAAGATTTGAAAGGTATTTAAAAGCCTGTTCTTTTCCCTTGACTAAGTTTTTGGTAAAAATAGGAATAATCGCTACCCCGATGGCTCCGGTCATTAAAACTATGGCTATAAAATCGGGAATACGAAAGGCGGCATAATAAACATCAAGTTCATTCCCCGCTCCAAAAGTACTGGTTAATAAACGATCTCTTAACAAACCCAAAAGAAAACTGGAAAAAGAAAAAACAGATAAAATCAAGGCCGCCATGCTCACCCGCTCTGTTTTGTGGTTGTAAATTTTTCTAAAAAAATTAATCGGCATTTTTATTTATCTTATTTTCTACACCCGTGCACTAGTGCACGGGTGTGTGTTGAATTAATAAACTTTTTTCAAAATCATATAACTCCGCTATACAATTACTCGTTCGATCGGAAAATAAAAATAAATTTTTACTTTTTTCTCTCTCTTATAATTATAATTGGGGTTTGCTGGTTTGACTGGCTGGCTGGATTGTCTTTTAAAATTTTTAACAGTAATTTTTCTTTTCCTTTTAAATTTTGGCTTCTGCCTAAAATATTTCCTCCTATGTCGTTGACGTCGGCCACGGCAAAAGATAAATTAAATTTTGTTTTTAGTTTGTCGCATAATAAATCACAATTCACTGGCCCAAGTATTCCCATTTCAGAATACTCTGAAAATGCCTCTCCGTAAAACCCGTCTATTTCTGAAATTTGATGCCCCGCCAGCCTATAAAACATTCCCGTAACGCCAAAAAACTTAAACAAAAAGCCAAAAAAACTGGCAAACAAAATTCTTGGCAAACCTGCAAGATTTATGGCAACCTGCATTTTTAAGGGGTTTCCCACCGAAAAGCCAGCCGGTGTTTTTTTAACAAATTTTGATAAAAATTTTGCAAAAAAACCAACCTTAATGTCTTTTTTGTAAATAATTTTGTTTTGGATAATAGAAACTATTTTCTGGCAAAAGATAATAATATCATTATTTTTAACAAGTGGCAAAATATATTTTTTAACAATATCTTCAAAATTATCAGTATTTTGAATAAAATGAGTTTTAACAAGATGCCTTTCCCATTTTTCACCCCCTGCCTCAATTATTAAATTTTTCTCCTGATTTAAAGTTGGTTCCATATTATTTGTTGCTTAGCTGTCCTACATCTGTCAATGCGATCGCGTTGACAAGGTTATTCTTTATTTATTCGCCTAAATACCAAACATCATTGGTTCTCTGGCCGCTGGTTTTCATTCCTCCTGTCATAAAAATTTTATCGTTAAAATTAACGCAGGCAAGATCTTCTCTGCCGTCCCATAAAGATGCGCCGTCTTTATATAATTCATTCCAAACAATGCCGTCTTTTGAATACCGTGTATCATTATAGCCATGGCCGTACCCAGACCATCCGCCAATAATAAATAAATAATCTTTAAATTCCAGCAAACAATGGCCGTGCCTTCCGGGCCAAATATTTTCTTTGCCAACGTTTGTCCAATCTTTGCCGTTTTCCGAATACCAAACATCTTTATCCCCCATCTCTCCGGGAAACGCGCCTCCTGCCAGCCACATCTTTCCTTGAAACGTTTCCACTGCCAAATCATATCTTGGATACCAGTTAGTATGCTTTGAAATTAAAAACCAGTCTTTGCCGTTTTCCGAATTCCAAACATCATTTTCCGGACCATTTACAGAAACTCCTCCCATCACCCATATTTTATTATCAAAAACAACCGCTCCAAAACCTTTTCTTGGCAGCCAGCCGGCTTTGTCTAAAACCAATGTCCAATTTACGCCGTCTTCAGATGACCAAATATCATTTAAATATTTCTCGCCTGTTGTAACTCCGCCCAATATCCAAATCTTATCTTTAAAAACAACTGATTCGTGCGCCCGTCTCGGGCCCCAAGGCGCCTTGTCTTTTATTAAAAACCAATCTTTACCGTTTTCCGAATTCCAAATGTCGCTGTAATTTTTAGTGTAGTCCGGAGACGTTCCTCCCACTCCGCCAAAAAGCCATAATCTATTTTTAAAAATATTCAAAGTATGAGCATCTCTTTTTTCAAAAACAGCCCCGGAAGAAACTAAATTCCATTTTAAAATCTTGGGGTCTAGTGTTTTATTTTTATCAGCTTTTTCTATCGCTTTCTTGTTTTTTTCTAATTCCGCTTTTTCTAAAACATCTTTAATCCTCTCATTAAAAGCTCTTTCCCTGTTTTCAACAAATAAAAAAATGCCAATAGAAATCAGCCATAAAACTGCTAAAATTGGAAGAAGTATTTTTAAAAAAGAGAAAAACTTCATATATAAATTTACTTCTTTTTATTTCTTTTTGTTTTTTTATTCTAATCCTTTTTTGCCATTTTTAAAAGAACTTGACATCTATTTATAAATTAGTTAATATAAAAATGTCTTGGCGAGACGAGCGATTGCCGAGCATATAATTTATTATGTGCTTGGAGGAAAGTCCGAACACCCTCCCGCCCAAAGCGGGATAAAATAATAGCGGCTAACAGCCGCCCATCGTAAGATGCGAGGTGCGAACAGCGACGCTGAGTTCTGAAAGGAACGAAGCGCCCCGCGATGGCAAGGCCATTTTGCGGGGCGAATTCAGCAGAAATGCTGGAAGTGAAACGGCTAAATCCTTATTGGGCGCAAGAACAAACCCTTTGGCGGGCTCAGGGTAAAACCCTGGTAAATTCATTTATGAATTTTTAAAACCCTCCACAGGAGAAAAGTAGTTCGCTTGACCCCTTGAGTAATCAAATGGGCAGACAGATAATCGCATAAAACAAAATTCGGCTTACGGTCTTGCCAAGATACCAAAAAACTCGACTATTTGCCGAGTTTTTTGGTATATTTTCCAAAAAACAAGCAATCATAATGGTTCGCGATCGCGAACCATTATGATTGCTTGAATTATTTTTATATTAATGTTTGTGTCTGGGCGTAGCCGTCCAATGCTTCGTTTGCTAATCTGTCTGCTTCTTTATTTTTTTCTCTGGCAATATGTTTAAACTTTACTGACTGAAAATCTAGTTTTAAATTCCAGACCTCTATAAACAATTTTTGAATTTTTTCGTCTAAAATTTTATATTCTCCGTTTATTTGTTTTACTAAAAATTCGGAGTCAGACCTTATTTCAACCTCGCTGTTTTCCGCCAGTTTTTTGCCGAAAAGCGCCTTAAACTTTTTTAAAGCAAAAATCACAGCTGAATATTCGGCTTCGTTGTTGGTTAAGTTATCTCCCAGATATTCTCCGTATTTTTTAATCTCCTGGCCCATTTCATTGCAAAAAACAACCCCAATCCCGGCTTTCCCGGGATTCCCCCTTGACCCCCCGTCTGTATAAATAATTATTTTTTTCATAATTTTTATTTTATTATTTTTTATAAATTGCGACTAACCCCATTTTCTTTCTTCGTTAATTTTTAATATCTTTTTTAAAAAATAGCTTAAAATTTAGGTAACACTCTTTTAAGTTCCTTTTCTATAATTTGATGATCTGATAATTTTCCTATAAAAAAATAAGTTGACGAATGCTGCCTTCTAACATTTTTATTATTTTTAAGTATTTTCTACGATTTTTATTTCTTCCTCCGTTAGGCTATATAATTTATAAACTTCCTCATCTATTTTTTTATCGGTTTTTTCTATTTCTAATTTTATTAAATTCCATTTTTCCGAATTTTCCGTAATTTTTTGAAGGTTTTTGTTAAGTTCGAGCATTTTATCAACCAAAATTATAATCTGTTTTTGCTGATTTTTATCGCCAATATAAATCGGGATTTCTAAAAGTGGCCCCTTGTCTATCTGAAGCAAGTCACCCAATTGCTTACCTTTATTTTTTAACCAAAAATATGAAAGTTTTGAATTTAATATGCCAGTTAAATGTTTTAAATCTATCCTATCGGTTTCTATAAAATTTAAAGCTCTAGACCCATAGTATTCGTCTTTAGTATAGAAAAAACCGGGATTTTTAGTTCTAACACCACATACTATTTTAGGCCCTTTTATAAAAAATCTTTCTTCTCTTTCTCTGTGCAAAAAAAAGTACGGCTTATCAGGGGTTCCATATTTAATTTTAGCTTCGGCTAGTTGTTTTTTAAATGGCTCAAAATGTTTTTTTATATTTGGGAATTCGTCAAATTTTTTAGCGTCAAAATTATTAGCTGACATATAAAATAACCATTTATCAGAAATGCCAGCATGATATTTATAAGAAGATGTATAATATTTTTTAAGATAATTTTTTTCTTTCTCGGTATATTCGCTAATATCATCCACTAAAAAATATTTATCGGGTGCGGGTACTATTCCTTGCCCCACTTCTTTTTCAGTAAGCTTAAAATTTTGTTTGCTCTCAATTTTATCTAAAATTAAGCCCGTCTTTGAATCTTCAAAAGTTATATTCTTTCCTATCAAATTTTCTGGTTCAATATTAATTTTTACTTTTTTACCGAAAATATCAGTTATTAATTTATCTTCTGCAACACTTTTGTCGGTAACTTTCAGATAATTGACTAAATATTTTTTATTGGGTTTTTTCTTTTCAAAAACAAAAATCATTGTTTGTATTCCTGCTTGTTCAAAAACTTTATAATCGCCAAAATCAATAAAACTTTTTAATTCCCCGTCTTTTAAAATTTTATTTCTGAATATGCTTGACCCCGCATTGGTTACCCAGCTATTCGGAGCTATAAAACCTAAAATACCATTTTCTTTGAGTAAATCAATTGATATGCATGCAAACATTGTCCAAATATCCATTTTACCCTGATAATACGGACTATTATGCAAATCATCAAAGGCGCTTTTATTTATAAACTCTTTTATATATGGCGGGTTGCCGATAATGCAATCAAAACCGCCTTGTTTGAAAACTTTTGGGAATTCGTCTTGCCAATCAAAAAGTAAAGAATTGCCATTTTTTATATTTTTTAAAGGAGAAAACTTTATTCTTTCTGATAACGCATTTATTAATAGGTTTAATCTTGTTATCTCAACTGCTTGCGGATCTAAATCAACTCCGTAAATATTTTCATCAATAATTTGACGCTTTAACAGCTCTTCGTCTTTATATCCAAAACTTCTATATTTTTCTGCTACAATATCAACTGCTTTAATTAAAAAAGAACCGGAGCCGCAGGCTGGATCTAAAATTTTTATTTTTTTAACATCTAAAACGCTTCTGCATTTATCTAAAACCGGACCTAATGAGTTTTTTACAATATAGTCAACAATATAACTTGGCGTATAATAAATTCCTTGCTCTTTTCTTTTTCCAGCATCTTTTGAAACAGTTGTTCCCTTTTTTGATTTTGATAAGCGATGCGATAAATAGTTTTCATAAACAGCGCCTAAAACATCTGACGGCATCGCTTTAAAATCATATTCATAATAACCCTCTTTTCCATAAAGTATATTTATAACTTTTGCGGTTGCTCCGCTAAATTCTTCCCAGTTTTCAAAATAATGATTAGAAAATAAATTTGAATTATAAAAATTGTCTAACTCTCTAAATTTTAAAATCATCGCCTGATACAAGGTTTCTTTTTGGTCTTTCCTGCTATAATATTCCCTGGTCATTGGAATAAGCGTTGCGGGCTCAACTCCTCTATCTTCTGCAACCCTTATAAACAAAAGTCTGTCTAAAATTTTCTGCACACCCTCATCAAGGTCATCAGAATTTACATTTTTATTCCACTGGCTTAAATTTTTTATTAAAATTTCTCTGCATTCCTGCAAATCCTTATATAAAAGAGAGCTTATAGGAACTTTCTCAATTTTTTTCCCGACTTCTTCTCCATATTTATCTAATAAATCTTTTTCAAACGCCTCTTTTGATAAAAGCCATAATTTATCAAATTTATCTATATATTCATTGCAATGAATTGTTAAAAGTTTTTTATCCGCAAGTTTTTTTTCAATATCTTGCGCGTTAAAAATAATAAGGGTTTCAAAATTGGTTAAAACTGCCCAAACGGCCCCTTTATTAAAAGAATAACGGATTGCTTGATTGGCAAAGTCTTCGCTGTACAAATCAACATTAAATTTCTTGGCTTCAAGATAAAATTTAATCCTATCGTTCAAATAAAATCCATAGTCCACTCTTTTTGAGGAAATCGTTTCTTCTAATGAAACTTCTTTTTTATCGTAAATATTCCATCCAAGCGCCTCAAAAAGTGGCTCAATAAAACCTTTTTTCGTTTCTTCCTCGCTGTAAGATTTTAATCTGCCAAGCGATTTTTCTTTTTCGTATTTTTCTACAAGTTTTTTTATTTTTTCTTTGGCTTCTTTTTTCATAATTTTATTTGTTGACTAAATTGTCAACTATTATATCTACTTTATTCCTAAAATGGGGCGTTTTCAAGGGTTGTAAAAATAAAGCCCTTGCTATTGACAAGGGACGCGTGTTTGCTATAATTAAACTACAAATGGCTTCGGCCCGACTCTGTCGCAAGACAGAGGTAACAAAGAGAAAGTTCAAGGCAATATGTCCTTGAATTTTTTTGTTAATTTTTCAAAATCATCTTTAGAAATGTCTCCAATTTTATGACCTAATCGTCTAGCGTCTATAATCCTTATTTGAGACAAAATTGCCGCACTTTTAGTATTGTCTTGAAAAATAAATTGAAAATAATATTTTGTTTCTTTTTGTGTGCGAGTAAGAGGAATTGCCCAAAAAATTTCGTTATTAAATTTTTTAAATATAATTATTGGTCGTATAAAATTTTCGCCGTTGCCATCCTGTTCAAAACCAACATTAGCGCCCAACGCGCAATACCAAATTTCACGCTCGTGGAAAAATGGTCGTGGTTCAATTTCGTCAATTCGCGATTTTTTATCATGCCATTTTCTAAAATCTTTTTGCATAATATTTTTAGTTTTTATTTTTTGAAGTATTCGTTTAGGCAGTCTTTGAATTTTTCTAAATGTTCGTTTTTAATGCGGAATCCCGAGGCTTGGGCATGGCCGCCGTAAGTCATTAAAAAATCAGAGCAGGTTTTCATTGCCTCAACAGAATTTGTTCCTTTTGGGTTTCTTACAGACCCGCAACTTTCTTTTTCTCCTTTTTTAAAAATAAACGCCGGTTTTTCATATTTTTGAGAAGTGACAGACGCCACAGATCCCGCCAAGGTTAAACGCCAGGCCGGATCCCCCTCAAAAATAATCGGGTCTTCTGTTTTTCTGTTGGCTCTTCTTTCCACTTCCTGTATAATTTCTTTTACTTCTCGCTGTTTGCATTTGTTTTTTAAAAGCAAACTCTCGGCTATTTCTTTGCATTTTTCAACAGAAGAAGAGGTTAAAAGAAGGTAAGAGTCGTTCTGATAATTTTTACTTTCGGCCGCGTTCAAAGCAGAAATAATCTTTTGAAGAGAGTTTTCCCAGCCCAAAGCTGGTCCGCCTCGGGCGGAAAGAACATAACCTTCTCCCAAAATATCTAAAAACGCCCTCAAGGCGGGGCGAAAAGTATTTTTTAAAGACCTAATGCCTTCTTCAATTATTTTTTCATTGTCGTTTGTTTGGGGCACCATATCTGCAATAGTTCCAAGCGCGGCAAGTTCTAAAAAACTATTTTTTAAATTTTTAGAAATTTTGTTTCCCAACATTTCTTCACAAAGTTTAAAAGTAATCCCAACATTAGCTAATCCTTTAAAAGGATAATTGTCGTCTTCCTGTTTTGGGTCAACAATAATTGGAGTATCCGGCTTTTCATGCAATGTTTCGTGGTGGTCTATAATTATAACCTCAAATCCCATTTTTTTAGCTACTTCAATTTCTTCTAAGTTTCCTATGCCAAGATCTAATGTAATAAAAAGAGCCGGAGTTTTATTTTTTAAAATATTCAAAACATTTATATTTATGCCATAACCGTCGCTTTCCCTGTCTGGAAAAAGAATAGCTTCGGCTTTTCCCCCTAAATTTTTAATTGCCTCTTCTAATATAACAACAGACGATATTCCGTCTAAATCAGAATCACCATATAAAATAATGCGCTCTTTGTTTAAGACCGCTTTTTTAATTCTCTCGGCCGCTTTTTCTATGTTTTTTATTTTTAACATCGGTAATTAGAGCGAAGAAAAAAACTTTTGAAAGTAATTCCGCAGGCGGGCTGGGCATGGTTTCGCCAGCAGGCGAACCAGCCCGCCGAGGTTTTAGGCGTCCCCGCCGCGCTGGCGGCGGGGACGCCGGTACTTTCAAAAGTTCTTTTCCGAAGCTACATTAATGCTTCCAGTCCGGGCATTTTTTCTCCAGCCAAATATGACAGCATTGCCCCTCCGCCACTCGAAATATGGCTGAACTTATCAATTATACCCTGTTTTTTTAAAAATTCAATCGTTTCACCTCCGCCAACAACAGAAAACGCTCTGCTTTCAATAATTGCCTTGGCAATTTCCAGGGTTCCTTTGGCATATTTATCATCTTCATATTTTCCAAACGGCCCGTTCCAAACAATTGTCTTTGCCTGCAATATTTTTTCACAAAACATATCTATGGCTTTTTGGTTGATGTCTTTGGCGTCTAAAAAATCTTCCGGCCCCATTATTTTTTCCAGGCGCAAAAGCTGTATTCCTTTATCTTGTATTTCTTTTTTAATTAGTCCGCTAATGAGCACAAAATCTGCCAATTCTGAAATTTTATTAATGAATTTAGATTTTGTTTCTATTTTCTTGCCCCCGACAATTACCACCACAGGCCCTTGCCCCCCCCTTAAAACCTTATCTAAATTTTCAATTTCTTTCAAGAGCAAAAATCCGGCATAAGAAGGCAGATATTGAGGTAGGCCCGTAATTGAAGCATGCGCCCTATGGCATACCGAAAATGCGTCGTTAATATAAATATCTCCCAGCCAAGAAATTTTTTCTGCGAACTCAAGACTTCCTGCTTTTTCTTCTTGATGAAATCTTAAATTTTCCAATAACAAAACCTCTCCTCCTCTTAAATCCTGCGTGTAGCTTTCAATTGCAGGCCCCACACAGTCGTCTGCTTTCATAATTTCTGTTTTTAAAATATCTCCCAATCTTTCTCCTATTTTGTCTAATTTTAAAATTGGATTAATTTTTCCTTCAGGATCTCCCAGGTGGCTCATTAAAATTACTTTTGCCTTGTTTTCTATTAAATACTTTATGGTTAAAACAGATTCTTTTATTCTAAAATCATCTAAAATATTCCCCGAGCCGTCTAAGGGAACATTAAAATCACACCTGACCAAAACCCTTTTATTTAAAACATTGAGTTCTTTGATTGATTTAAACATTTTATTATTATGTCGCTACGCTAATTATTAAAATAATTATATCGCTACGCTAATTATTAAAATAATTATAGAATATTTTTGGTAATTTTGCCATTTCCTATGCCACTTCCTGTTGACCCTTCAATAATTCGTAATTTGATTTTTGCTTCAAAAAATCAACTGCCGTCTGTAACTCTCTAAATTTATTGTCTGCATCCAGCAACCTTTTTTCGTTTATCGCATAGCCTTTTACCAGATAATCTCTCAGGGTTTTTGTAGCCCAAATCCTGAACTTAATTCCTTGCTGGGATTTAATTCTATATCCAACCGATATAACTATATCAAGATTATAAAAATCGTTTTCTCTTTCAATAATTCTTTTACCTTCTTTTTGAACTATTCGGAATTTCCGAATAGTTGACTCTTGTTGTAATTCTTTTTCTTTGTAGATATTTTTTATGTGCTCATTTATTGTTGGCACTCCCTTGCCAAAAAGCGCCGCCATTTGTTTTTGGCTCAACCAAACAGTATCTTGATCTAATTTTACATCAATCTTTATATTATTATTTAATTTATAAATAATTATTTCCCCTTTTTTCGGTTCTTGTCTCATAAAACGCAAAATCGTCGGACTCTATAATAAAGTCCTTTTTGCAGTTTTGGCAAATTCTTGTTTCTTGATCCATAATTTTATCTTAGAATTTGTTTAAATTTGCAGCATAATTAAAACCATAAAAATAATTATTCCATTTCTCGTCGCTTGAACCATAAATATTATCAAAATAAAAATAATCGGCCATGCATTCTCTTACCCTTAAAAGCTCTTTTAGTCTTTTTTTATTTTTTGGATCTTCAATTGTTAAATCCAGCAATTCCAACCCCCTTTCAAAAAATGCCACACTTTCTTCTTTGCCTTTTTTTCGCCAATTTATCGCTCTGCCGATTTCTGCTCCTACATTTGCCATTTGTTCTGCAAGCGAAAAACTAAGCCACCTGTTTTTAAATTGTTCAGAAAAAATCATTTAAGTGATTTATTAACTATTTTAATTATTCTATCTTTTATCTCCACACTATCAATCCCTCTTGATTTATTTCCCAAGCCCGGCTTTAAATTTATCATAGAATCAAACTCAATGAAGTTTTCTCCCAATTTTTTTGGCCATATATTTATTCCCCAAATATTTTTAGGTTCAGAATTTTCTTTTTCTATTAAAAGTTGCTCCAAATCCACGTGCATTTCTGCGTCAACTGCCATAATTTCTTTTTCAATATCAACAACCGCTTTCACAAGGTTTTCATACATTCTTTTTGCCATTTCCTTTAACTCCAAAATTGTGATTTTATCCTTCACGATTTTCATAAAATGTTTTTTATTAAATTAACGGCTCTTCTGGCTTCGCCTCGCCGGAAGATTCAGCGGAAGCGAGCTTTGACTCTGCTGAACCTTTTCCCTTGCCTTCAATTATAGATTTTTCGTGGGAACTTCTCATAATTTTTGACTCTTCTTCTTTCATAAGTTTTTTAGCGTCTTCATCTGAAATGGTGTACTTTGCGCGAGATTGCTCAACAATTTCCCTTTTAAAAGACTTGTGAGAGGGTGGCAAAACTTTAAGAGTTTGGGCAGAAAAAGGGTCATAAGCCTCACCGTCAATAGTTTCTTTGATATAAAAATTCTGAACCCCTAGATTCACCATATCTTTAACGCCGAATATGGGTGCCATTTCCGGCTCTAATTTAACCGCGTCTTCACCCCCCACTCTAAACACAACAATAGTTCCCGTGTTTCCTAAAACCGCCTGCTGGACTTTAGGGATAAGCTGTCCCATATATTGGTGAGCCACCGTAAGACAAATAGCATATTTTCGGGCTTCAGATAATATATTTTCAAAAGTTTCTGTCATAAGGTTATGGAACTCGTCAACATAGAGATAATAATCTTTTCTTTCGTCTTCGGGCAGCACAGCTCGCGCCATGCCCGCCTGCTTGATTTTTGTAATAAACATTGAACCAAAAAAACTGGAGTTTTCTTCTCCTAATTTACCTTTAGACAAGTTAATTAAAATAATTTTTTCTTCATTCATCAGTTTTTCCAAATCAACTTTATTTTCTTTTTGGCCAAAAATACCCCTCAGGGCAGGGTCCGAAAGAAACTGCGCCAGTTTATTTACCAGCGGGATAATGGCTTCGGTGTCGTATTTTTCCGACCAGTCGGCAAATTCAATAGCCCAAAATCTTTTAACCATATCGTCTTGAATATATTCAACCACCAGCTGGCGATAATTGCGATCGGTAAGCATGGAAATCATGCCTCGCATAGTGCCGTGCGGGTAGTCTAAAAGAGCCAAACAAGTAAAGCGGAACACATGCTCAAGCCTGGGCGTCCAGTTGGCGCCGAATTGCCTTTCTAAAACCTCGATTAATCCTTGAGTTAGCTGGTGTTTAAAACCCGGATCAATATTTGCTAAAGGATTAAAAGAAATAGGATGTTTGGAATCAGAGGGATCAATAAGCACCACATCATTTATTCTGTTTTCTGGAATAAAGTGTAAAATTTCTTCTATAACATCGCCATGAGGGTCAATAAAACAAAGCCCATAGTTGTAACCAATGTCTTGGCGAACAAAAAGTTCAAGAAGCTTGGATTTGCCCACTCCGCTTTTACCAACAATATATACATGCCTGCGCCTGTCTATGCGTTTAATGCCGAAAATAAACTTTTGCTCTTGCAAAGCCGCTTCATAATTGGTTTTGCCAATAAAAGAACAATCTTCGGGCTTCACTGCCCCATACACGGGGAGCTCGGGAGGCGGAGGCGCCAATTTAAATCTGCGAATTCTATTTTTTTCTGCCATAATTTTTGAATTATGAATTTATTTATCATAGCTTTTTTACGCGCTTTCAGCAAGTCAAAAATTGCATAGACGTCGGACGTCTATACGTCTTTTAATTACGCTACTTCGGCGTTGTAGCAACTTTCGCAGTAAACTATTTCCGGCCTATCGGGAGCGTAGGATGTTTCAAATTTATTAGGGCATCTTTCACTATGATGCGGATGATTTCTAGCCTGTGGTGAGCTTGTCGAACCATCGCACATGCACTGGCGGTGCCAGAGTTTGAAGGGATTACGGTTCTGAAGGCGATCGTTATGGCGAGAATAAAAACATTTTCTAGGCAGAGGAATATGATGGTAGCGATAAAATAATAATTCGTTAGGCAAAATACGGAATGCTTTACTACAATTGTGCAACTTTGCGCTTTCTTCGTCTTTCTCCCATTCTTCGCATAAAATAATCTCTTTGGTAATAAAATCATCTACTTCTTCTATGGAATCGGGGAGTTCTGATGCTTTTTTTGTTATTTGATAACTGCGGTCTTCGGGGTCTATCCAAAGACATTCAAGTGCCTCAACTTGACTTTTGCTCATAGGAAAATGTTCTTGCGCAGGACTATGATTATATGCGTAAGGCGACATCATCGGCGGAAAATATTCGCCATATTTATAAACTATTCCTTTTTTATCCACGTACGGCATATAATTCATGTGATTAATAATTTTGGTCCTGAGTGCCTCGAAGGATTCTTTAGTATATTGCTTGTTTAAAATACAATACTGCTTATTACGGAGACCGACGCATCCAAAAAGGTTGGAAGACGACTGGCAGAAAATTGAATATTCTGTGTTGCGCACCTCTGGCCAGCATTCATTTGAAAAATGCACATTGTAGGCACCAAGCCCAGTGTTCGTTGCCTCATAAACCAATTCGGCGCCACTTCCCCAAACCGTATAGTCGTAACAATTTTGTAGCGGGCCAATTTCAATATAAGAAGTATAACGGACGTTTTCTGCTTTATGGATTAAAAAAGAATCTCTTGTATTTTTGCAGTTATATATGTAGTCCCCTGAAACATTTGTATTTTTTAATCCCTGAAAAAATTTTACAGGATGCTGCAACCAAAAAGCGCGCGCTTTTTGTAAAATTTCCTGAACAGCTGAATAAGAATCTAAATGGAAATCTTTTATTTTTACAATATATTCATCTCTGGTATATTGCTGATTAAAAACGCAGTATTTTTTATTTCGTAGATTTACACAACCAAAACAATCATTGCAACCAACGCAATTTTTGCAAAACCATAAATTGAAAGAGTCCGAACATTGGATAGAATAAAAACAGTTTGTGCAAGAATTAAGCCAAAAACTATTATAGCATCTTTCACATTTGAAACAGGCTGCAAGGTCAAGAGAATTTTTTGAGTCGCTCAGGGTGACGCTGTACATACAATCCTCGCAATAATTTCCATTGAAACACATATAACAATTCCTGTATCCGTCAAAATTATTAGAATAATCACTGTTGACCCCGCGAATCACAGACAGAGCAAAAGCCGGAACCGAATAAAATAGTTCATTAAGTTGAACAAAAAACTGTTTAGAGAAATCGTATTCTTTCCCAGAATCAGTTGCGCTCCACTGGTCAGAATACCAAACGTTATTTTCGTAAACTTTTAATCCGCCTTCTTTTGGCTGCATAGAAAAAATCTCCTTTCCAGAAAAATCGCTTTTTATTTTGTAAAGAAAGTGTTCGTTTCGAAAAGCTAGTCGTCGCTGAAACCTGCACTCGGGGCAAAACGTCGGCGGTGGAACTTTTACTTTCTCGTAAAACGCAAAGTCGTCAGGCTCTATAATAAAGTCCTGTTTGCAGTTTTGACAATTACGGGTTTCTTGATTCATATATTTCAACTATTTTTTAAATAATTCTACATATTCAAACAACTCAAAAGAGCGGTTTCTGGAAAAACCTGTAATTTCCTTTAAAACAGATATTCTTTCAAATTCTTCAGATAGTTTTGCGGCTGTCGGAAAGGTAATATCCAATTCCTTTGCAATTTGGTTCACATTCATAATTGGCTGGGAAAATAATGAGATTAAAAAACGTTGGCCAAGTTCCGCTCTACGACCCAGTTTCATTATTTTTTGTTCATACCTTTGTCGTAGTTTAATTATTTTTTCAAAAGTTAACTTGCCTTTATTTGCGGTCTCAATGACTCCAGAAAGAAAAAATTTGATCCATTGCTCTATATTATTTGAAGACCTAACCATAGTCAAAGAATCGTAATACGACCCCTTGTTTCTATCAAAAAAATCTGAAAGATAAAGCGTCGGCTTCTTTAAAACATCTGCATCTACTAATTGAAGTGTAATAAGGAGGCGTCCGATTCTCCCGTTTCCGTCTAAAAACGGATGAATTGTTTCAAATTGATAATGACTTATGGCAACCTTAATAAGCAGTGGGATTTGAAGGTCTTTATTATGCCAAAACTTTTCAAGGTCAGAAATTAATTCTCCAAGTTCGTCGGGATGTGGCGGTATAAAAAATGCGTCTTTTAAATTGGAACCGCCAATCCAATTCTGACTTATCCGTATTTCTCCCGGCGTTTTATGCCTGCCCCTTGCATTAGTTAAGAGTATTTTATGAGCAGACTTAAGAAGCCTCATTGAAAGAGGTATTGTATCTAGTTCTTTTATAGAAAGATTAATAGCTTGTATGTAATTTTGCACCTCTTTCCAATCATCGCGTTTTTCCGGGTTGATATCGTCTTTCGAAAGCAATGCTTCGTCAACGCCCGTTTTTGTGCCTTCAATTCTGCTTGATGTAGTAGCCTCCTTTGCGATATGCATGCGGATAAAATAATCAACATCGGGCACAAGACTGGAATAAGCATTCAATTCGCCTAAAATCCTTACTGCTTCTTCTAAAAGTAGATTAATTTTTTTATCTTCCCATTCAAATGTTTTATTAACGGGAAAAGGACTAAAACTTTTATACTCCAGTTGCTGTTTATACACCCCCGCTTTAAATGTTGATTTCATAAGTTTTAATACTAATATCTATATTTAAAGTTTATCATATAACTTTAAATAAGTAAACCTATATATTTTTACGCTACTTCGGCGTTGTAGCAACTTTCGCAGTAAACTATTTCCGGCCATACATTTCTGCAACCTTAACCATAGTTTTATAAAATTATATTTCTTTGAATTTTTTACCGGCAATTTTTTGCAAAATTTCCAAAGTAGCCTTTACAGAAGGATTTTGTGTATTTTTTAAAGTTAATCTATCTTCGTATATATTTAAAAGCGGCGTGAGAAACTCATCTCCCCAAGAAGGAGAAAAAGTTAACACGCCATCGAAATCAATTTCAATGTTTTCGCTTTCTTTTACATCTCTTAAAATAGCTTGCAACGCTGAAAACGCCTCCCTGCCGGTCTGCCGGGAGATAAGCGTTGTGCCAAATTTTTTTAGTTCTATCTTCATCTTAGTAAGTTATTAAAGCAAGACATCCGCGAATACTTTCCTTGGCGCCTTCAATGCTCATATCTCTACTATTGCCCTTTAATAATAATTTTGCGTCGCCTGATTGAAATATTAAACTAATCGAATTTTTTGAAATAACGCTTTTAACATACTTTAATCCGTTGCCCCTTGATTCGGGCTTCCTGCCAGAGATTATCTCGGTAAACGCGGTTTGCAATGCTTCTTTATGGTTTTTTAAATTTGGTTTTACTCTTTTTAATGTTTCCCAAATTCCCACCCCCCTGTCCGCCAATATAATCTGTTTCTTATTCAAATCATACGCAAAAAAAATTCCAGGGATATCTGGCCACTGCCCCAAATTATGGTCGTAAGAATTGTTTCCTATCTCTCCTGCAATAGATGTTAGCAAGGAAAATAATTTATTTGCATCTTTATTTTGAATCATCAACGTTTCCATCTTTGTTATGCGCGCCTGAAAAATTCCGCTGTTTTGGCAATAGAATTGCTCGGGCATTTCTTTTTGCAAAACTGCCCAATCTTTTGCGAGCTGGAATAAATCGCTCAAAAAAACATCAATATCTTCTTTGCGATAATGCCGATGGCCGCCCGGCTTATCTCTAACTGAAAACAAGCGTCCACTTTCATCCCAGCGGCGCAATGTCATAATAGAAACTCCCAGCAATTCTGCGGCTTCACCTATTGTTATTAAATTTTTGTCTCTTTTTTCCATATACTAAACCTGTTGCGTAATAAGGATTTATGCTGCAATTTGCAATTTTGGTTGCAAATTTGTAAAAACTCGTCGGCTTATACCCTGTATAAACCTCCTTGTTTTTCCAAATTTTCGCTCAAAATTGCTTTATTTCGCTTATAATCTTATTACGCAACAGGTTTACTGTATAATAGCATACAAGACAAATCTATACAATATACCAAAAAAACTATACATTTTAAGCCACTTCGGCGTTATATCGCTACGCTATGCGACCTCGCTGTTATAGCACTGCTCACAATAAATTATTTCCGGCCTATCGGGAGCGTAAGAAGTCTCAAATTCATTCGGGCATCTTTCACTATGATGCGGATGATTTTTGTCGCACATACACTGGCTGTGCCAAAGTTTACGTGGATTACGTCTTGCCAATCGTTCCTGCAGACGACAAGCAAAACACTTATGCGTAATTGGCAGATTAAACTGACGATAAAATTGAAGTTCTGCGGGATGTAATCGGAAGGCCGTAGCACAACGTAGATGACTTATCTTTTCGTTTTCCGAATCTTGTGAGCTGCAACTTATAATTTCTTGAAGAATTGAGTCGGCTACATCACCGATTTTTGCCGGTAGTTTTTCGTGGAGCAAGGTAATTTTATAATCCCGCACATCACGGTCATAATATTTCCAACCGCGTGCAATGGTAGGTACCCCAAAATTCAGACACCTTTTCTACGAGTTTGAATAATGTATAATGGGGTAATAATACCATGACAACAAACACAAACACAAACACAAGAAAAAGCTATCGCATAGCCAAAGAAGTAAAAGACCAGATATTAAAACGGATAAAGGAGGATGGCGTAACCGTCCAGCAAGCCGCCCAAGACCACGGAATCAAGGAAAAAACAATTTACAAGTGGCTGACTAAAGGAGTGTCCGGCGCGCCCTCGTGGGCCGAATTTGCCAGAGTGAAGAAGGAAAACAAAGGATTGCTGGAATTAGTGGGTTCGCTCACCGTAAAACTGTCTATGGCCCAAAAAAAAGATTGAAAAAAGATTGTTCGTTAAATAAAACAGGGTTCGGGAAAGCGGCCGGAATGTCCCGTTCAATGCTTTACTATCACCACAAACAGCCCGATAAGGATTGGTGGTTAAAACAACAAATAGAGCTCGCGCTCCGAGAAAAGCCCAGTTATGGCCACAAGCGCTTATCAGACCACCTGAAAATTAATAAAAAGAGAATTTTGCGGGTGATGAAATTATTCGGCATCAAACCCTACCGCCGCAGAGGGAAAAAATGGAAGAAGCCGGGCAAGGATTACTCAAAGGATTTTCCAAATCTGCTGCTTGCAGAGTTCCCAAAATATCCGAGCCACATCTGGGCGTCGGACTTCACATATATTCCGTTCGGAAAAAGAACATTGTACCTGGCCACGATAATTGATTTATTCACCAGAGAGATAACAGGTTTTTCCATCCTGCTTTGCCATTCCAACAACCTTGTAATGAATGCTCTTTTATCAGCTGTCAGCAAATATCCGGCCCCTGAAATTCTGCATTCAGATCAAGGCTCAGAATACAGGTCAAAAGACTACATTGCCTTAGTTGAAAATTTGGGAATTAAAATATCCATGAGCAACAAAGGTTGCCCGTGGGAAAACGGATACCAGGAATCGTTTTATTCACAGTTCAAGGTTGATTTAGGAGATCCGAACAGATTTGATCACTTAGGCGAGCTTGTGTGGGCCATATACAAAACAATTTACGAGTACAACAACAGCCGGATTCACAGATCACTGAAAATGCCTCCGGCGGAGTTCGCTCAGAGGCATTATGAAAGGTCGAAATTACTTGTAGAATAAGTGTCCGAAGAAATGGGTACCTCCCATTT
>ERZ1292629.1276-Hain-H43-01um-R1-1276-length-25166-cov-33_pt1 | contig 25166 bp, 23 predicted proteins | sample MGYA00564399_ERZ1292629 | MGnify/ENA primary metagenome ERZ1292629 (study PRJEB36523, sample SAMEA6512636) | groundwater metagenome | collected 2019-01-08 | study: AquaDiva: Metagenomics assemblies of 32 groundwater samples
TTCATAACGCAATTTATCCGCCCCCGGATGGACAATATTTATTCTCATGTTGTGGACCTAGGGAGAATCGGACTCCCGCCTCGTCAATGCGAATGACGCGTAATACCACTTTACTATAGGCCCGTGTCGGCGATTTTAGCACGCGTTGAAATTATTTTCATAAGAGATGTTCTCTGTCGGGCCGCCGAGAATTGAACTCGGTCCTTACGCACCCGAAGCGCATGTACTACCGGCATACTCCGGCCCGACACAGAACACCTCCCGTCCGCGCAAATTGCGCTTGTGCGCCCTAAGGGATTCGAACCCCTGACCTTCCGCGTGTGAGGCGGACGCTCTAACCAACTGAGCTAAGAGCGCAAACAATATATGTGAAGTCGAAAACTTTGGTGGACCCTACCGGGATCGAACCGGTTACCTCCACATTGCAAATGTGGCGCTCTACCAAGTGAGCTAAGGGCCCACCAAAGTTTTCGACTCCAACCTAGAAAGACTTTAACGCGATAGTGCGAGATTGACCAGATGCGTTAGAAAATCAGGGAGCGAGACACCAACATTGGAGAGCGCTTTGGGCAGTAACGATTCGGTCGTGAGCCCAGGGAGTGTGTTCGTCTCCAAATAATAAATACCTTTTGGTGCAACTATAAAATCGCTCCGCGAATAGTGACGGAGACCAAGTGAGCGATGCATCACTTTTGCCAATCTCTGGATATCTTCTCGTACCACGCGAGAGAAATTGCCGGGACACACATGTCGAGTTGTTCCAGAATATTTAGAGTTGTAACTATAAAAATCTCCTTCAGGAGGAACAATTTCAATGACAGGAAGCGTGTAATGCACTTCTCCGCGCAGTCCTTCCACGACGCCGACCGTAGCCTCCTGTCCGCGAATATATTCTTCGACAAGAACATTATTGGCTCCGTCATTAAAAAGTTTCTCAACTGCTGAGAGTACAGGTGCATAACCACCGACAATAGAGACTCCAACAGACGAACCCCATCCTACAGGCTTTACGACGACAGGCTGATGAAAACTACGAATTATTTCTTTCGCCGCTTCTATTGCATCTCTTCTCTTTTCAATGTAGTGAAACTCAGGCGTGAGGAGCCCAGCTTCGCGGGCTCGTGTACTCGCCATAACCTTATGCATCGCGAGATACGAGCCGAAAGAATCAGAGCCAGCATACGGAACACCGAATCGTTCAAGTAGTTTTTGAACTTCTCCGTCCTCGCCATATTCTCCATGTAGACCTATAAGAACAACATCAATCTGTCTCAAGACTTTACTGGGTTCTATAGGACGACCGCGGTCGTGCCAATTCCCCTCTCTATCTATATAAATGTCGCGCACAGAGTAGCGCTCCTCCGGCAAGTTCGCGAGCATCGCCGCTCCGCTCCGTAGCGACACCTCATGCTCTCGCGACGGTCCGCCACGCAGTACCCCGACGATAGTTTGCATGCTTTTCAGTATACCAAACGAGAACGAGCTTTTCGGTGACTAGCAAGAGAAAATCTATGCGCTTCGGCGTTGGCGAGGACTGCGTCTGATTCGCTGATGCCGCCCGCCCGCGCACCTATAACTTCACGCGGGCGGTGCCGCTCATCTTTAACTACTGCAACGACTGGTATCGCTACTCCTTCCTCTTTCAATACTGACTCCGCCGCCTTCTTCTGCGCCTTGCCGCCGTCTACCACAATCGCACTTGGGTATTGCCACTCCAGATGATTCAGCCGGCGCGAGAGAATCTCTCTGAGCGACGCGATGTCATCATTTTTTGTGATGCCACGAATACGAAACGTTCTGTATTCTTTCTTCGCCGGCGCACCATCAATCAAAACAGTCATCACACCAATCGCATTTGTCCCCGACAAATGCGCAGTATCATACGCCTCTATCCGATATCCACGACTTGACGCTATAGCGTCATCTCTTTGATACCTGTTTTCATTCTTGATGAGCGAGACGTCCTGGATGTGGTCAAGCGCGAAGAGTTCTCGTCGCGCTTGTCCGGCGTCTTCAAATCGCTCGTCGCGCGCAGCCACGCGCATTTCTCTCTCCAGCATTCGGCGCAACTCTTTGCCCCGTCCAGACAAAAAAAGCATTACGTTGCGTATCGTGCGACGATATTCTTTCACACTGAACACGCGAGGATACTGCTTAATCTGAGTATTGAATTCTATTTTCGCCTTCTGATGTTTACCGCCTTCGTCAAAAGGCTTCGGCGTATCAAAAAATGGAAAGATTCGCCGAATGAGTCGCAAACCTTCACGTAGTTGCGCTCCGGACGGAAATGGTCCATATATCGCCCGGAAACCAAGGTTCGACCTTAAATCCGAATCCTCAAGGTCGAACCTTGGTTTCTGATTCTTGAAATCAATGTCTTTGCCACGCATGACAAGCACGCGCGGAATTTTCTCCTTCGTTATTACCGCATAAAGAAAAGTGGAGTCGTCTTTCCCATCACTGTTCGCCGGCGGCTGATACTTCTTAATGAGCGCAGCCTCGCGCACGAGCGCTTCGAGTACTGTTGGTGTCGGCTCGTGCGCGACTCTGTCAGCTTTGGTTACCATATCCACAACGCGTGGCCCGCGTGTCGCTATCAAGTCATCATCAAAATAGCTCCGCACGCGATCGCGAAGCGAAGTCGCCTTCCCCACGTACAGCACTTTCCTTCCCTGTTTAAACAAGTACACTCCAGGCACATCCGGCAGATTGAGTTTATTTAGTTCGCTTTTTTGCATGGCGTTTTAACACCTTAGCAAGGTATTCACCAGTGTAGGAGCCGTTAGTGTCGGCGACTTCTTCTGGAGTGCCTTTGGCGATGACTTTACCGCCGCCATCCCCGCCCTCGGGGCCGAAGTCAATAATATAATCCGCGCTTTTCACGACATCCAAGTTGTGTTCTATCACGACGACTGTGTTCCCGCGTCGCACTAATTCCTGTAAAATCTCAATAAGCTTCACTACGTCTTCATAATGCAGTCCGACAGTTGGTTCATCCAAGAGGTAGATAGTCTTCATCGTCTGCGAGCGGTATAGCTCGCTCGCAATCTTCACGCGCTGTGCCTCGCCGCCCGAGAGTGTCGTGGCGCTCTGACCGAGAGTTAAGTATTGAAGACCTGTTGAGTTCAAGCTCATCAATCGGTCATTAATGGCAGGAATATCGCCAAAAAACTTTTCTGCCTCTTCAATCGTCATCTGGAGCACTTCATAAATGTTTTTTCCGCGAAATATAATTTCCAATGTTTCTTTCATAAAACGCTTGCTCATGCAGATGTCGCAGGTGACATACACAGTCGGAAGAAAGTGCATTTCAACAGCGAGCGAGCCGTTGCCTTGGCATGCCTCACAACGCCCGCCGGAGACGTTGAATGAAAATCGCCCGGGCTTCCAGCCTTTCGCGCGCGCCTCGGCAGTCGCGGCGAATAGGTCGCGGATGTGAGTGAAGGCGCCGGTATAGGTCGCGGGATTGGAGCGAGGCGTGCGACCAATAGGAGATTGGTCTATGAGCACCGCGCGGCTGACATACTCCGTGCCTGTAAGCAACGCGACGTGTTCCAACTTCGCCTCGCGGCGCGCGAAGCGCGCCGCAATATTACGATGTAGAATGTCGTACAGGAATGTTGACTTCCCGCTACCCGAGACGCCGGTGATGCAGACGAGCTTTCCGAGTGGAACGTCAATATTCTGATTCACGAGGTTGTGCAGAGTCACGCCACGCACTTTCAACCAGCCTTTCTCACTAGTGCGGCGCGTCTCGGGCACAGGGATTTCTTTTTCTCCGCGCAGGTATGAGAGCGTGACAGAATCGGTAGAATTTTCTTTCGCAGTTAACAAATCGTCCAGCCAGCCGGACGCGACGACATTTCCGCCGTGTATTCCTGCTCCCGGACCAATGTCCACGAGATAATCAGCCGAATAGATAGTGTCCTCGTCGTGCTCTACCACTAGAATCGTGTTGCCAAGCTCTTTCAATATTAGCAATGTCTTGATGAGCCGTGCGTTGTCTCGCTGGTGGAGCCCGATTGTCGGCTCATCCAAGACATAGAGCGCACCGGTGAGCCCGCTCCCGAGCTGTGACGCCAGTCTGATTCTTTGCGATTCGCCGCCAGAAAGCGTTGCAGCCGAACGGTTGAGGGTTAAATAGTCCAAACCGACATTAAGCATAAAAGAGAGCCGCGCATCAATCTCTTTCAAAATTGGCATCGCGATATCGTATTTCATTTCAGACAATTCAATAGTGTCTACAAAGTCTTTCGCCTCTCGTATAGACATATTCGTAAAATCAACTATTGATTTACCGAGTGTCTTATCTTTCTTACTTTTTAGATACACACGCAGAGCTTCCGGGCGCAAACGCTTCCCTTCGCAGACCGGACAAATAGTTTCAGAAAATAAAGACTCTGTGCCGAGGCCGTGACAAGCTTGGCACGCGCCGTACGGCGAGTTGAACGAGAATAAACGAGGTTCTACTTCAGGGAATGATGCGCCATCTTCGGGACAAATAAATTTAGAAGAGAGAGTCTCTAGTGTGCCGTCGGCATGCTTAATTTTCACTAGTCCATTAGCTTCCTTAAGCGCAAGTTCCAACGCTTCTGATAGCCGTTCGCGCGCGCTCTGGGTAGACCGCGCGAATTCTGATACGAAAATACTGTCAACGACGGCATCAATATCGTGTCGTTTATTTCTATCCAGCACAATCTTTTCGCGAAGCGACTGCTCCTTCCCGTCTATTACCACGCGTTCAAAACCCTTGCCGAGCAGGTCATACAACATCTGATAATATTCGCCTTTTCTCCCTACGACCATCGGCGCATAAATAGTGACAGCGCTTTTATCAACTAAAATAATGCGTGAAAGAATCAGCTTTATTATTTCTTCTTTGGACAACCGCACTATCGGTACATCGTGGTGAATACAATACGGCTGGCCTGCGCGCGCATAGAGCACGCGCAGGTAATCGTAAATCTCCGTCACCGTAGCAACCGTGGAACGCGGATTATTGGAACGGCTCTTCTGGTCAATAGAAATCGCGGGAGACAAGCCGGAAATTTCATCAACGTCCGGTTTTGCCATTTGATTCAAGAATTGTCGAGCGTATGCGGAGAGCGACTCCACATAGCGCCGCTGGCCTTCCGCGAAAATAGTGTCAAAAGCGAGCGAGCTCTTCCCGCTCCCTGAAAGTCCAGTAATGACCGTCATAGCGCCTCTTGGCATCGCAACAGTAATATTTTTTAAATTGTGGGTTCTTGCCCCACGAACAGTCAGCCACTCACTGCCGTGTTTATGATGATGTTCTTTGGGTGTTTGTATCTTCTTCTGCATATTCAAATCCTGCCCGTGGCGGGGCAGGTACGGTGTGACTATATCACTCTACTCACGAACCTGAAAGCGGTTTGCGAGTGCGGGGTTTGCGAACGCGCGGGCCGGTGCCTTCTAGTTTATAAATCTCGTCCCTGATAAGCGCGGCGGTTTCAAAGTCTAACTGCTCTACCGCTTCACTCATCTCTTTTCTCTTTCTTTTTATAAACTCTTTCGGGTCGTCTTTATATGCGAGCGTATCTAATACCAAGAGTTCATCTACTGTTCTCTGATGCTCGGTGCGCATAGACGCCGCGATATCGTGGATTTCTTTTTTTATAGTTTTAGGAGTGATGCCGTGCTTCGTGTTGTATGCGACTTGGAGCGCACGCCGGCGATTCGTCTCGCTGATGGCGCGCTCTAGTGAGCCAGCCATATTGTCAGCATAAAGAATCACTCTCCCTAAAACATTTCTAGCTGCGCGCCCGATAGTCTGTATGAGCGACGTCTCGCTACGCAAGAATCCTTCTTTATCGGCGTCCAATATTCCAACTAACTCTACTTCCGGCAGGTCTAGTCCCTCGCGCAAGAGGTTAACACCAACTAGGATATCGAACTTACCTTTGCGAAAATTTGTGAGAATATCAATACGGTCTATAGTTTTAACATCAGAGTGCAGATATTCTGCTTTCATTCCCTTCTCGCGCAGAAACGACGACAGGTCCTCCGCCATCTGTTTAGTCAGCGTCGTAGCGAGCGCTCGTCCCCCTCTTTTTATTACAACCTCTGCTTCAGCTATAAAATCTGCAATCTGTCCATTGTATTTTGAATGTTCGTTATCTCCCACGACCGTTGGACTCAACGAACTGCTGTCTGAGACAGGGCGCACTGTGAGCTCGGGGTCGATGAGGCCGGTCGGGCGAATTACCTGTTCAACGATTTGTTCTGAATGTGACTTCTCGTAAGGACCTGGCGTCGCGCTCGTATAGATAACCTGCCCCACACGCTCTTCAAATTCTTCAAACCTAAGGGGTCGGTTGTCGCGCGCCGATGGGAGGCGAAATCCGTACTCCACGAGCACATCTTTTCTGGATTTATCTCCTGCATACATACCACCAATTTGCGGGACGGTCACGTGCGACTCGTCTATGACGGTGAGGAAGTTCTTGGGAAAATATGACAGAAGAGTGAATGGTGGCTCGCCAGGTTTGCGCCCATCAAAATGCCGTGAGTAATTCTCTATCCCGCTCGTGTATCCGAGTGTTTTGATTAGCGCAATGTCATGCATAGTGCGCCGTTTTAACCTCTCGGCTTCAAGCGGTTTCTCTTCTCTCTTAAACTTCGCGAGCTGTTCTTCAAGCTCCAATTTAATATCTTCAATAGCTCTGTTTCTCTCTTCTTCGCTAGTAATAAAGTGCTTCGCGGGGAAAACGAAAACGTTTTTTGGCTCTGCGAGCTTCGCACGCGAGACTGGGTCAAGCTTCTCTATCACTGCAATTGCGTCATCAGCGAACACTACGCGATAAATAACGCGTTCGTTCACCGGCATAAACTCCAGCGAGTTGCCGATGGCGCGTAGCTGCCCCGGGTTTATGTCTGCATTCGTACGCTCAAAATAAATGTTCACGAGCTTTCGTATCAGAGCCGCTCTATCTTCTTTTGCCTCTTTCTCAATCTTCACATGCACTTTTTGATACTCCGCCGGCGAGCCAAGACCGTAGATGGCAGAAACGGATGCGACTATTATTACGTCTTTGCGTGTAAGCAGAGCCTGCGTCGCTGCGTGACGCAGTCTGTCTATTTCTGCGTTAATCATCGCTTCCTTCTCAATATATGTATCCGAGTGCGCGATGTACGCCTCCGGCTGGTAGTAGTCGTAGTACGAAACGAAGTAGTGCACGGCATTTTCTGGAAAAAATTCTCTGTACTCTTGAGCCAGTTGCGCGGCGAGTGTCTTGTTGTGCGCGAGTACGAGCGTCGCTTTATCATTCTTCGCGATGACATTCGCCACCGTAAACGTCTTCCCGCTCCCTGTCACGCCAAAGAGCGTCTGATGGCGTAGACCTTTTTTTAATCCACCCTCAAGTTTCTCAATTGCTTGAGGCTGGTCCCCCGCCGGCTGAAATGGTAGATGTAGTTTAAAGTTAGCCATGATAGTAGTCGCGGATGAAGTCTGCCTGATAGGAGTCAAAACGTCCATCAAGGATGGCGGCACGAGCGCCGGAGACGAGGTCAAGAATAAATTTCACGTTGTGCATAGAGGCGATAATCGCACCGAGCATCTCGCCACTCCGCAGGAGGTGCGACACATACGCCAGCGTAAATCCCGATGTGATGGACTTCGTAAATCCATCATCAAGCGGAGTGAAGTCATTTTTATACTTTTCATTCTTGAGGTGAATTAGACCGTGCTTGGTGTAGATAGAACCGTGGCGGCCGAGACGCGTCGGCGAGACGCAGTCAAAAATATCAACGCCTGCTGAAATAGCCGCGAGAATATCGGCGGGCTCTCCGATGCCGAGACCGTGGACTGGCATAGTCTCGGGCAACTCCTTGAGCATCGCGAGCGCCGACTGGAGTGAGTCGTCGCCATATTTTTTACTAAACGAGCCTCCAAGGCCGAAGCCGTCAAAACCCATTTCTGCAATTGTTTTTGCGCTTAGTCTGCGCAACTCATCAAACTGTCCACCTTGTGCGATTCCAAATATCGCTTGTTTTTTATTCGCATTAATATTCTGCTTATGCGCTTTTAAACTCCTCTCAGCCCACCTGTGTGTTCGTTCCATCGCATCCTTCTGATATTCATACGGTTCTGTAGGCGCAGTACATTCGTCAAAGGCGAAGAAGATATCCGCGCCGAGCGCATGTTGGATTTCTACAGAACGTTCGGGTGTGAAGCGATGAAGCGAGCCGTCAAGATGCGAAGTAAATGATACGCCTTCGTCATCAATAATCGCGAGCTGGCCGTGCTGACTCGCGACATCTTCGTCATAAATTGACGGCGTATTTACGAGCTCATTTTCTACAAGGTTCAACCTTGTAAATTTCGAGACTTTTTTGCCGAATCCTGCGCCAAGTGAGAAAACTTGGAAACCTCCTGAGTCTGTGATAGTCGGCTTTGCCTCGCCGGAGCCAATGGGCGGAGGCGGGTCCGTCCAACCCATAAACTTCGCGAGGCCTCCGGCACCTTTCACAATTTCTTCACCTGGCTGAAGATACAGGTGATACGTGTTCGCGAGCACAACTTCGGCACCGAGAGCTTTAAGCTGGTCCGGCAATATACCCTTCACGCCAGCTTTCGTCCCCACCGGTGAGAATGCAGGCGTACGGATAACGCCGTGCGGAGTGGTCAGTAAACCAGCGCGCGCCCGACAGTCGGGCGCGCTGGTCTCTACCTTGAAATTAAAGTCCGACTTCACTTTTGCACCTTCAAGAGCTCAACTTGAAAAACAAGGTCGGAATTCGCGGGAATAACACCGCCAACTTCTTGATTGCCGTATGCGAGCGCCGCCGGTATTACAAGTATGCGCTTCCCTCCCACTTTCATACCGACGATGCCCTGGTCCCAGCCCTTAATGACCTGCCCAGCTCCTAGGTTAAAAGTAAAACCCGATGTGGTTTCTGGATGGCTCGCAGATGCGTCAAATATTTTTCCATTTGTGAGCGCTCCTACGTAGTTTACAGTTACGCTGTTACCAGCCTCGGCAACGGCACCTGTGCCGACTACCTCGTCTTTCATCATAAGTTCTGTCACAGGTGAAGTCGGCATAGTGGATGCAGTTTGATTATTGGTAACGGCCTGATTTTGCGAGTTATCCGGCGGTGTAGACGGCTTAAATGTGAAAAGTCCCGGGAAAATAAAGAACGTCGCCACAACCACGAGCGCAAGCGTTATCGCAATTCCTGTCGGTGTTATTTTCATATGTTAATTAATTATAATCGATGTATGGCATAAACTATATCACAAACTACTGCGGGAAGCTTTCTACTGTTTTCCTCAACTTTTCACGCAACTCCGCAGGAGTCTCTGGACTAATTTCCAGCGGTTCTTCGTACTCTTCTTTTTGTGGCTGTCCTTCGTGCATAAAATTATTTCGCTAGATAGCGCTCGCGAATCATATTTTCAACTGTAGCACGGTCGCGACCGTAGGTTAGCGACGAGAGGTGGATTAGGTCGTCCACCTGCGCATGATTCAACGGCGGAATGTCCGCAGTTTTCATATCAAACGGCTTCTGCGGTATGCCCTTGGCGAGAATCTTCATATACGCATTTCTGGTTTCCAGATTGACGAAGTCAAGCGCGGTGAAGACCGGCGCGAACTGCTTCGCGAAGAACTCGGCGTCCTCCTCGCCGACGCGGAATATAGCCATATTGCCGACGTTGCCGAAGACGGCGTCGCGCGTCTTCTCGTCAATTTGTTTTAAGAATTGATGTGCCACAGAAAGCGACAGTTTATACTTGCGTGCCTCCGATAGAATTCCCGGAATAGAGTCCGTGGTTACGTTCTGGAACTCGTCTATATATAGATAGAACGGCGGGTACGCCACTCGCGGATTATCTGCACGCGAGAGCGCCGCCATGAAGAGCTTCCCTACGATGATGAGGCCGAGCAGGTTCGCGTTCTTCTCTCCTAGACGGCCTTTAGAGAGGTTGATAAGGAGAATTTTCTTCGTGTCCATCACATCGCGGAACTTGAATGAAGACTCCTGCTGGCCGATGATTGGGCGAATGAAATCATTCGCCGTAAAGTCGTCAAACTTATTCGTGATATACGGAACTATGTTTTCAAGAGATGCTTCTCCGCCCGCCTTCGTCGCAATCTCGTTCCAGAACTGATTTACTATTGGGTTCATGCTCTTCGCGAGCTTCTCCTTGCGGAACTCGCTGTTGGCGAGCACCCGCGCTATATCTAGAATCGTTGAACCGCTCGCAGGGTCCTCCATCACGAGTTGGGTCGCATTGCGGAAGTATTGTTCAAAGGCGGGGCCCATGCTCTCCGGCACATCCCCATACAATCGCCTAAATATCATAAGGAGTTCGTTCACGATAAAAGTCTTCTGTTCGGGACGCGAAATATCGTATTCCAAGAAGTTGAGCGCGAACGGGCGCGAGAGGTCTGCGGGGTCAAAGTAGATTACATCTTTATATCGCTCTGGCGGGATGGCGGCGAGAATGTCCAATATGTCGGTGCCGTGCGGGTCTATAAAACAGCATCCCTCTCCGTTTTTAATATCCTGAATAATCATCGTTTTCATCAGTCCGGTCTTACCTGTACCGGTCTGGCCGATAACATAGAGGTGGCGCAGACGGTCTTCTTGTTCTAAGTGGATATGTGTCTCCTGCCCGCGATAAGAATTGGCGCCAAGCAGTATGCCGCTCTGCGGGAGCGACATCGGCGCCGGTGCGTGAGTGAATCGCGCCTGCTTCAGGTGTGGCGAGCTCGCGATGCCTGACGGCGGGAAGTGGTAAATGGTGGTGAGCTCGCGCAGAGACAGAGGCAACGCCGAGGGGTCCGGCAGGCGGAACGAAAAATTATCAAGTATGCGCGCAGACTGCCTCGCGTTCGGCTGTGTAAATTCCAGTCGGTTACCTTGCGTATTTGTGAATTGATTAAATGCGGACTCAAGTTCGCCGAGAATCTGTCCAGCCTTTCTATCGTCGCCTGAAGAAACGACGAGCCGAATGGTCGCGCCGATAATCGGCGCAGAGACTTTTTTCTCCACCTGTTCTATGTGCGTCTTATTCGCTTCAGCTTGCCGTGTCTCAGCCTCTTTTGCTTTTTGCTCGTCTTTAGGCTTACCGGAAAAAAAGGTTTTGCCGATATCGCGTGCGAATTCGCCTAGAGCAGTTTCCGGCGTCTTAAACGCGCTTGAGTGCTTCTCTCCTTTGCGTAGTGCCTGCAGAATCTTACGATAATGCTTCACGTGGCGCTCCCCGCGAGGTTCAATTATGAGCTGGAGCGCCGCGCCCTCGCCTTTATGTTCTATTTTGGCGAACGCGTTCGTAATCGCATTCAGCGGGTCATAGTCAAAATCAGTGTAATCTTTTAAGGGGAGCGCCGGGTTCTCTGCGAAACGCGCCTCAGAAACGAGAGCGGACCCTCCGACGGCGAATACGTTATAGTCGTACGGCTGTGGGACGAGATGCGCGTCTGGGAATATTGCGAGAAGTTGTTTTTCAAACAAATTGCGCTTGCCGTTTGGCACCGCCGCATAAAACTGGAGTTCTGGACTGTCTGCAGGCACGGCGAGCTCAAGCGCGTAATACGGCGGTTCTCCGGACTCCGACTCTCCGGCCGACTGGAGCCCTGCATAAAATTGCTCCATGCCGGAGATTAGCTCCTTGAGCGTCTTTTGACGCATGTTCTGCTCGTCGCTCTTCGGCTCCGGAAGAGCGATTTCGTAGAGCGTCATATGGAGCGCTTGGAATTTTGGGGCTTTCTCATCTATCCCCTGTGCCGACAGACCGGTCGCAATGTAACACACCAGATAGCGGTGAAAATCATCTGAAACATGCGGGTCATTCAGTTTTTCAAGAACAGCGAGCGCGTTCTTGATTCCCTTTTCTTCCATCGCCATCTGGAGACTCTTCACTGCGCTCTCGCTCCCGCCGAGATTCATCTCTGCGAGAATAGCTTCTGCTTCGCTGTGTTTCGTTTCTTCACTGATGCGGTACTCGGGCGCGAGAATCTCGGCGGGGGCGGCGCGATGCTCATGAATAGTTTCTGAAATTATTGTCGCCTGTTCGGCTGTACCGGTTTTAAAAATTTCAGCCTCTTTGCGAGCGACCTGCTCGCGCAGATATGCGAGCTCCTCCTCCGGCGTTGATAACCTTGGTGTGGATTCCATTTTGTACAGTATACTGCATCAGAATGCTTGATTTTATTTATGCGTGCATAAATCTGGACCCGGTTGCCATAATTAAGGCCGGAGGATATTTAGGCATCGCCATAATTATATTTTCCGAGAGCGGTTTGCTCATCGGTATATTCTTCCCGGGCGACTCTCTCCTCTTCGCCGCCGGCCTCTTATCCGCATCTGGATTTCTGGAGCCTGTCTCTCTTGTTGTGCTCGTTGTGCTCTCAGCGATACTGGGCGACTCGGTCGGCTATTGGTTCGGCACGAACGTCGGTACAAGTTTTTTCAAACGCAAGGACTCTCGTTTCTTTAGGCAAGAATATGTGAAGCGCACGGAACTTTTCTACCAGAAATACGGCGGGCGCGCCGTCGTGCTCGCGCGTTTTGTGCCAATCGTGCGCACCATAGCGCCGATTCTTGCCGGTATCGGCTCTATGAAATACGGGACATTTCTTCGTTACAACGTCCTTGGCGGATGTCTTTGGGGCATCGGAATGGTCTCTCTCGGCTACTTCCTCGGCTCTTTGCTTCCGGGAAGCGAACACTATATACTCCCCATCTCGTTCGTAATTATCATTCTCTCCTTCCTGCCAATCATTATCAACCTTCTCCGTGGCAAGCGCGCAGTTTAGACAAGACGCACAACCATATAGATTACGAATGCGCCAATGAGCGTCATGACGGTGGTCAAGGCACGCGGATGGCGATGGTGGCTCTCTGGAATTAAATCGCTGGCAGACAGGTATATGAATGTGCCGACGAATATCGCGAGCACAAGCCCGATTGCGGATTCCGGAATGGTGAACAGGAGAGTTGATGCGGCACCGAGAAGCGGAGCGGCGGCGTCTACGAGTAGCCATCTGAAAGCCTGCTTCCAACTCCCCCCATTTTTTAATACTAAATTTACCGTATTGATACCGTCGGAGAAGTCGTGCGTGAGTACTGCTACTGCGACGACGATACCTACGACAGTTGAGACTTGGAATCCAACGCCTATCGCCATGCCGTCAAAAAAGCTGTGCGCCGAGAGTGTCAATGCGCCAAACGCCCCACGATTGTTGGATGTGTTGGACGTCTGACGTCCAACATCATCAGGTTCTTCATTTTCATGAGCGTGAAGCAGGATTATTCGGTCTAGAATCAGGTAGCCGAAAAGCCCGAGAGCGACGAAGAGCGCTATTGTAGACGCATCGTGAAATTTAGACCCGAGCTCAATCGCTTCTGGCAATAAATCAAAGAGCGCGACGCCCGCGACCGCACCCGCCGAGAAGCCGAGTATAAGATGTAATTTATCGCGAAACTTAAGCGCGAACGCTCCGCCGACAAAGGTGGCGACGGACGCGGCAAGTGCGATAAGCAGGACTGTCATTCGCGCTACTTCAACAGCGGGTCAATTACAGACTGGAATTTGGCAAATGGGTATGCCCCGGATATTACCTCGGTGCCGATTACGAACGATGGCGTTGCGTTAATACCGATTTTTTGCGCTTCTGCTTTATCGGCATCCATCATCGCCTGATACGCATCTTTGTTTGCCCTTACATCGTCCTTGACACTAGCCACATCAATTCCCGCAATAGTCGCATTTAGTTTATCAATTGACCCCTCATCGCCGAAACCTCCGTTCTCTGCGTCTTGCGCGTTGTACATCGCGGTGCGCCACTCTCCATACTTCTCCGGATAGAGCTTCCAGACCGCCCGATTATACTCGCCGGCGGCGGTTGAATCAGGACCAAGAAATGCAAAGTCCATCATCACAACTTTTACCTTTCCAGCATCTACATAGTCTTTCACGATAAGCGGCAATGTCTCCGTCTCAAACCGCTTGCAGAATGGACACTGGAAATCGCTCCATACGGCGATAGTCACCGGCGCGCTCGCTTGGCCTATAAACGGATTTCCGTCTGTCTTTACATCTTTAATGTTCACCTTAGGCGCAGTGCCGGCCTGCGGTGAGCCTGTCGAATCCACTGGACGCGAACCGTTCCACATCACCGCACCCGCTATAAGCAATCCTGCAACTACAACCGCTACTGGTAAAAAATATTTGTTTATTTCATTGTTCATATAGTGGCAATAATAGCACATCTAAAAATAGCGCAATCGGGCTACTAAATACGCCACATTTCCGCGACCTTGACAAATGCACTACTCTGGTGGTATACTAAACGCAGGAAATTCAAGATTTTTAATTGCTTTATCTCACAGGAGACTGCAATGAAAAGAATTTGCACTTTGATTTTGATGTGCCTGTTCGTCTCGGTTTCTGCCATCGCGGCGGAAACCGAGGAAAAAGAGTTGGGCTTCTGGTTTGAAGCCCGTGTGGATTCAAAAAAATCTTCACAGATAGTCGGCTGGTACGAGCGCGAGCTCACCGATATGTTCGGCGTTTACGGACTTGTCAGCATGGAAAGTGACGACCGGTACCGGCAAGCGTATGCCGGACTGACGGTGAAGCCGTTGCCAACAACGGCGCCGTGGCTCCATCTCGGCATCGGCCTCGGCCGCGAGCGCGACGGTGAAGGAAGTGGTATTCGCAAAAACCTTTTTGTTTCAGTGGACGCAGAAAAAGTTGACTGCTTTGCCACTTACGAAACCGGGTACACCGGGCCTTGGCACCGGGTTAACTGCGTCTACCATCTCACCGACAAATGGTCAATCGGCTCGATGCAGGAAACCAATCTCGGCGCCGCACCACGCGCCGAGTATCACATCAAAAAAAATCTTACAGTCTGGAGCGCCCTGTTCCGCGACCGTGCAGTACTCGCCGTCAATTACTCGTTTTGACGGCGCAAAACAAAAGCCCTGCCTCGTGCAGGGCTTTTTTTATTCCAGCACGTTCCATGTGTCTAACGGTCGTTATCGACATGGAACACCAGCGTGGGCGCTGGAATTATCATGTTCGTTATAGTCTACGACCGTGAGAAATAACGAACACTGTGTTTATTGATACTGGATGTAGATTGGGACGGGGGTGAGTTTCAGCACTTCAGCTGGAGAAAGGAGACCGTCAGCGGGCGGTCTGACGTCGTTTTTATAAAAGAGTTTGATTCCTGTAAACTGCACCGGCTCCGGTGCGACGATTCTGTTATATGTCCCATACTTCTTCTCCTTCCCGCCGAAGCCGTCCATATCAATTACTATCTGGACTTCAGGTAATGGCTGAATATTTTTATAGTTAGTTACCATATTCTGTGTGAACCTGTGGACTATTAAAATCTTCGGTGGCAGATGATTTTCGCGGACTAGCTTTGTCAAGTATCGGACAGCGTAATTTATGTCATCCGCGTTAAACGTCCCGATAACAGTGCCGGGCTTCTCTCCATTTTTCATAGAAAACTCAGGGTCAATGGCTAGATGTACCTGTGGCATCTTCAAATACTTCTCTAGTTGTGGAAGTTCGTGTTGCAGATTGCTTAGTCCTACTTGCACATCCAGAAATACAATGCCATGAATCCTGTCCGCGAGATTGAGGGCACGGTCTATCTGGTCATCCGGCATTCGTAGAATATACTTCCCTTCTTTGCCGGCGCTCGCCTGCGCGACGACTGCTATGTAGTGTATAGCCGGTACTGCTGGCGTATCTGGGTCTGCTACTGTCCACATCTCTGTAGTACTTGCGAGCATCACGAGCATTTGTTCTGTTGGATACTCTCCGAGAACTCCCATACCTTTAGAATAAAAATTCCCATAATATGCAACAATGCGCTTGAATGGCAGAATGGCGTTCGCATTGGGATAGATGGTGCTTACCGGCCAGACAGATGGCGTGGTAGTAGAAGTCACTCTAGATGATGTCGTTGCGGTTGATGATGTCTCTGTAGTTGTCGCGATATGCGCTAATGCGAGCACGCGCGCGTTATAATCGGCTTTATCCAGCTCCGGCAGAGGAATAAAACGTTCTGTGATTCCAGAACGATATTCGCTTGAAGCGAGAGGAGAAAAGCCGAGTGTGTATACAATAGCGAGCACGGCGACACATATGTATGCGCCGTGTTTAATATTCTTTCGCATATGCATCGCAAATTCCTTTTATAAGGCCGGGACCAGAAAATATCATACCTGTAATAAGCTGAACGAGATCAGAACCGGCGCGAAACTTCTCCATTGCATCGTTCGGCGTGAAGATTCCGCCAACGCCGATGATGGTGAAGCGCGCGCCGTACGCCTCGCGCGTCTTGCGTATCAGCTCATTTGACAGTTCAAAACAAGGCTTACCGGATAGTCCTCCTCGCCACTCTCTCGGCGCATCTTCTGGGAAATCCAGCATTGAATATTTCTTATTCAAGTTGCCGATAACAACTCCATCGTAGCCGAACCTATCTATAATTTTAAGTAATTCATTGAATTCTCTCCATTCAAGATTTATCGGCATTTTTATGTAGCGCGGTTTGTCGCATGAAACTGTGGCGAGCTTCGTCAACAGTCGCGTGAGCAGTTCCGGCGTCGCGAATGTTTCTCCGCCAAACGTGTTCGGACAGGAGATGTTGATGGTGTAGTAATCCCCCGCTCCTTTTTCGTTCATAATCCTGAACGTCTCGTAATAATCCTTCAGGCCGGATTCTGCATCCCTCACTTTTTCATCATTCGTCTGTGCGATAGAAATTCCTACTACAAAACCGTTTGCGGTGTTTTTATGTGATAATCGCTCGGCAATTATTTTTGCGCCCTGATTTTTAAGCCCTTTCCAAACAACAAGGCTTTTATTCCTAATCAAGCGTGTGAGTCGCGGAGGCGCGTTCCCTTCGCATGGGCGTGCTGTTACAGAACCAACCTCTTCTCCACCAAATGAAATGCTCTGAAGAATTCGCGAAAGTCTTCCGTCTGTATCAAATCCGGCTGACAATAAAACGGGTCTTTCAAATTTGATGCCATCCACAACTTTTGGAATATCTTTGCCGCGATATCCCCACACGAGCGATATAAGCCAGCGCGCCGGAGGGAACGCTCCGAACATCTCGCCACAGAAGACCATAAAATCATGCATGAATTCCGGGTCGCATATAAAAAAAATCGGGCGCAATATTCTTTTGTAAAACATGGTCAAATCATAACAAATAAATCAAATGGTATCTTGTAGCATATGCCCGAGATTGACGATTCAAACGAGCCGTTAAGCGTGTTTACGCATTTTGTCGCCACCCTTCTTTCTATAGCAGGACTCTCTTTATTGGTCATTTTATCGGCGTTGAGGGGAGGAGCGACTCATGTAGTCGGTTTTTCTATCTTCGGCGCGTCGCTCGTGTTGTTATATTTTTTCAGTACCTTGTACCACTTTCTTTCCAAAAACCATCCGGCAAAAGTTTTATTTCAAGTTCTTGACCACATAACAATCTACATACTTATAGCAGGTACGTATACTCCGCTCGTACTCATAGTTCTTCCTCCGGCGTGGGGGTGGAGCATATTCGGCGTGATATGGGGACTGGCGCTCTGCGGTGTTTTAGCAAAAATATTTCTCCGTGCATTTCAAGGATGGGTTTCTGCCGTTTTTTATATCTTGATGGGATGGTTCGTCGTGATCGCATTAGTTCCACTCAAAGAGGCGTTGCCTCTTGAAGGCATGTTGTGGCTTCTCTCTGGAGGAATCTTTTATACCGTTGGAACGATTTTTTTTGCGCTGGACAGATATATAAAGCTCAATAAATGGTACACGTTCCACGACATATTTCACATCTTCGTCATGCTCGGAAGTTTCAGTCATTTCTGGTTTATGCTTAAATTCGTCCTACCAGCCTAATCAAATTACAAGGTTCAACCTTGTAAGACGACAACTATTTTTCTTTTTCAGTTTCAGATGGATCGTAGACACCGGCGACGCGAGCAGCTTCGGCTGCAGCTTCTAGCTGGTCCAGCTGTTCCTGTTCTTTTTCGGTAATTTCTGGCTTCTCATTCCCTCTAAATTGTTCTGGTGTACTCATGCACTTTATTATATCACACTATGCCGAAATGTTTTTCAAAAATTTCGACCAGTTGCTGGAAGGGTCCGAAGCCGTCACTGATTGTAAAGTGCCCAGCGCCAGAGACTGTGACGACTTCAGAGCCGAGTTGTGCTTCAAAATCTTTTTTTGTTTCTTCGTACGGAACATACGGGTCGTCATCAGATAGTACGGTAACAGACCTAATAAGATTCGTTTTTACTTTTGCATAATCAATCTGAGTCTGTATCCATGGTTTCGCTATTACGTCCTCTTCTTCACTCTGATTCGTCAGATTGAACCACCCTGCGACAAATATTGCTCCGCCGATTTTTATATCAATAGTTTCAAGAAAGCGCATAATCGTTTGGCAGCCGATGCTGTGCCCGATGAAATATGTATTTTTATCCACCATACCTGTGACGGCACTTAGATGTCTGACCCATTTCTCAATAACAGGATTGTCAGTGTCGGGCATTTCTGGAGCAATAACCTCATATCCCTTTTCTCGAAATGCTTCTGCCGCCCACCCAATCCAATCGTTGGCGGGCGAGCCTCCCCACCCATGTACGATAATCAGGCGCCTCTTCATAATAAAAGTATACCAACTAACCCCGATATGATAGCTGTACCGATACCTACAATCCAAGTGTTCGTAAATATATCCATATTGCAGTTGGCTGGGGAACTAGGACTCGGACCTAGATTAACGGGACCAAAACCCGTCGTCCTACCATTAGACGATTCCCCAATATTTAGATTTTATCACTATTTTTGCGGCCACGAAACGCCGAGTTGTCTGCAAATTCCGCGTGCAGTCGAAACTAAAAGAGTTTTATGACGAGGTACTGTAGTCTGCGCTCCGGTAAATAAATTGCGGTAAATTGAATGCTTTGCCCCTTCGCGTAACAAAATGCAACCGTTGCGTAAAAGGTGCACTATCAGCTTGGCACGATTCATGCGGTCGCGGGGACGGAAATAGGCGAACGCTCAATATCACCGACAGTATCTCGGTGGGACATAATTCTGTTGGTTTCAAGCATAAGCGCCAGCGCATCTTTCAGGTTTTTTTCCGCTTCTCGCCTGGTTTTACCTTCCGAAATGACACTCGGCATTTCTTCTATCCAAGCCGTAAACCCGCCCCTTACTTTTTTATATATTGCTGTGTAAGTATTATTCTTCATCTTTTACATTATACCATATCGGTTTCAGGAAAGAGTTCTAGGACGGCGAGCTCTAGTGGGAGCGCGGGGATAGGCGCGTAGCGGATGCGCTCTGAGGCATTTAGAAACGCCAACATCGTCGCGTGGTTAATGTAGGACGTACCACGTCCTACATGCTCAAGGGCGGAGAACTCGTCTGTGCCGAGCTCGGTCTTTAATTCCTCGTGCAAGTCTGGCGCATAGCGGATAAGGAGCGTGGCGCGAAGAGCTTCTAGCACGAGTTCTAAGAAAAGTTTCATATCGGCGCCGGCTTTCGTCGCCTTCTCTATCGCTTCAAGCGCCTTATCGCGCTCGCCTAGGGCGAGCGCGGATATAAGTGCATGCACTTGTTCACGCTTCGGCGCGCCGGTCGCCTTCTCCACCTCCTCGCGCGTAAGTTTCTTGCCTGCACTGAGCGAAGTCGAGGTGTCAGGAGACGAAGCAAACACTTTTTGTAAAACAGAAAGAGCATCTCGATACGAGCCTTCTGCTAGCAGAGCGATGAGCTCGGCTGCGTCTGGTGCTAAGGTGTATCCCTCTTTCTTCGCTACTGCGAGCGTCATTTTAGCGAGCACCGCGCGAGTAGGCTTCTTAAATTCAAACACCTGACAGCGTGACTGCACTGTTTCTGGTACTTTTTCTAATTCTGTTGTAGCGAGAATGAATACCGCATGTGCCGGCGGTTCTTCAAGCGTTTTTAAAAAAGCATTCCACGCGCTCTTGGAGAGCATATGCACTTCATCCAACAAATAGACTTTGTATGGAGATTCAAAAGGAAGGGTGTAAACGCCCTCGGTAAGCGCGCGCATAGCATCAACGCTGTTATTGCTCGCGGCGTCAATCTCGTGTAAATCATTTTCTTTACATCCTATGGCGTCGGCGAAGATGCGCGCGACAGAAGTCTTTCCCAAACCGCGCGAGCCGGCAAATAAATATGCGTGCCCAATTTTCTTACTCTTCGCCGCCTCTTCAAGCGGTTTTGTCACCTGCTCCTGCCCTATCACCTCCACGAATGTCGCAGGCCTGTGCGTTCTATATAAACTCTGGTGTGCCATAGTGGGTTGAGTATACCAAAAGTAGATTCACCTCTATTCGCTTTTTGAGGAGCTTGACATTTATGTTGTATTGACTCATAATAGTGACAGAGTTCTTCGAAACCACAATCGACACAAAATTGGAGGTGAAATGTGAGTATTAGCAACGTTGTATCAATGCTTTCTGGAATCGTCATCCTGATCGCTTTCTTCCCCTACATCAGTGCGATCGTGAAGAAAGAAACGAGCCCGCGCAAGGCGACTTGGCTCATCTGGGCCACGGGTGACTGGATTGTCCTCGTTGGAATGATCGACAAGGGAACCATCAGCGGACTGATCGTGGCGGCATGTCTCGGTGCGACGGCCATCTTCCTTCTTTCTCTCCGGTATGGAGAAGCAGGGTGGAATACTCACGACAAGATCTGTATCAGCTTGTCATGTGTGGCAATCGCACTGTGGCAATACTTCGGGGAGTCGAACCTCGGAATCGCTTTTAGCTTGCTGTCACTCGCAATCGCAGCATGGCCGACTTACGTTTCAGCTTGGGAACGACCTCAGAATGAAGACGCGAATGGATGGATCATTTTCAACATCGCGAGTTTCCTCGGAGTTCTCGGTATTGCCCATCTGACGTTTGCCGACGTGGCTCCTCCGGTCGCGTTTATGCTTATTGACGCTCCGATGCTCTACTTGCTTTTCGTCCGTCCGGCTTCAATCCGGCCGCCGAACGCAGATCATTGAAGATGATTGACGAAAGCCCCTCCTCGCGAGGGGCTTTTTTATTTTATGTATTTCTCAAGTTCGGTGGCAGACTCGGCGGACATGAGGCGAGCGCGGAGGTCGGCGGCGCCGGAAAAACCGGTGACGAAGGTCTTGATGTGCTTTTTTAATATTGCGAAGTTTTTTGGTGGCGAGAGTTTTTCAAAGTCGTAGGCTAATTCTATCAGAGCTTCTAATTTCTCATCCAGCCCATGGTTGGACGTCAGACGTCCAACATCCGAGGAGGACGTCTGACGTCTTGAAATGCCCTCAAACAGCCAAGGGTTGCCGAACATCGCTCTGCCAATCATTATTCCGTCACACCCAAACTCTGCGGCTTTTGCGCGCGCGTCTTCTAAGTCCTGCACGTCGCCGTTTCCAATTAGTAAAACATTTGGATTTATTTTGTTGCGAATCTCTACTGCACTCTTCATTAGTTCCCAACCGGCCGGCACGAGCGACATTTCTTTTCTTGTTCGTAAATGTAGTGTAATAGCAGCGGGATTTGCAAAGAGAAGCGCGGAAAGCCATTCATCCAACGACTCTTTGTTGTACCCGATACGCGTTTTTACTGACACAGGTAAATTGGACGCTTCTTGTGCCGCCTTAATTATTTCTACCGCCAATTTCGGATTCTTAATCATCGCGGCGCCTGCCCCCTGTTTCTCTATGCTCCTATCGGGGCACCCCATATTGATATCCACGCCGTCAAATCCTAATTTCGCGACAAGACTCGTTGCGTACGTGATCATCTCCGGCTTGCTGGAAAAGATTTGCGCGACCAATTTTTCTTGCTCGTCCTCGGGCTTAGAAAAATGGAAGTGCCCGTGTGGCACGACGATGGACCGCTGCAAATCGCGCATAAGTGGATTCTCTTCATCTTTCATCTTCGCAATTTCACGCGTATGATAGAGTCCGTCCGCCGAGACGAACTCCGTCCAAAATATGTCCGGCTTGCCACGCTTGGCGACTAGCGCGCGAAAGGCGGCGTCGGTCACATCTGCCATCGGCGCCATCGCGAAAAATGGCCTTTTTAAATCATGCCAAAAACTCATCTATTTAACTTATCACTTCTTCTTTAGATACACCTTCCCGTCAAAGCGCAGGTCAACGTAATCAACAGAGCCGTCCGAGAGATTGAAATTGTCGCGAGCCGAGACGAGCGCTGTAAACGCATCTTGTTCGCGCCCGAGGACATAGGTGACGCGCGTTCCGTTCGTAAGTATATTGTCTACTTCGTCTCCGTGAATAACAACGGAAACGGCCGGCGAACCCAGTGCGGTAAACTGCCGCGCGAAGTCAAAAGCTGCCGGGATTTTATCGGCATTCTTAATGCTCGCGCGAAGCGGTTCCAAAGTGTCGCCAAAGAGAGGCGCGTACAGTCTGAACGCGTTAACGGTTTGTGTCGTGGTCGCATAGGCGGAAAAGATTACGCCGTTTGCGTCAAATACGTAACACGACGTAACAAGGTTCAACCTTAAATCCGAATCCTCAAGGTTGAACCTTGTTACGTCTCCGCACCATCGCGCGATAGGAACGCGATAGTCAACTTTTATTGAAATACCTGTGAAGCCATTTCTTAATATTGAAACGGCGGCAATGTCATTATGAGAGGCGAGGATGTCGGCGCGGATACTCTCCTCCGGAAAAAAGAACGTTGAATCGCGTGGGATGATGCCAAAATAACTTCCCTGCATCGCGCTTGTCGCATATGAAGCAAGGGATTGATCAGTGCCGAGGATTTCTATACGCGATACACGGACTGCATTTTGCCCGAGCCCCCAGACACCGGTGCCGAGCAGAATTAAAATTAAAATACAAAGCGCGACAACAGTCCTGCGGCGCCGAGTACGGCGCCGCTCCGCGAGCCTCTCGCTACTCCGTTCTGCCGAGCGTGTCCTTCCCAACATACTGTAAGAGAGCTTCAGGCACTTTAATCGTGCCGTCGGCCTGTTGATAGTTCTCAATTATTGAAACTAAGATGCGCGGAGTTGGAATCGCCGTTGAATTCAAGGAGTGCGGAAAGCGCATATTCCCTTCTTCATCGCGATAGCGGATATTGAGCCTTCGCGTCTGGAAATCATGGAAATACGAAGCGGAACTTATCTCCCGGTATTTATTTTCTCCCGGTACCCAAAGCTCAACATCATATTTCTTCACTTGTCCTAGTCCCAGATCGCCACCACAATTCGCGACCGTGTGATACGGAATGTTCAGAAGCTCAATAAATTCTTCTGTGTTGCGGTTAATCCATTCGTGCATGCGCACCGATTCGCCGTGCTCGGCCTTACAGAGCACAACTTGTTCCCATTTAAAGAATTCATGCACACGGATAAGTCCACGAACGTCTTTGCCGTGTGCGCCGGCCTCACGCCGGAAGCATGGCGAGAATGCGAGAAACTTCACCGGGAACATGTTCGTGTCCAAAACCTCATTCATGTGGTATCCCATAGTCGCGACTTCTGCTGTGCCTGCGAGATATTCACCGTCTTGCGTTTTGTACAAGTCCTCTTCAGATTGCGGCAGGTAGCCGGTACCCATAAACGCTTCGCGTCGCACGAGACTCGGCACGCTCATGAGCATCATGCTCTTCTCACCGAAATGTTTCAGTGCCAGTTGCCACACGGCGTTCGCGAGCAGAACCCCGTCTCCTTTTAAGAAATACCCCCTAAAACCAGCCACCTTGGCACCGCGTTCAAAATCTACCATGTCCAGAGATGTCATTAACTCCACATGGTCTTTTGGTGTGAAATCAAATTTCGTTGGTTCTCCCCATTTTTTCACCTCCAGATTGTCTGCATCGCTCGCGCCGTCCGGAACAGACATATCCGGAATGTTCGGCACGGTCAGCATCAGCTTCTGCCACTCAACCATCACTGTCTTTAGTCTCTCTTCCGCTTCAGCCATGCCGGCCTTCAGGTGCTGCATCTGCTCAATGACCTTCTCGCGCTCCTTATCCTTCAATATCTGTATCTCGTTGCTTCGGCGATTCTGCTCCGCCTTCTTCGCGTCCAGTTCCTGCCTGATAAGCTTGCGCTCGTCGTCCACCTTGATAAGGTGAACAAGGTCAACCTCAATATGCTTCTTGGCTGCTCCAGCCTTAATCAGTTCAATATTCTCCCGAATAAAGTGTATGTCCAACATGTTCCAAATAGTATACCAAATAAATAAAACAAGAACGCCGCGTCCCGTAGGCGCGGCGGTAAGAACACGAGAGGGGCGTTAAAACTTGGCGATGTCCATGGCATATGGCAGGTCGAGCGAATAGGCGCAGTGCATGCCCTTGCCGATTTTGTCAATTCCCGCTGGGTGCGAGGCCTTGCACCGCTGACCATGACCGCCGGTGTTGTGCGGGCAATTGACGTGAATGGCAATACTTCGCTCATCCTCCGCAAGCCGCGCATGCACGTCGACGCGAATGGCTTCAGCGAGAACTTCCTTGCGTTCGCTGTTTCGTCCTTTGCACAGGACGTGAAATACAACGGTTGTAAAGGGCATGGCATTTCTCCTTTGTGGGTTCATGCAACTAAAAATAGAATACACGATAATCTAATTTCGTCAACTATCCAAGACTTGGTGCTATAGCGTCATCTTGTGGATAGTAGATAGGTATCCCAAATAGTGGACGACCGTCATATATTGTGGATAGTGCGGTAAATGTGTGCGGCGGGATATACTGGAAGACATGGAAATTCGGGAATTGGAGAAGAGCGAGTGGCCGAAGCAGTTGCTGGAGATACCGCAGCCGCCGGAGAGGTTATGGGTGCGCGGGGCATTGCCACCTGCTGGACACAAGCTACTAACAGTAGTTGGCTCGCGCGCAATGACGCGCTACGGACAAGAGGCATGCGAGAAATTAATTACCGGTCTCGCGGGCTACCATATCTCTATCGTCAGCGGCCTCGCGCTCGGCACAGATACGTGTGCGCATAAGGCCGCGTTATCTGCCGGTCTTCATACTCTCGTAGTGCCGGGCTCGGGTCTTGGCGATGATGTTTTATATCCGAGAAGCAACAGGCTTTTTGCAAAAGAGATATTGGAAAAAGGCGGCGGAATGATTTCTGAATATCCTCCAGATGAGGCATCTCGCGTTCATT
>ERZ1292629.1277-Hain-H43-01um-R1-1277-length-25122-cov-5_pt1 | contig 25122 bp, 28 predicted proteins | sample MGYA00564399_ERZ1292629 | MGnify/ENA primary metagenome ERZ1292629 (study PRJEB36523, sample SAMEA6512636) | groundwater metagenome | collected 2019-01-08 | study: AquaDiva: Metagenomics assemblies of 32 groundwater samples
CGTAACTGTTTTGGGCCATTCGTAACCGGGCGACATGCCGAGATGGAATTGCGAACCATCATAGATAGCGCAGATAGCAACTTCCATATAACCGCTTTTTGTTTCCGGCACTTCAATCAAACCGCCTTCAATGCCAAAGCTATAATCGCAATCCTTGAATGCTTGCTTCGCTCTGTCCATTGCGCCCTTGACCACGATCGCCAGTTTAATCGGATGGCCAAATTGTTCGCTCGCCACATCAACGCCCACCACCTCGGCATCTTTAAACAATTCGTGTCCGGATAGGGCTTCCGCTACCGCCTGCGCCTTCGTTTGATTTTTCGAACCGACATTTATGCGCATAGATTTATTGATTCTGTAGAAATGTTTCCATACAACATTCTCACATTCTTGAGAATGTGAGAATGATTATTTTTATAAGAACTTTTTCCCATGACAATGCTGCCTTTTTAATAAACAACCGCACGGACTTTCTTTATTTTAAGCCATTTTTCGTATCGATTACCAATCCGATTTGCCTGAATATAGAAAATGTCATGCGGATTTTTTGATTCGTTCTTTTAGATACGGCGACAAGTGGTCTCCGTATCCTTTTTGCAGCCCTGCTGACTTCCAATCGTTGCCTGTGATCATTTTTCGACATAACCTCGATCCACATCTGCATTCCATTTTCCACTCTGGTCGTGAGACCCATGTTCCATAATCAGCAGTCAACTCCTCATCTTTTTCAATATCCCTTCTCATAATCAGCGTAACTTCATCCTTTAGCCATAAGTTGGGATCGCAAGAATGATTCAAGAAGTCATCAGTTCCTGGCGATTCGCTTGGCTTTCCAGCAAAATACATACCCTCGCCTATCTCGACGCTCGTACCTTTTCTGTAATTACCCCTCTTTATCGTTTCTTCCGTCATTAATGTTCCTCCCCATACTATCACAATCTCATCCTTTTCTATCGTTTCTTTAGCGAATAAACCCTTACCACCGAACTCTGAATTTCGGACTTCAACTTTTGGATTTATCCACGACTCTTTGTTATATTCTTTCCTCATTGCCCATGACACCTTTGCTACTTATTCGCTAACCCACGGGGTTCAAATTTTTATTCTCTTTCCGCTGAACATTGACGCTATCCTGACCTTTCCCGATCCCTGCGTAACTTCTCCAATTATGTCTGCGCCTTTTATTTGGGTAACAATTCCCAGAGCGTCTTTCTTGGAAACTGCCAATATAAATCCTATTCCGCAGTTGAAAGTCTTGTACATGTCGCGATCTGTAATTCTATGTGCATATAATTCCCGAAATATGCCCTGTGGTTTCAAAGAATGATCATTCGTGATAACCGCATCAGTTTTTGAGAGCAACCCTTTCAACCTTGTAAACGCCCCACCGGTTATATGCATCATGCCATGAATGTCATACCTTTCCTGAATATCCTGAATTGACTTCAAATACATCACTGTTGGCTCTATAAGCTCTTTGCGGAATCTATTAGCAAACGCATTTCGTACCATCGTAAACCCATTCGAATGCAACCCATTACTTGCGAAACCAACTAATATATCACCCGCCTGAAATTTGTTTCGCTTCTCTCTTCGCACAAATCCGCTAACCGTCAAACTGATATCAAGACCGTCCATATTGTTTTGAACCGATGTCTCTCCTCCGGTAATAGCGATTTTTAGTTTCATGCACTCCGTAACCAAACTCTTTATGATCTCCATAATCGCTCTCTGGTCATCTTCGGGCACAATAATATGGCACTGAAGCTTATATGGAACGGCTCTTGCCATTGCCAGATCGTTCAAATTCATTGCCAAAGCGTCCAAAACAGCGCCTTTGAAGCTGCGCTTCTTCCAGTGGTATATTCCCTTTGTTCCTATTCCGTCTGTATGATCAACTTCAGGGTAATCGAATTTTCTTCTGAATACCGAATATGCTCCATCATGAATAGAAACATAAGGAGTATTCCAAGTTTTTTTAATTAATCCCAGAATTTGTTCTTTATATGGTTTTTCAGGATTGTATATCATATTTTACCCTACGCCCCATGACATCTTTGTTGCTTATTGACTACCACGCAGGAACTCTTCGATGAATGGTAGAATTTTATTCTGCTCAAATCCGAGCTCCAGTTTCTTAATCTCATTTATACCCATCCATCGCATTTTCTTCCCTTCTCTCATAACTGGAGTTTGATTATCATCGATTTTGCATATAAATACAGCGATTTCTTGGTTAATATGTGGCAAATGATTTACGGTCAGAAATTGACATATATTTTTTGATACCCGAACATTGTATTCCTCCTGCACTCCTCGAATAACCATCTGTATGGGCTCTTCGTTCCCCTCGGCACTCTCTCCGGGGAAACACCACGTATTAGGATAATATCTTGATTTTTCGTCTCGTAACTGAAGTAGCATCTCACTATTCGGACGCACGAGAATAAATGTTATTCCAGTTAGTTTTTGCTTTTTTTCTCCCATAACATCTCTGTTACTCCCCCGAGGGTGATGTAGCCGACTGACGGAAGCTACTATGTCCCTCGGGTTTTTCTTATCCTCATGACCCGTGACACTTCTACTGTTTTAATAACCAACCGCACGGATTTTCTATATTTTAAGCCGTTTTCCGATTTATGACACTGTCGGATTCGTCTGAATATAGAAAATGTCATGCGGCTAAATTTCTTTCCGCAAATTGTAGCCAAACAGTTCAAATCCATTTTTTTCGTGAAATTCTCGCGATTTTTGATTGTCTTTGTGAATCAGTCCCTCCAAAATATGGATATTTTTACTCTTGGCGTATTCTTCGGCTTTTTCCAGCAATTTTTTACCAACTCCTAGTTTCTGATTTTCTGGATAAACTGCTATGTACGCCAGTGACAGAACCAAACCTCGCTTTATCTCTACCAGTAATACTCCTACAACTTTACCACCAACCTCTGCTACAAAAGTTATCGCTGTATCAGAATCTATCGATGGCAGAATCCTATCTTTCATTATTTTTTCAACGTTGCCCTCAACATTCTCTACCTCTTCAACTTGCATAAGATAATCAACCAATCCTCGAATTGCTTCAATGTCATTAGTTTCCGCATTTCTAATTTTTACCTGTTTCGTTTCCATATTTTTATTCCTCACGCCCCATGACATCTCTTATATTTCTTCCCCGAACCGCAGGGGCAGGGGTCGTTGCGACCTACCTTCGCGCCGCTCTGCCCTCCGGCGGGCAAGCCCGCCTTTTTACTATTTGCCATTTGCTCTTTGCTCTTTGCTAGTTTAAATATATTCATCGTGAGCCAAGCGTTGAAATTAGCCCAAAAGTCTTTGAATAATTTTCGCGCTTCTTCGCGATATTCGACAAGCGGATCCTTTTGCCCATAGGCGCGAAGGCCGACGGATTCGGAAAGCGCCTCGAGGTTTTCCAAGTGCGTCATCCAAAGCATATCGAGCACGCCCAAAATCCTTTGGATCGTAAGTGGATCAAGACTAGCTTCGAGACTCCGCTTCAAAAGCAAACTCTTAATGCTTTCCTCGTCTAAATTTTCCGGAACCGGATGCTTCTCGTTCGCAATGCCGGTTTCCTGGAGCAGCTTTTTGAATTCGGCGTCCAGATCCGTTTCCGGTTCCATGGCCGGCTGTTCCCTGAATCTACCAACAAAATCATGGGCAGCTTGGTAAATGCTGTCAGCCAAAGTTTCCTGGTTCAGGCTCGTCAAAAATTCCTGCCGCCGCTTATATACCGCCGTGCGCTGTTTATTCAAAACGTCATCGTATTCGAGCAAATGTTTCCGCAAGTCGAAATTCGCGCCCTCGACGCGCGCCTGCGCCTGCGCCACCGCGCTGGAGACAAAGCCGAGCTGGATCGGTTCGTCTTCAGGCAGATCGAAGCGATCCATGAGCGACTTAATGCGGTCGCCGCCAAAGATGCGCAAGAGATCGTCTTCAAGCGAAAGATAGAATTGCGAACTGCCCTGATCGCCTTGACGGCCGGAACGGCCGCGCAGCTGGTTGTCGATCCGGCGGGCTTCGTGCCGTTCGGTGCCAACCACGTGGAGTCCGCCAAGTCCGCGTACAGTCTGCGCTAAGTCTGCGCTTGGAGGGTTGCCTCCGAGAATAATGTCCACGCCGCGGCCGGCCATATTCGTCGCCACAGTTACCGCGCCCGGTTTGCCGGCCTGGGCGATGATCGCGCCTTCGCGTTCGTTGTTCTTAGCATTTAAAACTTCGTGCGGAATGTGCTCGCGCGACAAGTGCGCGGAAACCAATTCATTCTTTTCGATTGAAGCCGTACCGATCAGGATCGGCTGGCTCTGCTTATGGCGCACACGAATATCTTCGATCAAGGCGCGCCACTTCGCCTGCGAATTTTTATAGATCAAATCATTCTTGTCTTCGCGGATCATCGGCTTATTCGTCGGGATCGAAAATACCTCCAGGTTGTAAACCTTATGGAATTCCTCCGCGGAAGTTTGCGCCGTGCCGGTCATGCCGGAAATCTTTTTGTAGAGCCGGAAATAATTTTGGAGGGAAATCTTGCCGTAAGTTCGTGATTCCTGTTTTACCTGGACGCTCTCTTTGGCTTCAATCGCCTGATGGAGACCGCCCTGATAGCGGCGGCCGTGAAGTAAGCGGCCCGTGAACTCGTCCACGATCAAAACTTCGCCGCCCTTCACCACGTAATCGCGGTCGCGATGATAAAGCGCTTTGGCCCGCAAGCTTTCTTCAAGATAATGCACAAGGCGCAGATTTTCCGGCCCGTAGAGATTCGCAAGCCCCAATGATTTTTCCGTTTTTTCGATACCGCTCTCGGTAATGCTCGCCGAACGGTGCTTCTCGTCAACGGTGTAATCCTCTTCGGGCGTGAGCATTTCCGCCACGCGGGCAAACACTTTATAATATTCGCTCGATTCCGTATCGGGCGCGGCGATAATCAAGGGCGTGCGCGCTTCATCAATTAAAATCGAATCTACCTCGTCAATAATTGCAAAATAATGCTCGCGCTGGACCTGGTCGGCCATGTGGTAGGCCAGGTTATCGCGCAAATAGTCAAAACCGAATTCGTGGTTCGTGCCATAGGTGATATCGGCCAAATAGGCTTCACGCCTGGAGATCGGGCGCAAAAATTCCTGCTGGACCAAGAAGCTGCCTGTTTCGTCCCGCTCGCGGTCAATCAACTTCTCGCCTTCCTCCGGTATCTTCCATTCAGAGTCGTATAAGAAGGCTGCGTTGGGCACGAGACAAGCAACCGAGAGCCCCAGCCTGCGGTAGATCTGTCCCATCCAAACCGCATCGCGGCGGGCCAGGTATTCGTTCACGGTTACGATATGCGCTCCTTTGCCTCTAAGCGCGTTCCAGTATGCGGGCGCGACCGCGGCCAAAGTTTTTCCTTCGCCCGTGGCCATTTCCGCCACGGCGCCCTTGTCAAGCACAAGCCCGCCCACAAGCTGGACGTCATAAGGGCGCTGGTTTAAGGTGCGCCGCGCGGCTTCGCGCACAAGCGCGAATGCTTTTGCCCGTTCGTCTTCAGTCGGCTCCCCGCCTTCTACGGATTTTTTTAAATCCAAACCAGCTTGCTTCAATTCCTCATTAGAAAGTTTCTGGATTTCCGGCTCGAGCGCGTTTATGGTTTTAACGGTCTCAAAAAATCCGCTTAAAGAACGCGAACTGAAAAATTTTTTAAGCGAATCAAGCATCTCAAGGAAAAGCCAGCTTAAGCGGCTCGGCGCGGACGTTCCCCGGTCTTCGTCTTATACTTTTCGATCTCAAGCTTAAGCTTATCGCGCAAACGCTGGATCGCCACGCGGATATCCACGTCCTCGTGCTCCGCGCGCAAAATTTTTCCCGGCAAGCGCAAATCGGCCTCCGCGGCATAAACAAAACCGCGCTTGTGATGGCGGGTGGTTCTCATGATCTCGAGCCAGATCGCCGGCTGGCCGGTGGGCTCGAATTTCTTCAAATACTTGGCCAACGTACCGAGCTTGTCTTCGATAAAAGTCGTAATGCTTGGAGTGAGCTTGAGCTGTAAAGCTTTAATGCTGATTTTCACTCAAATAGTCTACAGCATTTTGCGCCATTTTTCAACTACTAATCCTACGAATGTCCGATGCGAATTGGCCGCTGGTTCATTAAAAAATTCGTAGCATTCGGATGCATTTGTAGATTAGGATTGCATTTTGCAAAACAAAACCCCGCTCTGAGCCAGAGCGGGGCCAAAAGGCAGAATAATTAGCGGCGGCGCTTCTTTCCTGCTTTCTTCGCCTTTTTCGCTTTTTTCTTAGCCATTTAAAAAGCTTTAAAATTTTTTATGGGGTCGCGACCTACGTTCCGTTCTTGCGCGGAACCTCCCCACCTGGAGTAAACCCCGTTAGATTCTCTCCCAAAATTTGTAACGTGCTTGATTTAAGTTGGGTACCCGTTTCAACTTCTGCTTGCTCACAAAACTGAATCTTCTGAATCTAACGGGGTAAACTTAAAAATCAACTCACGCTTCTAGTATAGCAAATGAATTTGCGAAATTTGTCCAAGCCTGTGGATAACTCGCAGTGCAAAAAAAATTTTCCAAAAATCCGGCGCGCTGAAAGCGGTGCGAATCAGAGTTGAATCACTTCTTCTTCTAATTTGATGCCAAAACGCTTGTGAACTTCGCTTTTTGTCAGTTCGATCAGATTTTTTACGTCATTCGCCTTAGCCCACAGCACGTTCACGATGAAATTCGGATGCTTGGGCGAAACCATCGCGCCGCCGTGCGTTACGCCTTTTAAGCCAGCTTCGGAAATTAGATAGGCCGCCGGCACAACCGGAAACGGATCGGGCTTCACCACATGAGCGAACTTGGCGCGGCTTGAGATCGGAATCTTTTCCAAGTCCACATTCTTGAAAATACTGCCGATATTCGGGTATTCGAGCGGATGCCGCTCCTGGCGGTAAGCGATTTTTGCATTCATCTCCTCGCGAATTTTTTCCGGATCGCCGGACTTGAGCGTTAAAGTTGCGCCCAGGATGATCTCTCTCCCGTTGCGCTCGGTTTTGAACAAACTTGAACGATAATCAAACTTGCATTCTTCGTTGAACCGCTCAAGTTCGCGGAACATTTCCGTGTCATAACTTGTTACTGCCTTCACTACATCCTTGATTTCGCCGCCGAAAGCTCCGGCGTTGCCGCGAATGGCGCCGCCCACCGTGCCCGGCAAGCCTCCTGCCCACTCGAGGCCGGACAGGCCCGCGTGCGCGGCGAAGTCCAAAAGCTCGGACATTAAAACTCCGGCGCCGACTTTGATTTCGCTGCCCGCGCGCTCCAAGTGCCATAAGTTCGGTTTCAAAACTAAACCTTCGTAACCCTCGTCGCTTGGTAAAAGATTTGTGCCGCCGCCCAGAACAAAAATATCGAGCTTGTCGGCTTTTGCTTTTTTAACCGCGGCTTCAATCTCGGCTTTGGATCTGGCTTCGAAAAAATAGCGGCTGGGGCCGCCGATCCTGAAACTGCCTAAACGCGCCAAATAAATATTTTCTTTGAACATTATGAATGTAACCCGCCCGGAGGGCTGCAAGTGGTGACCTCCTTCTGTTTTTGTTGAATGAGTGCTCTCCTTGCAGCCCTCGGGACGGACTATCTCAAGCTGACCTCTCCGCTCCGGCTTAATCATACCGAAAGCTAGTAGTTTAGAAAAGAAAAGTCACAACTTGCGTTGTGCCTGGCTTGTTTTGCCGGAGCTCGCCTCCGGCGGCTAACGTTCGGGTGGGCATGCCGCCTGGGGCAGCACCTCGACCTTCAGCAGGCCGAATAGCTGCGCGCCGTTCAGGGCGCAAAACTTTTGCTCGCCACCCCAGACGAGCTGGCGATATTGGATCCGAGCGTGCTGTTCAGCCCACACGAGACCAGAAGTGTCGTCGAAGAGAACCGAAAAAACCACTCCGTTGTCCCCTTTGATGGTCGCCTGCATATGCCGCTGGTGACCGAGAAGGGTCCAGTGGTCGATAGGCTGGATCCGCCGGATCGTTCCCACGGCGACCATCACGGGCGGTTTTGGTGGCTCGGATGCGATCGGCCGATTGTCCGCCACTGCCGTCATTTGAACCCAGCGGATGTCGACCATAAACCCAACAGCTAGAATCCCCGCCAGAACGTTGGCGACAAGATTCTTCATGGCTTTTACGCCTCCTATTTATATTATAGCATAAAAGATATATGACGTCAAACGAAATCTGGAGCCGAAACAGACACCCGACCCTTCTTCGCTGAAAGGGGTTCTTAAAAACCCTTCGATAAGCTCAGAGTAAACCAAAAGCCCCTTGCGGGGCTTTTAGCAAAACAGATAGATGAGACATGCGTGGATCGACGTCGTCGCCCACGTACGCTGCACTCATTCACGGGTAGTATAGCAGATAACTGGCCCAGGGTCAAGGCGTGGGATTAACAGGAGGAGTTACCGAAGGCGCTTTCTTAAATACCAGAAATTTATAGCCCAAGAAGTTCCAGAGGAGCGTGGCGAAGATTCCCGCCAACGCCCCGATATTCGCCCAGAGTTTCGGATTCATGCCCGCCGGCGCGCCGATGCCGTTCACTACCAACGAGGCAATGCCGATATTTAAAACTCCGCCCACAATGGCGATCGTATAAAATTTAACCACTTCGCCCGTCGTCGCGCGGTTCTCGGCATGGAATGTCCAATGCTTATTCCAGAAAAAGCTGTTTGTGGTAGCGGCTAAAAACGAAACGCCCTTCATGACCGAGTACCACGGCCCGGCTACGATATTGGTTGCCAGGATTTCGATGTTTAAAATGCCAAAGTCCACAAAAGCGTTCAAAGTGCCTACGGCTGAAAATTTAGCAAATTGATAAAGCACCGGTATTTTTCTGCCGATCAAGTGCGCGACGAAAAGCGCAATTGGGGCAAAAACCAACAGCCCCGCGAAAATAGCTACGCGCAGTGGCAGAGTGAGATTGATTACGACATTTGAAAGCACCGGCTGGATAAGCAAGCCGACTAAGCCGCCGATGACCGTAACAAACAGAAAATCGCGGCGATTAATTTCTTGAAACATTTTTTGCAATTTTTATGATTTTTTTAAATTCCGCGGCCTTGAGGCTGGCGCCGCCGACGAGGACGCCATCTATTTCATTATACCTCATTAGCTCCGCAATGTTTTTCGAGGTAACGGAGCCGCCGTATAGAACGCGAGAATCTTGAATCTTGAATCTAGAATCTAGAATCAACTTAATGTTGTTAATCATCGCAGCTGCTTCAGCCGGCTTATCGGGCTTGCCGGTGCCGATGGCCCAGATCGGCTCGTAGGCGATAATTAGCGACATGGGACTAGCGACATGCGACACGGGAATTCCTTTTAGATCTTTTGCGAGCTGCAGCTTAATGAAGTTTTTCGCCGCCTTTAATCCTTGTCGCCTATCCCTTGTCGCTCTCTTCGGTTCGCCGACGCAAAGGATTGGCGTAAGTCCGGCCGCAATGACCGCCTTCAACTTTTTATTCACTACCTCATCCGTTTCCTTCTGCCATTTCCTTCTTTCCGAATGTCCAATGATCACATATTCCGCGCCGGCGTTTTTTAAAATCCTTGCCGAAACTTCACCCGTAAAGGCTCCGCCTTGGGGCGGATTGCTCCAAAACACATCCTGGGCGCCAAGCTTGGCGCGTTTAAGTTCTTCCTTAACTTCTTCGAGATAGACGAAAGGCGGGCAGACGACCACGTTTTTATCATCCGAGGCTTTCGCCAGCTTTTCCGCCGCGCTTTCCGTGGCGGGGTTCATTTTCCAATTGGCGACGATAAGTTTCCGCATGGATCCATTTTCGCATAGTCCAAGCTTAAAACCTATACCCAGCTGCCTTTCTTACGTACAGCAAGGAAATTTTTTGCTGATCTCCACCTGCCAGGTGCCGCTAAACATGCTCCCCGATTCCCGAACTTGCCGATGCTGCATACGCGCCGCAACTTTCATAATCGCCAAGCGCCCGAAATCAAAGGAACGAATTCCCGCCGCAAAAATGAAAAAGTAGAGCGCCGGCACAACGGCTGCGGCCTTCGAGGTCGAAACGAAAAGTCCCAGTAAAACCAAAAAAATGATAAATCCCACATAAAGCCGCGGATGCCGGACATAAAAAAAGTGGCTTTGGCCGGTTTGACGGTACTTTAACAAAACCATGCGGGTATCGTAAGCAATCTTCCGCCGACGCGCAATACCCCCTCAAGAAAACATAAACCCTTGCTTGCCGTGCTTACTTTAAAATTTAAAACAAAGCGCAAAACGCAAAGTGCTATGCTGCATCATAGCGCTATGATGCAGCATAGCACTGGATTCGGCTTATAACTTACATATGAGAGCAAAACCAGGGAAAAATTTCGAAACTTCCAAAAAATCCAGCTTAGCTATATAGTCGGTTCAGAGCTGTTTATGGGCACAACTTCTGTCCCAGCCGCCCCCTCGCAGGGCGAGGTTTGGATCAGTCTTCGCGATCTATCCAGCACGCTTCACGTTCCGCTGGATGAGATCTGGAACACGGCGATTTCCCTCCAAAAACCGCTGGGCGGCCTGCGCTACACGACGGACGTGATCCACACGCTCATCTTCAACCGGTGGCGCGTGCGCTGGATCCATTCCGACGGTGAATCGCCCAATTTGTACTGCGTCTACATTGACGAACGCGCCGCCGCGGCGATCCTTGCCGAACCGCGGTTCCAAACACGCGCGGGCGGCGCAATATAATCCGGCGGAGTTACACGAGCTCCACATAAAAAGGTTTCGCCCACCTGACCCAACGGGCGATTTTTTGTGAGCGAATAATAATACTGAATTTACTCTATATTCAAGATTTTATTAAAAAACTCATACTTTCTTTTCATATATTCCCGGAATGACAGCCCGTTCGCAGAAATTTTTATTTTTTCATATTCATTTTTAAGTTCGGGATTACTGTGTAGAATTTCGAAAGTTTTAATTTGTTCCTGCAGAACCGGAGAATTCCTATCTGTAAGGTATAATTCAACATCGAAACCGCCTCTCACTAATTCCCATTTTACAAGTGTGGGGCTTGTTTTTGCGGGTTCGCCGAATAGCCCGATCAAGGACGGGGTAAATTTTTCGTACTCATCCGGGTTGCCCAAAAGATTGATGTCTATGTCGTTTTGTCCCGCAATACCGAGGGCAGAAGCGCCACCGAAAAATATTTCTAAGCCAGGCACATCTCTCTCGATTTCTTTAATGATATCTTCCGCCACAATTCTGACTTTTGCATCGAATGCTTTAATATCGGCAATTTTATCTTCCGGAATCGTAAACAGATATTTCTCTTGATCAGCTGTAAGCATTAAATTCGTAGCCCCAACGGGAATCGAACCCGTGTTCCAGCGTTGAGAACGCTGTGTCCTAGGCCACTAGACGATGGGGCCCTTGCGAAAATCTAGAATTCAGAATCTAGAATTCGTAAACAGTTTATATTACCTGAAATATTTTTTCCAATTTTTAGGTTTTAGGTTCTAGGTTTTAGGTTCTAGGTTCTAGGTTCTAGGTTCTAGATTCTAGATTCTAGATTCTAAATCACCCTCACCTCCTCCACGAGCTTTTCTAAATGCATCGCGCGCGAAGCCTTGAAGAGCACGAGGTCGCCCGGTTTTAAGATTTGCTCAAGTTTGCCCTCGGCATCCTCCGCTTCGTCAAAACTCAAAATCTTCTTGCGGTTGAAACCGTTCGCGCGCGCGCCCTCGGCGATAAATTTTGCCCGCGGGCCCACCGTCACGAGTAGATCCACGAAAGGCGCGAGAAAATTGCCGATTGTCTCGTGCGCCTGCATGGCATATTGGCCGATCTCCAGCATGTCGCCCAAGACCGCGATTTTGCGTTTGGCGGGCAGGCTCCTCAAGGTGTCGAGTGCCACATGCATGGATAAGGGGCTTGCGTTATAAGAGTCATCAATGATCCAGGTGGACTTGATACCGGCCACAAGATCCATTCTGCCCTGGGCGGGTTTGTAGTTTTTCAAGGCTTCGGCGATTTTAATCAGATTCACGCCAAAGGCTGCGCCGACCGCCGCCGCAGCCGCCGCCGCATAAGCCTGGGCACGCCCAAAGACGCCGTCCAGGCGCACCGGCACGGAACTGCCGCCGTATTCAAGCTTAAAGGCAACTCCCCGCGGCTGTCCGTTCGCCTCGGCGCGATTTTCAAAATTAACGATTCGCACGTCCGATCCCTTCGTAAATCCGAAGGTGATAAGGTGGGCGCGCGTACGATCTTTGATGTTCATCACGCTTTCATCGTCGTGATTCAAGATGGCGAAACTGGCCGAGCTTAAGTTTTCGACGAGCCGAGATTTTTCCCGCGCCACTTCATCGGGACCGGAATAAAATTCCACGTGCACGGGAATATCGCCGATTGCGGTAATGACACCCAGATTCGGCCGCGCGATCATGATAAGTTTTTTCAAATCTCCCGGCCGATCGGCGCCGTATTCCAAAATGAGCATTTCCGGATAGTCTTTCTTACGGACAATAAGCTGCCATAAGCCGAAGCAAATGACCTTCAACCAAAATAATGTTTTCTCTGGCCGCCGGACGCCGGGCGGAGCGGTTTTGCTAACCAATTCAAGTTCGCGCAAGGACCATTCGCTGATAATGGCCAAGGGAAAGCCGATTTCCGTATTGTGGCTCTCCGGTGAGAAGCGGACATGGCGCTCATTGCCCAAAACCGCCGCGATGGCGAGCTTCGTCGAAGTTTTGCCCACGCTGCCGGTTACGCCGATTACGCCCGGCCGGTATTTTAAAATCGTAAGTTGGGCGATCTTTTTTAAGATCCAGGACAATGCGTTGATTAATGCTGATTTCATAATTTTAGTTCCTAGGGTTCTACCAAACGATCCGGAGAAACAGCGTAATAATTTAAGATGAATTCCGCAAGCTCACGGAAGGCCGGAACGACGGAGATGCCAGCTAGGGGCGCGCCTTCGGCCTCATTGAGTTTGATTAGAATGACGAAACGCGGATCTTCGGTCGGTCCGAAACCGATATAAGTATTAATGACTCGGTCAGTATAGCCGCCGCGCGTGAGGTCCGGCACCTGGGCCGTACCGGTTTTGCCGGCAATCGTGTAGCCGTTAATCTTCGCAACTTCGGCTTTGTCCACCGCTGAAATCATCATTTGAGTTACCGCTTTGGCGGTTGCGGGCGAAATCACGCGCCGAACTTCTTTAGACGAAAATTCCGCATTCAAATATGGACGCATCAATTTGCCGCCGTTCGCAATCGCGGCAAAAGCATTGATCATTTCGAGCGACGTTACCGCGACGCCCTGACCAAAAGAAGCGGTTGCAAAGGCCACCGCCGGAGCGGTTTCATGCAAATTGCGCAGGTCGCCCTTCACTTCACCCGGCAGATCAATGCCGGTTTTCTCGCCGAAACCGAATTTATGCAGATAATTTTTAAAGATCGTATGTCCCGTCTCGCGCTCGGCAAAAGCGGCGCCGGTATTTACGGATTTTTCGATCACGTTCGTCATCGTGATCGTGCCGTGGCCCTTGTGATCCCAGTTTTGGATTTTTTTGCCGCTCACCATCAAAACTCCGCTGTCGAAAAAAGTCGTCTCCGGCGTGATCTTGCCAGCATCAATGCCGGCCGCCATCGTAATAATCTTGAAGACCGAACCCGGCTCGTAAAGTTCCTGCGCCGCCGGATTTAAAAAACTCTTGAGCGGCGATTTGGCGTAGGTGTTTGGATCAAACTCGGGCACGCTTGCCATCGTCAAAATCTTTCCGGTCTTGGGATCCTCGACGACCACGCTCCCGCCCGTCGCTTTGAATTTCACAACCAGATCTTCGATGATCCGCTCGGCCTGGGTTTGGATATTGGGATCAATGGTTGTGATGATGTTGTCGCCGGCCACCGGCTCAACGATTTCGCCTTCGTTCACTTCGCCCACGCGTCCGGTCAATTCCTCGTTATAAAACTGCTCCAAGCCGTAAAACCCGCTCTCGCCCGCATCATTCTTATTGGGCCCGAAGTAACCTAAAACATGCGCGGCGAATTTTCCGAAGGGGTAAAAACGTTCGGGCACTGCTTCCACGTAAATGCCCTTCAGCTTCAAATCATTTACGGACGCAACCATCGCGGAATCGGCTTTTTTGACCAACGCTTCATAAGCATCATCCTTTTTGGAGAATTTTTTTTCGAGGTCAGAGACTTTAAGTTTTAAGATCGGCGCCACGGCATTCGCCGTTTCTTGGGCGTCATCAATCACCTTCGGCACGGCATAAATCACGGAAAACTTTTTATTGATGGCAGCCGGCAGACGATTGCCGTTCTTATCCTCGAAATAAATGGCACCGCGCTCGGCTTTAAGCGCGGTCGGTGAAATATATTGGGATTCAGCTCGCGCCAGAAAATATTCCCCTTTTTGGAGTTGCAGGGTGTACAAATGAAAAAGCAGCGCGCCGTACGCGATGGTAACGACTGCAGTTAATACTGTGAGGCGAGCGACCATTGCCTGTCGACTTCGAAATATTGCGGATTCCGATCCTTGATAAGGCTTTTTTCTTCGGCCAGTTTCAAAAGATTGCGGTTATCGAAAAGCGTGAAAATCCGCTCCTGCAGTTCCGAATTCTGCGTTTGGAGCGTTTTAATCTCGGCCCGCGCATTTTCCATGCCGTGCGTAACATTGACCATGCGGTTATAGAGAACTACGAGCCAAATCGCGGACAGCAAAAGGCCGCCGATTATAAAAATAATCCCTGCGTTTAAAAATAAATTTGATTTTTTTGGTTGGATAATGGTCATTATTTTAAATTCGAAATTCGAATATCGAAATCCGAAATTGTTTTAGTTTTTTGCTTTGAATTTGTTTCGAATTTCGTGCTTGGTGCTTCGGATTTAAGCTAGTTGTATTGCCCGCAGTTTCGCCGAACGGCTGCGGGGATTTTTTGCGATTTCCTCGGCCGCCGCTTCGATCGGTTTTTTTGTCAAAATTTTTGCCAATCCTTCGGCATGGAGTTCACGGAAGTGGTTTTTGACCATGCCGTCTTCAAGCGAATGGAAGCTTATGATTGCTGCGCGTCCGCCCGGACGCAGTATCCGAGACAGATGAACCAAACAGCGCTTCAGATTTCCCAGCTCATCATTCGCGTAAATGCGCAAAGCTTGGAACGTGCGCGTCGCTGGATTGATGCGTCCGCGTTCATAATTCTTCGGAACCGCTTGCGCTATGATGCTCGCCAGTTCATTCGCGCGCTTGATCGGCTGCTTCTTGCCCGCCATTTTGATCGCCTTGGCGATCCGCCGCGCATAGCGCTCGCCGCCGTACTTTTGGATGATGTTCGCGAGTTCGTATTCGGTGAGCTGGCGCAAAATGCTTTTGGCCGGCAGGCGTTCGCGATCATAGGTCAAGGCAAGGAGGTCGTCGCTTTGAAAGCTGAAGCCTCGTCCGGACGTTAACTGTTCGGACGAGAAGCCCAGGTCCAAGAGTATCGCATCGGCCTTGGGCAGATCGCGTGTCTCAAGTATTTCCGGCAGGTCCGCATAATTTCCCTGCGCGAGAAAAATCTTTACCGCGGCGGACTTTAGGCTGACTGTTTGCCTCGCGATCATTTCCTTGTCCCAATCAACGCCCAAAAATTTTCCGCCGGGCGAAATTTCTTTGAGCATCGCGCGCGCATGTCCTCCGCCGTCTAGCGTCCCGTCAATCACAAACTGTCCAGGCGCCAAAGCCAGAATTTCGATTACCTCTTTTAAAAGAACTGGTGTGTGCATCGGGCTAGATGCCGAGTTCGCCCAACTTTTCGGCGATTTCATCGGAAGCGCTTTCGGTCTTCTGCTTGTAGCGCGCCCAACGATCGGCATCCCAAATTTCCACGCGGTTATAAAGCCCCGTTATCACCGCGTCTTTTTTCAAATCCGCATATTTCCGCAAGTAATCGGGAATAAGAACTCTGCCTTGCCCATCGATCGTTAGGTCCATAGCGCCGGAAAGCATGAGCCTTACGAACGCTCGGGAATTAGCTTGCGCCAATGGCAGCGCAACAAGTTTTTGTGCGAGCGAATCCCACTCGGCCTGCGTGAACATAAAAAGGCAGTTATCCAATCCCCTCGTGATAATGGCGCCAGCCACGAGTTTATCGCGGAATTTAGCCGGTATCGCCACTCGACCTTTGGTATCAACGCTGTGTTTGTACTCCCCAAGTAACATAGTTGGTTGGTTGGTTGGTTGGTAGGTAGTAGGTGGTAAGGTGGTCAAAACCGAAAGTACTGCACAGAAATGGGTACTTCTCCCCAGAATTATCCACATCTCCCCACTTTTATTTCATATTAAGCCACTTGGCCGTATTGTCAAAACACAAAATAAAGCCCAGCCATCCGCAAAAGATGCTGATTTTACAGGAAAAAACTAGGATTACTCCTCAAGATGTACGCAAGTTATTCACAACGACAATTTTCGGGGAATGATCAAATCCCCCACTTGGCACTCGCTATGACTTTACGACATCCGATGTCCCAAGATTACGGCAATATTTGGACATCGGATGTCGGCCTATTTTCCGCCAAGCATCATCTCCTTGTAAATTTTTTCCCAGCGCGGAGATTTAAGCAGCGGCTTGGGAAATTCCTTAATCGGAAAAATCAAATTCACATCGCGATCAAGCAGGCGGCAGTACGCCTGATAAGCGGATTTATTTAGCGGTTTAATCTTCATCTTCTCAAAAAATGCCATAACATGAGCCAAGGCCTCCTTTTTTGTCCGCGTGCCTAACGATTCGACTTCTATATCATAGTAGGGATAAGAAACGACAAGCGTGATTTCAAGCTTATCGTTTCCGAAAATTTCCCGTTCGCGGTACATAACATCGATCGTTTTATAACCAAGAAATCCGAACAGGTGGACAAAGGCCTCCAGGCGGCTCTGCTCACCGAAATCAAGATCGTATTCTTTTCTACCTTTCGAGCCCAGGGCGCCTTTCTTAAACACGAAATGATGTTTTTTGTTCGTAATCTTATAGCGCGTGTCCAGCGATTCGCGTACATCTACTTTATTTTTAAAAAATTTGACCATTACACGCTTTTGGTTTGCGACATGCTTAAGCTGCCGCTTCGCATAAGCGAGAATGCGATCATATTCTTTTTTCGTAAGCCTTGCAGTTAATTCAACTTCTTTGTTCATAGTTTTACCAGCCTCCTCCACCCCCCCCCCCCCCCCCCCCGCCTGATCCTCCCCCGCCGCCGCTTGAGCTCCCCGGCGGAGTGGAAGAGGACGAAATGGCACCGCCGAAGGAATCGCTAAGCGACGAAGCAAAAGCCGACGGCGAAAAGGCCTTGCCGCTTGAGGCGTGGTACCAAGCTGGCGCATAGTTCGGCTGGCCCATCTTTGCAAACACGCCGGCAAATTGCTCCGCCCATTTTTGCTGGATGCCCAAGGCCAGCGCGAACGGCAGAAATTTTTCGAAAAGCTGCGGCGTCTGCCCGGGCGGATTGCGGAAATTTAACCTGTCTTTTTCGGTGGCGGATAGGAACCACTTAAAGCCTTCGATGTGGTCCAAAACTTTTCTACCAAAAACCGTCCGCGCCGGGATGAGTTTATAGAAAATAATATTCACAATGATCAAAAGTACTGTGCCGAGGATTATGCCCATTGACAGATCGTCCGATCCTCCCCGCAGCAGAAAAGTGAAGCCGATGATTAGACCAGTCAAGAAACCTCCCAAGATATTGTACTTGCGGTTGGTTTTAAAATAAGCGTCGCCGTACTTTTGCTTCAAAACCCCTTTGAGCATTTCAGCGGCCAATCTAAATTTGAGGTTAAATTTTTTTTCAGCCGTAACGCTATCTTCGCCAGTTATGAATAAACTTTTTACCACTGCTTCATCCTCGGGCAAAAGCTGTTTCTCGCTATCCGTTCTTTTAATTTCATATTTTTCATCGCTTTTTTCTGTGATCGTAACGAGTCCGCGGCTCGCCATGTCAATAAGCTGAGCGACAAAAATTTTATTGTCGAAACCCATCTTCGTGATATACCGCATACCGGCGGGCGTGAGTTCCGGCGCCGGTTCGTACTCCGGCATAATCGCGCCCCCTTCGGGATCGTCCCCCACTTTCCGCCAAGCCCAATAAAAAAAGATTAAAAGCGCAAGCAAACCCACGGCCATCACGAGCAGATAAAGATTATCTTTTAAGAAATATCTGAAATTTTCTTCTGCGGTTGGCGGAGCTATGTAGCCTTTAGGCCAGCCGACTACGATTGTCAGTCCCTCCTGGGGCGCAAGCGGCGCGGTAGTGGTAAAGATCGGATTACCGGCTTCATCAACGCTTAACGCATAATTATCTGCGGTCGATCCGAAGGGCCCGGTATAAGCCGCAAGGCTAAGCTTGTCGCGCGGAATTTCCGCAGGCAGGATCACTTTGCCACTGGCCTTGTCAATCGCAAAATTCCAGCCGTTGCCCGTTACATTCCAATAAAGCTCGTCGTGGTCTTCGAAGAAACCGAGCTGGCGATCCGTCTCGTAGGTTAAAATATATACATACTCCCCGGCCTCAAGTTCTCTGTCCTTTTCGCCGATGTAAACCCTGACACCGTTTGAAAGTTTTTCCGTAAAATAATTTTCCGATTGGCCATCGCGGGTTACATTTAATACTTTAAAACCAACTTTGTAATTATTGCCAAACCGATCCTTATATTTGGTCGGGAAATCACGATAGATGCCGTGTTGAATCGCAATGCCTTCGGAGAAAACCTTGATCTTCTCGGTTACGGTTAAGGCTCGGTCCAGGTTCACCTTAATCTCGCTGTCAAACGAAATTATCCGCTCGCCGGATTGGGCAAACACAAACGAAGCTTGAAAAATCCCAGCCGCGATAAGCGCAAAGGTAATCAATAGTTTTGTTCTTCTCCGAGCCAGCATAAAAGTTATGAAGACAAGATTACAGGCTAAAATTTGCTCAAAATTTTAGTTACGATTGTATCACCTGCGCCTTTTACAAAAATCTTCACAGCCCTGATTTTTACTAAATTATTCGGAATATTATCGCTTTTGTTTAATGAAAATAGATAATCACCGCTTTGGGGGCGGAAACTATCTCCCAGATCAAAGTTGTAAAAGCGGGTTATATCTTTTCCGGCATCTGTGGTTTTGATTTTTGAAGGATCGAGAACGATCGGCCGAGAATGTTCGTTAAAAGGAGTTTTGGAGTTTAACTGCCACTTGCTTACTCCCAAGCCATACATAATGTCATATTTAATCTCAACGGCCAAGCTGTAAGGTTTGGCATAATCTAATTTCACATCTTGCGGAAGGTTAAACTGCCCAGCGAAATTTTCTGCCCGCTGTTCCAGGACAAGCGCGTAAACCGGCCGGTGCGCATATTGGTTTATCCCAGCCAAAACACAAACAATTCCGAGTAAAAACAGTCCCGGCAAAAGTACGTATTCGCCTGGTTTAAAACTGACAGCACCGACTACTTTATGGAATAAGCGGTTGAGCGGCAGAAAAATGAAAAACCCTGCTGCGCCGAAGAAAGCGTAAGACGGAGCAAAAAACGCCAGCGCGACTGTAATCGGCAGGGCAAAAAAAGTAAGAGCGCCTAAGATGTGGCTAATTATTTTTGACATTTGTTTCTGTGTAAAAATTATAGCACTTTATTGTCAAAAACTGCTTTTTTTACTAAGATAGGCAAGTAATTTACCGCGCGTTTAGCTCAGTGGTAGAGCGCTTCGTTCACATCGAAGAGGCCGCTGGTTCGATCCCAGCAACGCGCACAAATACAAAAGAAACGCCCCCTGGGGCGTTTCTTTTGTAGAAGTTTGTTAATTACTAAACATCTGCACGGTTTGAGTAAATACGTTATTGTTGTAATTACTTTCCTTAATCTCGCGATCTTTATTGAGAACGATCTGGATTGTCTTCTGGCCAGGCGTATCACTTATTTTAAAAAATTCGTTTTGCCCATAAGGATGGAAGCTCCAAGTTACGGTTTCTCCGGGCGTAATTGGATATAGCGCTCCTCCTTGCACGGGGGTTCCGTCTGTAAAACCTAAAAGCGTAGCAACAAGCGGCGCGCCGCCATCCGATGTTTTAGTGCCAGCATTTTTAATAGTTACCGTAATTTCCACTTCTTTGTTGTTTACAATGGGACGGTTCGGAAAGACAGTTGTGCTTACTACAACTAAGTCTGGGAGACCACTTGGATCCCCCGTGCCCTTTTTTGCTTCGGCTTGATTAACCGCTTGACTCATCTCGCGTTCAAAAGTTGCACTAATGTCAAATTTCCAATCATTGTTTTCTTTTATGAAAACCAGTTCTTGTGTGGTTGTTTCTCCATCCGATACTATCGTAACATTAGCTACTACATTTGCACCTGATTCAAAAACGCTGTTAACAGTAAACGAGCTGGCGGGATGGTCTCTTTTTTTGTCGTTTGAAAGCAAAGAGGCGGTTTCAACGGAAGAATGCTTAATCACAAGAGCTTTATTATCAGTAATGTAACCTTGGCGTATGTCCTCTAAAATTATCCTAACTCTATCAATATCCTGGCTGGAGTTCGCCTCTGTGTTTGCTGATGGAATCTGTGCCTGGTCGCTTGTTTTCACCCCATTGAAGTACCCGAATGCAAACACGGCTAGCCAAATTAAAACTGATACTAACAGAATGACCAAGCCGACCTTATCCAGTAATTTTTGTCTTTTACGATAAGATTCAAAATCCTGCCATTTACCGCTTTCCCAAACGAGTCTTCGACCGCGAAGCCCGGCCTTAATCCATAAATATATATCTAAAATAGGAACAGCTGCGCCAAGAAAATAGAGAAATGCTCTTTTGTAATTTCGGCTCCCGAGAAAATATACGACATACATTAAAAAACCTCCCCACGACCATTTGTTAATAAAAGCTTGCTGGTCTTCCGCTGAAGTTAAAGAAGCTAAAGCAGGACTAAATGTATAATTTGAAGAAATCGGAGCGCTGCCAGGGTTCATTGCGGCCTGGATACCCTGCTCTGGCCAGCCCGAAGCAGACAAGGCTTGCCGTATCTGCTCATCAGATGCACCGGCTTTTCGACGTTGATTAACAAAATCCGTAAGTTCCTGATTCACCATGTTTATAATTTACCCCCCCCGAACAACTGTCAATTAAGTTATCCACAGGGTTCATACACTTCTTACCTTCTTATTCAATACGCAACTATTCGCATATTCGCGCTAACTACCACGCGCTTCTTCGATAACTTAAACTTATCTAAACCGTCAAAACCAAACGCCGACCTATGGGGTCGGCGTTCCTCCTCTAAAAGTATTTGCACCTCAATCGTCGCAAGGAGGTCGGAGCCGCCTACTGTATCTCGACAGTTGCGCCCGCAGCCTCGAACTTCTTTTTTAATTCTTCCGCTTCTTCTTTCTTCAATCCTTCCTTTACCATCTTCGGAGCGCCTTCCACTAAATCTTTGGATTCCTTGAGTCCAAGTCCAGTGGCTTCGCGGATGACTTTGATCACGTTGATCTTTTGTTCGCCGCCAGATTTGAGAAACACATTGAAGCTGGTTTTCTCCTCGGCCGGAGCAGCTGCAGCGCCGGCAACCGCAACCGGAGCAGCCGCAGAGATGCCGAATTTTTCTTCGAGCGCTTTGACTAGCTCGGCGAGCTCAATCGCCGTGAGCGATTCGATTTTTGAGATTAAATCTGCGTGTTTTTCTGACATTTTGTTTTTAGTTTTGTTTTCACAATTTCTTATTCTAATGTTCTTGAGAACATTAGAATAAGTCTTCGACCTTGTTCTTATTTGCTCTCATTCGCTCATTCGCGCGAATGAGCGAATGAGTACGAGGAGATGAGCGTGCTTAACTTGGTACTACTGCTTGCTTTGACTTTTCACTCAACACATACAGGAACGAACGGATGGGCGCCGCAATCATCCCCAAAAGCTGGGCAAGTAAAATTTCGCGCGGAGGCAATTGGCCGATCATCATTACCCGCTCTTTAGGGATCATGATTTTCGCTTTCGCGTCATAACCGCCAAGAATCTTTCCTGCCTCCACTTTCTTTTCTTTCTCCAGCGCGCTGAAGAATTTGTAGACCGAGGCCGCAGCCGATTCGATGTTTGAAACAAACACCGTCGCGATGGAAGCCTTAGGCAGAGCTTCAAGTTCTTCGTTCTGTTTCTTCAAAAGCAAGGCTAAGAGCCGCCTCTTAATGATAAAGAGCGGATTACCGCTAGCCTTAAGCTCCCGGCGAAGATTCCGAAGATCGGAAGTCTTCACTTTGGAGAAATCGAAAAAGAGAACGGCTTCGCTTTTGTTTAAAAGCGCTTCGCCTTCCTTTAGCTCCTCTGCTTTTTGCTGTTTAGTTTTCATTAGAGTTGCCGTAACGAGGTATGAGTTTCGGAACTCTTATGTCCCGATCCATTTTAAGGAGAGGGACTACCTCTACCACTCGACCTTTTTACTCGCCATAGTCCGCAGACGAAGGCGGGTGCCGTTCCAAATAAAATTCCCGCGTTTCCGCGGGACAGTGGCCTCGATAAACATATCGAAGCCGTCCTGGGCGGGATTATTAAGCCGATTTCTCGGCCCCCGGCCGTCTCGGGAACGTGCCTACATATTAACTTAGGCTTCGGATTTCGTCAACTTTAAAATAAGCTCTGTTTTAGCCTGATTTTTCTTATGGAACCATTCGTACGAATAAGACCATAAGACTAAGGGTAAATTCATGAACTAAACTGCGCCACCGAAGAAAAACTGCAGACGCAGGGCGCTTCGTGGCAGACGTGGCAGTTATTGGCAAACATTTTCGCCAGCTTCTCCGCCATAGGAATTTTGGCGGAATTCGCCACGCCGAACACGCAGGAGACATAATCGGCCAGTTCATCTTCAAGCGCTTCGAACTGTTTCGACTTGTGCTCCCCCTGAAAATAATGCACGGCCTCGGACAATTCCCCCATTTCTTCGGCCAAATGCACACCGACATCCGGAAGCGTGCGGGAAGCAGGCGGATAAATTTCCGCGAACATCACCTGGAACTCCTGAAGCGACTTCGGCCGCTCCGAAGGCTTGCGCACAATCTGAATTCTGCTTGCCGGCTTTGTTTTCTTGCACGCGCACGGCCGCTCGCCGCAATACGAGCACAAACGCGGGAATCTGCGCCAAACCGAATCTTCGACTTCGATATGCAAACGGTTGGCCAAAGCCATTAACCATGAAAAGGCGATTAAAAGATTTAACTCAAGTTTTTCCTCGTCCCCTTTGCGAATGCCCTTCAAGGCCCGCATCGTGAACCGTTCTTGGTTCGAGACTAAATCCGACAACGAAAAAAGCCTGTCGTCAGGTAAGCCGTAGATGTCCTTGATTGCCCGCTGGAACTTTGCGAGAGTGGTTGAAGCCGGAACCGAGACCATGCATAAAACTTACCTGATTTTGCAGCCGTTTTCAATTTTTCGGAAATCAAACTATTTGTGTAAGCTGAACGGCCGCGAGGGTTATTGCCTGCTCTAAAATTGTACGATTTTGCCATTAAACGCCGATTGGATTTTTACTAATCCGGCTCCGCTCGCCACTTCTCCGATGACAGCGGCATTCCTTACTTTTGAAATAATTGAAGCGGCGTCTTTTTTATCAACAGAAAGCACGAAGCCGATACCGCAGTTAAAAGTGGAATACATCTCTTGGCTGGAAACGCCCTTCTGGTAGATTTCCTGAAATATTTTTTGTGGCTGTAACTGCTTCGGCTGAAAAATTACCGCGTCGGCTCTGCTTAAAACATCCTTAAGTTTGGTAAACGCTCCGCCGGTTATGTGCATCATGCCGTGAATTTTATGCTCATTTAGAAGCGGGATGATATTATCAAAATAAATTCTGGTTGGAACTGTAAACTCTTTTCTGTATTCTTTTCTGAAAATTTTTCGCACTTTTGTTATTCCATTCGAATGCAGACCAGAACTTTTGAGTCCCACGAGAACATCGCCGACTCGAAATCTGTTACGCATCGGCTTTTTTACGAAACCGGATACCGTCATGCTGATGTCTAAACCGTCTGCATTGTCATGAAAGGAGTTCTCGCCCCCGACGATGGCAATTTTGCGCTTTCTGCACTCGCTTGTAAGAACTTTTACAATCCTAAGAATCCTCGCGTCTTCAACCGGCACTGTGATGTGGTTCGATAATTTATAAGGAATTGCCCGGACTAAAGCCAGGTCATTTAAATTCATGGCGAGCGCGTCAATAACCGCCGCCTTCAGCGTTCCTTGTTGCCAGTGGTAAAAACCCTTAGTCCCAATGCCGTCGGTATGATCAACTTCCGGATAAGAAAACTTTTTCTTAATTATCGGGTAAGTATTAAAAGATACGGAAACGTATGGTGTCCGCCATGTTTTTTTAATTTCGTTGACAATTTTCTGCTTATAAGGCTTGGATGGTTTGTACATTATGGAACAATCCTTACACGCTAGCGGGGGCACTAGGAATCGAACCCAGGTTTTCGGTTTTGGAGACCGAAGTCCTGCCACTGAACGATGCCCCCAAAAATTAGCTTATGGCCTATAGCTTAAAACATATGGCTATGTTTTACTATTTGCCATAAGCTATTTGCTATTGGCTATTAGCTATTGGCTATTTGCCGGTAATTTTTACTTCTTTGTGCTCTATATGTTTCCTACACCAGGCGCAGAACTTTTTGAACTGCAGCTTCCGTTCCACCTTTTTCTTGTTCTTGTGAACGTAATAATTCCGCCGGTTGCAAACGGAGCATTTCAAGCCGATTAAATTGTCCGCGTATTTAACCTTGGCCATACGGGGACTACTTTAACCCAAAAGCCGGAATTTGTGAAGGGTGCATCCGAGGGCATGGGAATCCTTCGATAGGCTCAGGATATTTTCTCATTTTGAGAAAATAAAAGCGGCGTCCGCAAACGCCGCTAATCTATCAGCGGGGCAGCTCCGCCCAAACGTAGCGGGAAATCCACCTGTCGTGAGGTCTATCACTCTTTTTCTTATTTAAATTTTTTTGAGCCGATGGCCGGATATTTCACTGCTCGTCGCAAGCGACTGCGCATTGAAACCGCTCGGTTTCAATGCTTCCATCACGGCGAAACCACCGTTTCGCCGACCCACTTTCCCGTTCAAATCCGGCCATAAAATTTTGTGAGCCGATGGCCG
>ERZ1292629.484-Hain-H43-01um-R1-484-length-43229-cov-493_pt1 | contig 25111 bp, 30 predicted proteins | sample MGYA00564399_ERZ1292629 | MGnify/ENA primary metagenome ERZ1292629 (study PRJEB36523, sample SAMEA6512636) | groundwater metagenome | collected 2019-01-08 | study: AquaDiva: Metagenomics assemblies of 32 groundwater samples
TCCTGCATCTTGTGGGTTTCACCGTCCGGTAAAATGTCCTGTAGGAGTGAAATTGTCGGCACATGCTTGCTGGCTTTGATCGGCGGGAACCAAGTGGCGTTACGGATTACCAAGCGCGGCCAGTCGTCTCCCGCGTAACCATCATCCAAGAAGAAATCAAGTCGCTCATCGGCTTCATCTGCCAGCGTTGCGTAGTCTCCGCCCACGAACTCCATTCCGAACCAGTCTTGCAGTAGGTTCCACAGAGTCGTCTCGCCAAGCGTGTTCAGGCAGTCGTTGACCAGGAGGCGTCTCATGCTCCCCTCAGAAAGGTATAGTTCGATTGCCCGCCCGAACGGTAACTCGGTGCCTCCGTCCATCGCTTGAACCCGCGCTCGGTCAGGAACGCCTCCACTTCATCTGCCTTACCGTATGGCCCACGGTCGTCGTCATGCTGGACTTCGCAGTAGATGAGCCTAATGCCATCGAGCAGCGCACCGCAGCCTTGCAGCACGTCTAGCGACGTTCCTTCAGTATCGATCAGCAAGGCATCCGGCTCCAGGTTGTACTTTGCGCAGAACTTCCTGAGTGTGTACTGCGGCATCAGTGTCTTGACCTCGCCGCTTTCCCCGCGCCCGACCTTGCTCGATAACCCCTGCACCGGGTGGATGATGAAGTCCGTGATGCAGTCCTCGCCGCCTATCAGCACCTCGTGGAACTCAACCTTGCCGCTGACCGGCATGATGCGCGGGTCGGGGTCGCAGCATACCGCCCGGCAGCCCGTGGCAATACGTATCTGGTCGGCCTCATAGCCATCCTCGGAGCCCACTTGTATCAGGCAGGCGATCTTGTGCCGGAAGCAGAGATCGATGAGAGCGTGAATGATTGGGCCTTCCTCGCCGCTCACTTGGCCGCCTTGGAATGGGATACGGCGCAGGAACAGTGTCCGCACTTCCGCGACGGGCCGATGTTGTGGCACTCGCGCGGGTGTCCGCAAAGGCATTTGTCTACGGCCATAGTTGCTCCCCCGTCTGTACATGGTAAACCACGCTCCCAAGCGCCGTCATATGCTTGAATCCCGCCTCCACGTACCTCCGAATGAGATCCTTATCCCCCGTCGTCCCCTCCGGGTTCCCCTCGGGATACCCGCCCACATCTGCGAACTCCTGCCGATCCACCAGAATCGGCATGTAGAGCCGCCCCGCTTCGATGGCGCGCTCCCGCCGCAGCGTCGCCGCGTGCGCTTCGAACGCCGCCGCGTCGAACTCGTCGGGATTCATTCCGAAGTTGCGAACGTGCTCCGGCATCCCGCTCGGCAGCCGCCCGCTCTCGACGAGCAGCGAGGTAGGGACGGTGAACGGATAGGTGCGCTTCACCGCCAGCAGCGCATCGAGCCACCCCGCGCTCGGCCACATGTCGCTGTTCAGCATGACGACAAGGGATGTCGGAGCCTCCAGCACGCCAGCATTCCAGGCGCGGTATACGCGGTTAATGTAGAACTCTCCCAGATCATCATTTCGAAAATCGCATGCGACTCGTCGATCAGATCGTACCTCTGGCGAAGCATCGCAAGCAACGACGTGCCATCGGTAACGAGCGCTGGCTCCGGCACGTTCGACGCCCTCCATGCAGAAGTCGAGCCACCGCAGCGAGCGGTACGTCAGCACCACGAGGGTTACGTCGGCGTTTCGCTCCACGAGCGGCATCGAACGGCAATATAGCCACCCCCGCGCCGCCTGTCAATGCCCGAATCCCCAATCCCCATAGTCACTTAGCCACTCGTATATGTGCCTACTTGACTTTCCATATGCACCGTGCTATACTTGCCCACATGGACGGCGAGAACCCCATAGGCAACTCGGCAACTTCACCTATGCACACGAAGGGAAGTCTCTATGCGCTTCGCGGCTGGCGCACCATCGCCAACCTGCGTCTCGACATCGAAGCAGCGAAGGCGGGCAAGACGTGGCGCCTGCTCCCCGAGGGTTTTCGCCACCAGGAGGCGGGCCAAACGTACCCGCTCCCCTCCCGCCGCGATGACCTCCAGACGCTCGCCGGCATCGTCGTCAACCATCGCGGGCGGGACGGTGGCGTCATCTACCTGAAGCGCGCGTTCGCCAAGTGGCGCGAACGCCAAGCACGCGCTCCGCAGGCCCTCGCCAGCGTCGAGCGCCTTCAGGATGCGGTCAAGCACCGAAATCAGCGGTTCACGAAATCCCTCGAGGCCATGCGCACCGAGGCCGAACAGGCGGTGGAGCGAGTCAAACAACGTGCCGATGAGGCTATCGCGTCCCTTACCGACCTGTTCGCCCTCGGGCGCCGGGGTATCGAGGGCCAGATGCGCGCCCACCTCGACGGCGTCGAGTGGCAGGGCGAGACGGTCAACGCCCGCGCCTTCCGCGAGTGCTTCCGCATGGTGGCGCAAGCCGTCAAGGGGCTCGGCCTGCCGTCCGATCAGCGCCAGGAAGCCACCAAGACGATCATTGAGGAGGTCGCGGCCGCGCTGGAGGACACGCAGGAGGCCGTTGCGCTCGCTCCCGGCGCAGGCGACGAGCGCCCTCAATGAAACGTCAAAACGTCAAAGCGACTTGGGATGAGGGCTGGGTCGGGAAGCACGTCAACGGTCCGGGGCCGGACGGCGACCCCCCGCGCAAGGACTCAACGACCGTCCATGAGAGTGATAACGACGTAATTCTGTACGGAGTCGAGGACGGGGTAACCATCGCCTACTGGCGCAAGCGGCGCGCCGGCTTCGTCCGGTGACCGCCTGCCCCGCGTGCGGCTCGGAGGACATCGTTGAGGTCAACTGCAAGCGCATCTGCCGGACGTGCGGTGCGCTCGTCGAAAATTGCGGGAACGACTAGCATGATGGCCCCCGAGGACGTGCTGCTCGAAGCGATGACCGCCTCCGTCTGCTACGACAACGCGCCGTGGCTGCGCAAGCAGATGTGTGCCAAGTTGCGCGAGTCAATTCGCGTCGAGGGCAATTACCTCGCCGTTCCCTTCACGCCCCCCATGATCCGCGACGATGGCCGTTAAGCGAGCGCCCGACCCGAAGCATCTCCTCGCTGCTGCAATCAGCGTCGAGCGCGACCTCTCCATTATGACCGGCGCGGAACTCCAGGCCAAGTATTCCGCCTCCGACGCGCTCCGCAAGGTGTTCGAGCACGTCGTCGGCCGCCCGCTCATCGAGGTCGCAGCCGACCACAATCCGTTCTGGCACTACGCGCTCCAGACGTGGTACAAGCCCGCCAAGTACCGCAAGCTCCTGCACCCGCCGCGCCATCGTGACGAAGTTGCCCGCGCCATCCTGATGATGGCGACGGGCCAGCTCGACAAGTACGACGGCGCCCACCACCAGTACCCGCGCCGCGCCCTCAAATCCTTCTTCGCCAAGATGGCTGCCGACTGGCTCCCGAAGCGCCACAAGATCATGGACGATCTCGACATCACCATCCTCTACTCGCACAACATCGAGCGCCGCGCCCACGCCGCCATCGAGTCCGTCAAGAACATGAACCGGCACAATCGCTACATCCAGAAGCACTTTGGCGGCGACTGCCGCACCATCACGGGCAAGCCTGCTTCGTTCATCATCCCCCCCTCTGAATGGGGCGAGAAAGGCCAGTGGGACTGGCCGTGCCGCGATAAGGAGTTCATGGCGGACGAGCGCAGCATGACCGCCGAGGCCGCGCTGTCGAGGAAGGCCGGCGCCGGCTACAACTACAAGTTCATCGACGACTGGGAGTCGGAGGACTCGCGCGACAGCGAGACAATCCGCGAGGATCTGGCCGACCGCTACGACCAGCTCCGCCAGCTCAACGCGCCCCCCTTCTCGCGCGAGTGGTCGTGCGGCACCCCGTACCACATCCAGTCACTCTACAAGCCGATGCTGGAGCAGAAGCACGAGGACGGCACGCTGCGCTATTTCGTCATCCGCACGCCTGCGCTGACTGACGACAACAAGCCGAATTTCCCGACGATCCCCCGCCTCTCCGTCGCCGAACTGGCGAAGGAGCGCGCCAACGAGATCCGCCGCCGGGGCACCGACCGATTCTGGTATCTCCAGTACCAGCTCGACCCGACCCTGACCGGCGAGCAGGCGCTTCAATGGGAATTCTTCCAGCCGCTCACCCCGACCGAGTTCGCGCAGCGTTTCGGCAACCTTCCGAAGTTCCGCGCCGTCTACTGCGACCCGGCGTGCAAGGGCGACGATAACCACCAGGAAGGCAGCGACGCCGCCATCGGCTGCATCGACTCCTACTCCATCGCCGGGCAGATCGACAACGTGCTGCTCGACCTTGCCGTCTCGAACGACTGGGAGTCCGACGAGCACGCTGACGAGATGCTGCGCATGATGCGCGTGTGGCACACCTATCACTACGTCGTCGAGCAGACCTCGGACAAGCCGATGGTCGGGATGATGAAGCGCATCTGGAAATCTACTCCCGTCGAATCTCGCCCGATCAACCCGCCGCGCTTCATCGACATCAAGGGGTGGAGCAAGCGCAGCAAGAACGACCGCATCTCGACGGTTGCCGGACAGGCGAAGATGGGCCACTGGTTCTACCTCACCACGATCCCGGCCGACGCGCTCGCTGTGCTTCGCACCACCGTCAACGAGCACCCCGCTGCGATCAAGCGCGACACCCTCGACATGATGGCGAACGCGAACGCCGACGAGGTGCTGGCGCGCTGGGTGCCGATTGCCGTGCCGGAGCGCGAGGCGAAGCGCGAGCGAATGCCCGTGCAGTACGCGACGAAATACACCGGACTCCCGATGATAGGGGTTCACTGAGCAGAGAACGACGGCCAGCGGATATTGATGACAAGTAGGAGCCTACATGCCAGATGAACTCGAAGGAAGAAGGGCGCGGTTTAATCCGGCTACCCGACCGAAATTTGACGCCAAGCAGGGGCAGAGATTATTCAACATTCTCGACGAGGCAATTTCAAAAAACCTTCCCTTCGGCAAGGTTGAGGGTGGACAGGGGTTTATGGAAGCCGTAAGAAAAACCCCGGCTGCTTTTCGGAGAAGACTAGCAAGTTTTGCCGCGAGCAAGGGAATGACAGTGCTAGCCGATGGCATCAAGAGAACCATACGGGGGATGGGGGCAATCGGGCCTCCGGATGTTCGCAAGATGACAGAAAGACGCAGGATTGACAAAAAGTAACACGGCCAGCGGACGCCGACGCCACGCGCGTAAAGGGCCGCAAAGGAGCACCAAATGGCTTTCAGCAAAGTTTTCGAGGGGCGCCTCTGGGGCGTGACCAATCAGAACGCGGACGTGCGCCTGACCGTCGGCGACTCGTCCGGCGGGACCTTCACCGCGCGCGCGCACCCCATGCGCGGCACCCTCGTCTGGGATTACGCGATGTACGTTCTAGAAGGCGTCTCCGTCGCGGGTGGCGCGACCGGCGGATCGTACACCATCACGCTCGAAACCGACGCGGTGGTTGGCTACACCGGACTGCCCATCGCGGGCGTGAGCGGAATCGGCCCGAACACGCGGGGGCGCGTAGTGTTCACGAATCTGCACCGCAGTCCCGGCTCGCCCCTGCCAACGCACATCAACATCGACCAGACTGCGACCGGCGGCGGTATCTGGTTCCAGACCTACGCCTTCGCCAAGCAGTATCGCGGCACGCTCGGCACGCCCGGTATAAACACCAGCGAGCGCGTCCTCCAAGGCACGATGATTCGCGGCACGTCCTACTCCGGCGGCCCGTTCACCTCCGCTGCGGGATTCGACGCGGACGAAACCATCGCGGTCGGCGCCTCTTTCAGCGACCTCGGCATGCGCCGCATCCGCCTGTGGGACCGCGCCTTCTACTGGGCGCAGGCCGGCAACAGCATCAGCGGCACGCACGACGTTGACATCATCGCTACGGTCAACGGCGCTACATTCACCGTGGCGAGCACCGTCGGCGTGAACGGCGGCCCGCTCAGCGCCGCGAACGAGCGCCTGCCGCTTCAGTCCAACTTCTTCGGCCAGTCGCCCAACCCGTCGCACCTCATCTGGACCGAGGTGACTACGGGCGGCGTCTCCGACGCGCGCGTCATCTGCCTCGCCAAGACCGGGCGCGGCTCGCTCGCCAAGAGCTGAGGGGCGACCATGCCGAAACAGTGGACTGGGACTCTCGCCACTCAGACGGTGGCATTCAGAGGAACATCCCGGGTGGACATTATGTCAGCCGGGGCCGGTTCCCAGAACTTCCGCACCATTTCAAGCGCGGCCTATTCGCTGGCCGTGACGGGAGGCGTCTCCGGGTCGTTCGGGGCGCATATTCTCGGCTACCTCGGGAACACAACTGCCGTTCTATCCGGGGTCACGGCGATCAGCGCGGTGGGCACCTACATCCTCTACCCGGTTGGCTACTCCAGCACCGGAGCGCAAGGGGCAGTCGGGGCTGTATCGGCCGGAGTCAATGCCATCAACCGGATTGACAACGTGGTGCCTCCAACAGCCGTGATATTCCAGAGCGGCGTGGCGACGGCTGGCATCTCTGCGAGCTGCACCGTCAGCGCCGTGCTGCATCAGGAGAACTGACATGGAACATGGCGATCACCTCGGAGGCAGGCGCAAGCGCGGCCTCCCCAGCAAGACCAAGGCGAAGGAGATCATGCGCCATCCACTCACCGGGCCGCAGAAGGGCATGATGGGGCCGCTTGCTGGCGGCGGTAAGCCAACGCGACTGAAGAAGAGGAGAAAGCGTGGGTAGGGAAGCCCGCATTCGCCGGCAGCGTCCGCGCGCCTTTCCCACCGGTGCGCCCGCGCCCATCGTCAACATCGCCGAGGCAAGGAGCAAGCGCAACGCGCTCCAGCCGGGGCGCAAGACGGGTGTGTTCCTCGCCGTCCCTACCCTGACCGGGCGCATTAACTTCAGCATCGCCATGCTCTTTGCGCGGGCGATGGCCTCCTCTCGGCTGCTGGAGTGCCCGTTCGAGTTCACCGTCCACATCGAGGCCGGCAAGCGCGGCATCGACTACGCGCGCAACTGCATCGTGCGCACCTTCCTCAGCGAGAGCAATGCTGACTGGCTCTACATGATCGACGACGACCAGATCGTCCCAGACAACTTCTGGGAACTCTGCATGGTGAACGACGCCGACGTGGTGAGCGGGCTTACTCCCGTCTGGGTATGCAACATGGACCCCGAAGCGATGCTGCGCGTCAACGCCTACGGAGTGGATGCCCAGCACCGCTGCTACAACCTCCCGATCCCTCCGGCCGATGCGCGCCAGCCGTACCGCGTCCCCATCGTCGGTACGGGCGCCATCGCCATCCGTCGCCGCGTCTTTGCCCCCCGCCCGGCGGGCGTCGGCGACGCCCCCTTCTACTTCACGCACGAACCTTCGCGCAAGGTCCAGGCCGGCGAGGATGTCAACTTCAGCGTCGAGTGCAACCGCGCCGGATTCGTGCTCGCCGCGCATCCGGGCGTGCGCTATGACCACACCAAGGAACTCAGCCTCGGGCAGATTGCCACGTACTACAACGCCCGGCATGCGATGGAACTCGCCGGCAGGTCGCTGACTGACGAGCAGAGGGTGTCGATTGGCTAACCACAGTTTCCGCCCGCGCGACACGGCCGCCACCACCTTCGTAGACGACTGCGTAGAGCAGGCGCATCAAGTCCGCAAGGAATACGAATCCCAGTGGCGCGAGAACTGGGCGAACTATCGCGTCGAGGGCAACATCAACGACGTGCCGAACAAGCAGTACCCGCTCGCCACCCGCGATATCGGCCGCTTCGATGTCTCGCCGGTCAACTTCCTCAAGACGCCCGAATCGCATCAGGGAGTCAACACGCTGAGGGCGCTGCTCCTCGCCGGCCTCTTCGGCACCCGCGAGTACGTCCAAGCCGATCCAATCGGCGACGAGGACATAGATGCCGCCAAGCGGGTCAGCCGCCTCGTCATGTTCGGCTGCGAGCGTCCCGGCAACTTCCGCACGAACTACGAGACGCTCGGCGACGGCCTCATCTTCGGCCTCGGCTCGTACAGCGCGCGTTGGCGGCTCGACACGAGGCTGGTGCCGCGCCGCTTCCCGGTGCCCAACCCCGCCTCCCCCGACGGCCTCCTGCACGACCCCGAGACTGGCGCGGTCATGTCGCTGCTGCGCAACGTCGAGGTTCCCACCTTCGACGATCCCGTCATCGAAACCGACGACCTCTTCGACACTTGGTTCGATCCGTCCGCCAACCGCTTCGATCAGGCTCAATTTAAGGTCAAGCGATTCCGCATTCGTGACGAGGAACTGGAGACGCTGATGTCCGATCCGAACTGGGACGCGGAGGGCATCGCCGAGGCGCTCGCGCGCGATACTCCCGGCGATGGGCGCGCCACCGGCCCCGACTCGACCGTCGATCACCCCAAGTTGATTACCGAGGATCTGACGCTGGAGGACGTGAAGGACATCAAGGACTACGGCTACTACGGCGGTTGGATGTTCGAGGGGACCATCCCGAAGGAGGTCGCCGACGAGATTAACGCGGGCGCGCGCGCTCCGATCACCCATCGCGGCACCGTCATCCTGCGCATTATCAACGGCATCATCGTTCAGGCAATCCAGTCTCCGCAGCGCAACGGGCTCATCAACGGCGGCGTCATCACCATCCTGCCGAGCGGGCGCGGCCTCTACGGCATCTCTCCGCTGACCATCGTGCGCTACCTTCAGGACGTGAGCGACACGCAACTCATCCTCACGACCCAGGCGCTCATCGAGGCGGTCTACCAGAACTATCTCATCGGCGGCGACGCCGGCCCCAACTTCGCGCGCGACCTCGAAACGCGCCGCCCGCGCGAAGCCTTCCAGTTACAGGGCGACATCGAGCAGGTTCAGCCGCTTCCCAAGGACTACACGGGACTCGGCATCGCCGTCCAGTCGCTTCAACTCATCTCGCAAACGATGCGCAACGCGATGAACGCGCGCGATCCCGTCCAGGGCATTATGCGGCAGGGAGGCGAGACGACCGCGACCGAATCGCAGAACGTCACCGCCGCCGCCCTCCAGAACACGGACCAACTCGCGGTGCTCATCGAGCGCGACGAGCTGCCCCGTCTCGGCATGCTCATCAACGACCTCTACTACGTCAATCTCGATGACGAGGGCAAGGTATTCCGGCGCGTGGGCGAGACTGAGACAACGAACGTCTCCTACTTCGACATCGACGCCGTAACGGACATCACCTTCGTTGGCGCGCGCTCCGTCCTGAACAAGCAGGCGAAGGCCAACCAGTTCCGCGACTTCGCCCAACTCATGCTGTCGAACCCGCTGACCGCCGCTTCGATGGACTGGCACAGTTTCGCAGCCCGCTACGGAGACGAGGTGCTCGACGTGAAGGGGCTCGAACGCCTGATGATCACCGACCCCGAGGAAATCGTCGCCCGCCTGCAAGCAATGGGACTCGGGCAGACGGTCGGCCCACAGGTCAAAGGCGGCGGGGCGGGTGCGGGGGGTGGCAGCCCCAACAAGAAAGGCCGCGCCACTCCCGGCAACGGGGGGCGGACGGGCGGTGTTACGCCAACGCAGGCGGCAGGTGAGCCCTCGTGACGATTCCGCGTGACATCGCGTCCGCCCCCCAGCGCGTCTCCGACTACGTTCGGAAGCGCATCGCCGTGTGGCGCAATCCGCTCTCGCCAGACGAAATGGAACTCGCTCCGCACCTTCGGGGCAACGAACTGTTGTATTCCGCGCTCACTCGGTTGATCGAGTCGCGCATCGGGGGGCGGGCTAGACTGCCGACGCCCAGCGACCCCCTAACGTGCAAGTCGATGCTGGAGCGCGACAACGAGCTTCGCTGGCTGCTCTCGCGCCTCGAAGCCACGTATCGCTCCTCGGTATCGCATCCGGCAGATGAAGGCGAGCAACCGCCCCGCTGACGCGGGCGGGCCGCCACGAAAGGAGAGTCCGTCATGGCCGCCACACCAGAGAAGGTCACAGAGGAACAGGCAAATGCAGCCCTCCAGCAACTCACCGGTGTCGATGCCGATGGGGCGGAGATAGCCGCCGAGCCCACCACTGAGACGCAGACCGTCGAGGAGCCACCGGTACAGGAGGCGGACGCCTCTACTGCCGATACCGAAGCGGAGGCACAGACCGCAGAGCCAGCCGAAGTCGAGGCGGCCGAGACAGACGACGTGCAGTCCCTCAAGAAGCGGCTCGAAACGATAGAAACGGAGCGCAAGCGCGACCGCGAACAGAACGAGGAGCGCCTGCGCGCCATTCAGGAGCGCCATGCAGCCAATGAGCGCATCCTGCGTGACCGTCATCTTCGCAAGAGTTCCATCGCCGACAAGGCCCTTCGCACCCTCAGAGCTGTGCGCACCGAGGCGGGAGTGCCGGAGGCGGAAGTGGATCGCATCATCGCCGAACTTCAGGGCACGATGAATCCCGACTCCGCCAGCTACGCGCCCCCGCCCGAACCGCAGCAACTCGCCTCCGAGGACCAGATCGTCACGCTCAACTCATTTCTCAACGAGAAGGGCATGACCGGCGGAGAGGCCGAAGAGTTCGGCAAGTGGATGCGAGGTGAGGCGGGAACCGCTCTCACTCCGCAGGAGCAGGCCGTCGCTGTGCAGTCGCTCGACGGCTTCCTGCGCCTCGCACACACGCGCTGGCAAGATGGATTGCGCGAAACCAACGCATCGAACCAGAAGCGACAGGTGGACGCCGCCGCAGTCGTCAAGGCAGCCCAGCGCACTCAGCGCGCCGCTGCCCGCGCTGCGACGACCCCCTCTGCTTCGCCTAAGAAGCCGCCAACCGTCTCCAAGCCCATCGACCTGAAGAAGCTCAGCAAGAACGACATCAGCGAGCTTATGAAGCGTTCGGTGGAGGAAGCGGAGGCCGGCAACTACTAACGGAGCCGTAAATGGCCGTACTCAGTACCACCGGGGTAGGCCCGGCGCAACTTCTGCGCAACTACTGGCAGGACACGTTGCAGGGCTACCTCAAGAATAACCTGCTGGCGAACGACCTCGCGGAGACGCAGATGATTCCCGCCAATTCGGGAAACATCATCGAGTTCCGCCGGATGGTCAACTTCTCCAAGCAGGTAACGGGCGTCTCCGAGTTCCTCGGGTACATGACGTTCGCCGCACTCAAGGGGCGCTCCTTCTCCATCGACTCGGTGGTCTACGGTCTCGAACTGCTGACCAACGACCTCCAGCTCACGAAGAAAACGATGGTGACATCGATCCCCAACCCGACTGCTGACCTGACCGAGCGGTTCCTCTACAACGCCAAGGACACGCTCGACCAGCGCATGATCAACAAGATGGTCAACAACACCGGGAACACGCAGTCGGCGACCGCTCCGAGTGTTAACTATTTCGGCTCGTCGGTCTCCGTCAGCACGACGTGGGGCGACGGCAGCCAGACGCTCACCGAGGCGACTCTGGACGCTGACAATCCCTCGCACCGTATCGCGGCCGAGACGTTCAACACGGCCTACACACGGTTGCGCTCCCGTTCCGCTCCGTTGCGGCGCGGGCGCTACGACTGCCTGATCGCCCCGGAAATCGCCGGGGATCTCCGCACCGACGGAACCTTCCAGGATGTCGCCTTGAAGGGTACCCAGCGGGGCGAGGACAAGTTCGAGCAGGCGATGGTCGGTGATGTGTTCGGTGTCCGCGTTCTGGAAGATGAGAACGTGGGCATCGGCACGGCCGGCACGGTGGATGCGACAAACGACCAGATTTACCGCTGTCCGGTCGTTGCTCCAGGGTACGTCGCCCGCATCAGTTATACTGGCGGGCTCGGCGTACCGCAGGTCAACTTTATCCCGCCGGGTAAAGTTGACAAGGCGGACCCTTACGGCCTCGTCGGGATTCTGACGTGGCAGGTCTGGGACGCCAACGGGGGAATCATCAACCCGTTGTGTGGTGAGTTGATCAAGGTCGCCAGCACGAGGACCAAGAACACCACGCAGGTTGACGACTCCACCTGGGGTGTGTAGTTAGGCAGGCGGGGGGTGGGGCGACCTGCCCCCCGCCACTTTCTGCGAAAGGAACGGACGATGTACGACAGTAGCCTCGACCACGGCAAGATCATCAACGCCTTCCTGCGCGCCGTCCCCGACTCCTACGTCCGCGACTACCGCAGCAACGGGGGCTACATCACCGTCTGCCGCTACTACCGCGACATCAAGTGGCGCGACCAGACCACGACGAGCAAGGTCGAGCGACAAGTCCCTGCCATCACCCTCGTCAACCTCCCGCGCGGTACCGTCCGCCCGCAGACGCGCTTCGAGGGACTGTGCCTCGCCCGTCCTGGCTGGCGGCAGGAGTTCCGGCGCGCTATGCCGTATCTGACATACGCGCAGATGAGGCGCATCACCAAGATACTCGGAGTCGGCGAGGTGTTTCAAGGAGTGCGCTAAATGCCCACCTTTGGCGGCATTGTCGTCCCAACCGGCGGCGCGGCCTCCGACGGACGCCGCACGCTGCTCGACATCATCGACGAACTCGCGCGACCGATCAACGCGAGCGATACGACCGTGCGCGCCCTCGCCGCCGACGCCTTCCGCGCCGCCGTGCGCACCATGAACCGCAAGGGCTGCTGGCCGTGGGAGGTGCAGGACGAGGATATCGCCATCACGGCGAACAATTCGTTCTCGACCGCGACGAGCGCCGTCAAGAAACCGCTCGCCATGCACCTTCTGAGCGCGGCGGGCGGCGTGCGTGACCAGCGCCTCTTTTACATTTCCTACGACCGCTTCATGGAGTTATACAATCACAACTTCACGTCGCAGCCGACCGATTACACCCTGCCCAACCTGTTCGAGACGGGGCAGATTCAGTGGTCCTGGATTCCGAGCGCCAACGACAACGCGCGCTTCACCTTCTATCGCGTCACGCCCGCGCCGCGCATCGAGTCCGAGGCCGTCGAAATCCCCGACTACGTTATCGAGGTCTACATGGTGTGCGCGTGGTACGAATTTCTGAAGCGCCTGCCGTCCGCGCAGCAGCCCTTCCCCATCGCCGTCGCGCTCGCAGAGTGGCGCACGGCATTCCGAGAAATCAGCGCCCACGTTGCCTCCCCAGGAGATCGCTGGCGCTTGATTGACGTGACTTCCTGATGGCCGCCATTCCCGGATTCCGACTCGACCTGACCGGCGCGTCCGGTAGTCAAGGACTGCTCTCGCCAAGGGACGGCTGGCGCGCCTACGTCTTTCCGAGGGGCGCGAACGCCTCGCAGGACTCGACCGGAATGCTCATCACGTTCGACTCGGCGGCTATCGCCTCGCGCTTCGCCGTCAACAACTGGACTCAGGTTGGTACGAACACGGCAAACATTGTGCGGGTGACGGCAGTGGGCGGCAATTCGATGTCGGTCAATATCGCCGTCACGGTGAGCACGAACGACCGTGTATTCCTCATCGGCAATACGCAGCCGAGCGTGACCGGCGGGAGCGCGACGTACATCACGCCGAACACTCTCGTCCGCCAGCGCGGAGACGACGCCGCAACCCTGTACGCGAACTCGATGATAACGACGAACGCGAATGGGCTGGTGCAGGGGTACGCGCTCCCCGCCATGTACGACGTGCTGGTGCAGGACGGGAACCGCTCGAATCAGGGGTATGTTGCGGATATGGAGGTGGGCACGGTCGAGGGAGTGAGCGTCACCGATACCGCTATCTTCTCTGGACTCGTCACCGGGAATACGATCAACGCGGTCTCCATCCGCTCCAAGTCAAGACCAACCTACGATGTCACCCACCCCGATTGGGGAGCGACGGGGGATGGGACTACGGATGATAGCACAGCAATCAACGCAGCCATTACTGCGGCCAATGCTGCGGGCGGCGGAACGGTTATACTGCCTAGGGGCAACTATCTTATTCTGTCCCCCATCACACTGAAAGCAAATGTACAACTTGTTGGCGTCGGTGGCGTTGGCAACGATCCTGGGTTAGGCAGTTACATCTCGGTCACCACAGCAATCAACGCAATCAACTTTGATCCGCTTGCTGACAACATTATTGTACGCAGCATCGTTGTTGGCGGAGGGGTTAGGGCTATCTCGCGCGTTGCTGGCACCGGCCCGCGTGCCCGTTTTGGGATCTACAACTGCTCATTCTTCAGCCAAACAGAATCCAACATTTATTTTGAAGGAGACATGGAACAGGTAGTCATAGACGATTGCCGGTTTGGCGGGGCTCAGTACGGGCTACAAAAAGCCAATGTGTCCGAGGGCGGGAGCACGGCTTTCACTAAGTTTACCATCAGCAATTGCGTATTCAGCGGGACCATTAACGGGATTCTTCTATCGGGCTTCAGCGGCGCCGGAACATTCATTAATAACTTTTTCAGCGCCATCGGACAAAGCGCTATTGCCATTGCGTCCTCTGGGGCCGGTTCTCACCACGTTTTCATCAATCAGGTGGTTGAATCTATTTGCACGAGTGTAGTAAATGCTCGCTGGACTACTGGCAGCATAACCGCAGGGACACCGACCTTAGTTGTGGTTGATTCAACTGGTTATAGTATCGGGGAGGTTATCACCATTGCCGGGGCAGGAGTCAACGGAATTGATTATCATCCTACCATAAACAACATCGTCGGGACCACCATCACGATAAACAGCAACGTACCAACAACGGTAACAGACGCCGCCGTTACCCGTTCCATATACGACATTGTTTCACTCGATGGCGGGCTAGACCACGTATTCATCGCCTGCAACTTCATGGACAGTAATAGTCTTGCGCGATACATTATGAGTACCGCAAATCTGGCTCAAGCTTCCATTACGCTGATCAACTGCGATGGAACCGCCGCCGCGCCACCTTCCGGGCGCACGGTTGTTTATGACCCGAGTGGATTTGCCTCAATTATAGGCGGAAGAATCACCGTGCGCCGCCCATCGAACCCTGCCGGGGACGATTGGCGGGTAAGCACATTTGCCTGTTCTGACGTTGCCTTTGCGGCGCAAGAACCTGAGCCGCGCACGCTCCTCCTTAGCCCAAAGGGCAAGGATTTCACAGTCGGTCTGCGCGACTCCGACGACGCTGGCACGGGCACCTACGGCCAATTCGAGATCCGCAAGCGAGACGCCACTCGCTCAACCGTGCATACTGTGGACGCCAACGGCTCGGTTACATTCGAGGGGAGCACCACCAACAACGTCGTCCAGGCGGCCAGCCTGACACTTCCCGGCGGCTACTTCTTCGGGGTCTCGGGGACTCTTGGGGCGGGTACTTCCATAGGAAGCATGACAGGGACTACGGGCCGTCCGATCGTTCTCTGGGCCGCCGCAGGCACGATGGGCTTCAGTAACTCGAATACGCTAAGAGTTATCGGCAACTCATTCAACGTCCCGGTCAACGGGGCCGTGCAGGCATTTTGCACAGGTACGACTTGGTTCGTATTTTCGCCGTCATCGTGAGGTAGCATGGCCGCAATCCCCGGCATCCGCTTCGACATCACCGGCGCCTCCGGTTCGCAGGGGCTTCTCACGCCCAAGTCGGGATGGCGCTGCTACGTGTTCCCTCGTGGCGGATTCGCCTCGCAGAACAGCACGGGCACCCTGCTCACCTTCGACTCCGCCGCCATCGCCGGGCGCTTTGCCGCGCTTGACTGGATTCAGGCCGGACTGAGCGCCGCAAATATCCGGCAGGTGTCGGCCGTCGCCGGCAACTCCCTGAGCGTCAGCGGCGCGGCGCTCACCATCAGCGAGAACGACCGCATCTTTATCATCGGCTCGACAGAACCGACGATCAGCGGCGGCAGCGTGACCTACTCGACGCCCTCAACGACCGTGCGCCAGCGCGACGACGACGGCAGCGACCTCTACGCCAACTCGATGATCACCACGAACGCCGACGGCCTCGTCCAGTTCTTCTCGCTGCCTGCCGTGTACGACTGCGTTATTCAGGATGGCAACCGGGCGCTTCAGGGGTCGCTCATCGATGTGCCGGTGGGGGTCGCAGAGGGCGTGAGCACGTCGCAGGCGAGCGTGTTCGGCGCGACGGTAACGATCAACGCGGCGTTCGGCATCACCGGCTGGGCGACATTCGGCCAGACCGTCACGATGAATGCGGCGCTTGGCGTCACCGGGTGGGCGACGTTTGGCGCGACCGTGACAATGAATGCGGCTGTCGGAGTGACGGGTTGGGCGACGTTTGGTTCGACGGTCACGATGAATGCCAATGCGGGCGTCACGGGAACATTCACTGGACGGACGGTTACAGTTAATGCGGCCCTGGGCGTTACTGGCTGGGCAACATTCGGAAGCACAATCACCATTGGCGGTGTTCTCGGTATCACAGGGGTGATCGCAGGCCAAAGTGATATCAGCGCCCGCTACTTCGGAATCAGCACAACCGGACTGTCAACGTCTAATGTTTCGTTTCCAATCGGAGGATGGGGCTCGACCGCAACCCTCAGCATCTCGGAAAACTCCAAACCCCAAGCCGGACAACTCTCGGTTATCGTCGGGGGTGCGACCTACGGGCAAAATCCGCGGATGCAATTTACCTACCCTGACGGAACGTTCTTCAGACGACAGCATGGCGTCATGACGTGTGTAAAGGTTCTGACGGGCAATGACTATACAAACATTCCAGTGGCACATTCCGGCAATAATGCCACGACAAAGACGTGGATTTTCGGGACAACGCCGACGCACGGTGAAGTCTATACAATGACCTGGATTCTTTTCGGAACCTCATAGCCCATGGCCGCAATCATCCCCTCCGGCGGCGTTTCCGAGCGCGAACCCACGCTGATCGGCGACGCCCAGTTCCAAGACTGCGACGGCGCCGAGTACCGCGTCGGCCAGCAGGGCGTCTACGTCGCGCGCGGGCGTGACCTTCAGGGAACGATCACCGGCGTTACCGGCATCGGTCTCTACGAAGCCGGATTCGACGGCACCTCACAGTACGTCGTCGCGCACGCGGGCAGCACCTACTACTCAGCCCGCATCGTCTCCGGCAGCCTCACGTTCGCCGCCTTCGACACCATCGGCTCGACGGCGCTGCCCATCGTTGGCTCGCACTTCGCCAACCGCCAGTACGTCGCCAACGGAGCGCAGAACCGCCGTTTCGAGGCGACCGCGACCGGCATGACCTCCTTCCCCGTCGGCATGAGCACGACGACCTTCGCCGTCGGCGTGAGCGTCACGCAGGGCGCGGGCACGATGTCCGCCACGACCGGCCTCGAATACTGGGTGACGGAGTACGATAGTGTACGCGGCATCGAGTCCATCCACGGCGCGACGGCCAACACGGGAGCGTTCTCGCTCCTGAACAGCGTCGTCGTAACGGTCACGGGGGTCAGCGCCAACATTCGCGGCACCTCGACGCGCTGGTATCGCAGCGTGGACGGCGGCGGCTACCCGGACGGCTGGCTCATCCGCGAGACGGCAATCGGCACGACGCAGATTACCGACACCGACGCCGCCACCGGCAGCCTCGGCGTGCCCCTCTACGGCATCGTGGGCATCGGCGGACTGGACGAGGACCGCGACGTGCCCCCCGGCGTGCTTAATCTTATCTTCGGTCCATTCCAGGACTCGCTACTCGGCGTCGCGGCCGACGAGCCGCGCGTTCTTCGCTTCACGCCCGCCGGTTACCCGGACTCGTGGCCGCCCGGCTACGGCATCCCGCTCGAAACCGACCGCCGCGACGAGATCGTCAGCGGAGTCGTCCTGCCGGGGCGCATCGGCGTGTTCTGCAACGACTCGATGCACGTCATCTACCGCCTCCCTCGGGATAGCGACAGCGTGTTCGCGGCCGGCGAGATGCAGGAGGTCATCACGAAGGCGCGTGGCGGAGTGAGCCGACGCGGAGCCTGCACATTCACGCCGATAGGCGGAGGGCCGCTCGCAGCGGTCGTCTCGCGCGACGGCATCTGGGCAACGAATCTCTCCCCTACCTCCTCTCCCATCCCCATCACCGACGGCATCGACTGGGAGGGGCGGGTGGATATCGACGGCCTCTCTTCATGCCGTCTCGTTGACGACACAATCAACCGGCGCCTCGCCTTCCTGCACCGCCGCGCCTCCGACACGACGCATGCGACCGGCCTGTGGTATCTCGATTACCAGCAATACGATACCTACGGCCTCCGCGTCACCTTCGCCGACCACGGCCCGCTCGCCGACGCCATCACGCATGCTGCCGCCGACGGCAGCCGGCGTGTTTTCAGCATCGACTCCCGCAGCGGCAACGGGCAGGTCTACCTCGAAGCAACGCAGGACGCCGATGAGAGTCTGCTACGCGACGCTTCCGGTAGCGTGCGCTTCCGCCTGCGCACTAAGGAGTATCTGACCGCAGGGGCGCGCGGCACCGCCCGTCTCGGCACCGCGACGTGGATGCATGACGCCGGCCCGGCGCGCATCGAGCATCGACTCTACTTCGACCGGCGCGACTCGAACCCCGAGGTCAAGACGCTGGAGAGTCCGACGATACGCAACGCTGACGAAGTGTACCTCGGCCGCGACGTGAACTCCGTCAGCCTCGAAATTGAGAGCGTCGGCACGACCTCGTATGGCGTCCACTGGATCGACATCGAAGGATTCGATGTCGGCCAGCTCGGCGCACGGAAGGGGGCCTGATGGCAACGCCGTTCATCCCCCTGCCGTCCGAAGCCTTCCCTGAGGCCGCGCGCCCCTCGATTGAGCGACTCAACATATTCCTGCTCGAACTCTCGCGTCTGGAGGGGACGATTCGCCAGCCCATCGAGAGCCGCCGCAGCGACCAGAGCGTCGCGCGGCGCAGCACCGTGCAGGTCGATATCAGCCGCATCACGCCGTCGGTCGCCTCGGTGGTCAGCGGCGCGTCTACGGTAGTGGCGACTCCCGCGCTCACTTTCGGCTTGACGAACACGGTGGGCAGCACCTCGTCAGCGGTCAGTGCCAACTCGGCCATCGCACTGTTCAACGCGAACGCGCCGCCAGCGGTGGATGCCGGGAGCGGACTGGCAGGACTGTCATCCACCGCAGCCAATCTCGGGCATCGACATCAGGTACTTACAGCCATACCTACTGTTGGCTACACGACAACTGCCGGGCTGACGGGTTCAGCCACCACGCTTCTGCGGAGCGATGCGACCCTTCTTGCGCCGACGTTCCTGCGCTCGTCGGCCAACAATAGTACGCTGGCACTTACCGACGACGCGACGGATCAGACGCTCACCGGGAACTTGGGCGTGCTCAACATCGTACCCGGCACGGGCATTGACATCGACTTTCCGAACAGCGCAGCCGCGTCTTTGATCATCAAGCCGAACACGACGACGGCGGCTGACAACGTAGTGTCCGTACAGGGCCGCCCGGTCGCCGGGACGCGGGCGCTCATCCTGCCCAACTGGTTCGCCCCGGGGGCTGCTGCTGTATTTAGCAGCCAGACGTTCAAGTGTTGGGACGCGCAGTTTCCGTTATTCTCTGGCCAGCATACCAGCAGTACCATCGTCGGCTATGACGCATCGACCTTGACGATGCTGCCATCTTCCGGCTCTACCGGCGGCAACAACCTGTACGCTTTCCGCAACTCTGCATTCTCGATCAACAATGCGACTGGGGCATGGTCCAATGTGGCGGCGGCTTACTTCAGAGGCGTGCGCCGCGTTATCACATCGCCGTTCATTGATGTGCAGGCGACGATTATTGTGGAGCCGCCTACCGCCGGGCTGAGCGCGTCCAACATCACGCTCGGGTCGTCTCAAATCGGCATCTACATCCGCCAGCAAGCGGCTCAGGCAACCGCCGCCGACCGCATCGCCATCAAGGTGGACGCGCAGAACTCCGGCACTAATCGCTATGCCTTCTATGGTGTTAGCGACACCCTCTACCATGGTGGCAGGGTTCAGCACACAGGCGTTCAATTTGGCATCTACGGCGCAACGCCGACCGTGCAATTCGGCACGACCGGAACGGCCAGCGGCTTCGCTACCGGAACCAGCACAGCGGTCACGGTGGATTCAACGTACACGGGGAACACGGGGAGTCTTGCGTATACGATTGGCGACGTAATCCTGTCCCTGAAAATGCTGGGGGTGCTGGCCACATGATCAAAAACGGCCGTCTCACGTCCTGCCTCAAGTTCATGCTCGCCTTCGCGCTCGGCGTGGGTACGACCGTGGCCGCAGTCTACAACACCTTCGAGACGGCTGCGCACCACGCCAGCGACCAGGAGCGCACGGAGCAGATGCTTCAGGAGATTCGCGGCGACGTGAAGCAATTACTGGAGCGTGTGCCGCGCTACCGGATGCCGACGGACGGTGGCCGCAACATGCCACGAAAGGCAGTAGCAGCACCTTTGAGTAAGGTAGGAGGGTAAGCACCATGTACCGCGATGAAGAACCCTTTCGTCCCGAACGGGACTACACGGACCCGACGCTAGGCATTGGCAACATTCGTGGACCGCAAGGATACGCACCGGGCTATGCGGGGCCAATTTCAGGGGCAAACTTCGACTGGACGAAGTGGCTGGAAGAACTTGAGAGAGCGAAACGACGCCCGACAAGTGCCTTCCATACCCTTTACGGTGGCGTCAGGAACCTCGGCACTACTTACCAGGGCCGTAAGTTTCTTGGAACGGCCGTGGGGATGGGGCTGGCTGGCGGCGCGGCGAGCGGAGCGTTCGGTGGGGCAGGCGCCGGAGCAGCGGCGGCTGCTCCTGGTGGTGCAGCTGCTCCTAGTGCTGCGGCTGGATGGATCGATCCGTTTGTGGCCGGCGGTGGTCTGACAGGTGCCGGTGTGGCTGGTGTAGGCACGGCCGCAGCCAGTGCAGGTAGTGAAGCAGCCGGATGGATCGACCCGTTCGTTGCCGGCGGTGGTCTAGGAGCCACTGGCGGACCAGCCGGCGCCACCGCAGTTCCTTGGTACAACACCGGACTGGGCCAGACCGCGATTAAGTCTGGGCTAGGCTACCTCGCCAACCGCTTCCTCAACCAGCAGACCGGCGCGGAGCGCGGGATGCTCGAACAGAGCCGCGCACCCTACGAATCCTGGGACATCCAGCGATTCCTCCCGCCCGAGTTGCGGCAGCAGTTCACCGGGCCGATGCTGCAATCCGGTATGGAGGGCATCGCGGAACTCCTGCGCAACCCCGGCGGCCTGTCGCCAACCGTCTCCGACGCCATCCGGGCGCGTCTGGCGCAGGAGTCGCAGGGCATCGCGCAGAGCTATCGCGGCATCGCCTCGCAGCAGGCCGGAGCGGCGGCGCGCGGCAACCTGCCCGTGTCGATCAAGTCCTCGCTCCAGTCCGCTCTCGACATCGCGCAGGAGCGGGCGCAGCGCGGCGCGCGGCAGACGGCGCTCACCGAGAGCGACATGCTCCGGCGGCAGGACTTGCAGCAGGTCTACGCGCTCCTCGATACGATCATGCAGATGATTTCGGCGCGGCAGGGTCAGGCGGTCCAGGGCCTCGGCGCCGCGAGCCAGTCGGCGCAACAGCGGCAGGCGGCAACGCTGGCGCTCATCAGTAGCCTACTGTCGAACGTCGGCACCGGCAAGGGGAAATCCTGATGCCCCTCCCCTTCGAGATACCCGACCCCGAGCAGTACCTCCCACGCGCGACGCCCGGCGCGCCGCCGCTCGCCTACAGCACGCCCGACGATCCCTCCATGACCGCATTGCAGGATCTCCTCTCCAGTCTGGAGAACCCGACCGTCCCGCAGCCGCAGCAGCCCCGCCAATGGCAGCGCGTGCTCGGCGCGCTTGGCGACGCGCTCGGCTCGATGGCGTCGGTGCGCGCGGGCGGGGCGCCGCAGCCGGTCGGCCCGTTCGCGGCGAACCTGCGCGCCCAGCAGTCCGCCTACGAGCAGCAGCAGCGCGAGGCTGAGCAGATGGGGATGGAGACGCGGAATAGGGTGCGCATCGGAGCGTTCGAGGAGGAACAGCGGCTCAAGCGGGAGAAAGAAGTTGCGAGCGTGCGCGCGATGCAGAAGCAACGCGCATTCCAACTCAAGCAATTCCAGGCAACTGACGAGAACGGGCGCCCAATCATGATTCCGTACAATTACAATCCAAACTTCGGCACGCTCGCCCCGGCGCCCGGCTACGAGCAAGGATTCGACCGCTACGTTCGCCCGTTCCTCGCCCAAGGCATCAACACTGAGACCGGCGAGATGGAGTTCCGGCTGCTTGATCCGTTCTCAGGCAGCGGTATTGGGCGGTCTCAGGCCGGTGGAGCGCCTCCTGCTGGCGACAGGACGGGTGCTGGCGATAAGAAGGTGAAGGGATTCGAGCCGAAACCCACCGCTGGCGAAATTGAGTCTGCCGAGGCTGGTACGGTCATTCAAGATCAACTCCGCGCATTCAAGGATCTCGCATCGCAATATCGTGGCGGCGAGCGAATCGCCGGAACCGCTCGCGCCACCGGGCAAGGGATTGTCCGCGCCCTCCCGCTCATCGGCAAGCCGCTGAGTGAAGCACTTGGTGATTCAGAATACGAGGAATTGACGGCGTTTCGCGGGCGCATCGGTCAGCAACTCGCCCGCCTCGTTGAGAACGGGCGCCTGTCGGATCAAGACCGCGACTTCGCCCTTGAGAATCTACCGACTGTCGAATCGTTGACGACAGAAACAGGACGACAGACGGCAGCGGCCAAGATTGCTCTCGTCGAGCGCGAGATCGAAACCCGCCTCGCCCGGCGCCGCCAACTCCGTCCCGGTTTAATGCGAGGCACCGGCGGTCCACCGACCGGCCAATACGCTGGCCGCTCATTGCCCGCCTCGTCGTTTGATCGGCTACCGCCGGACAGGCGAGAAGCCGAAAAGCAGCGATTTATCGCGGCCGGCGGTGTCATCATCGAGGGTCAATAAATGCCTGATACGCTGCAACCTCAGAGTCTAGAGGATCTACTGGAGGAACCGCAGCAAGCCGGCGGTCCTCAAAACATCGAGGATCTATTCGCCGAATCGGAGCGTCAGCAGGCGAATCTGGCGGCGGGCCGAACTCCCGGCGGCCTGACGCCAGAGGAACAGGCTGAAGGACGCGAGTTCTATACCGGCACGGTACCCCGCTTCGTGACAACGACAGCCGGGGGTATGGTTGGCGGCGTTCCGGGAGCCATGATCGGGGCAGGTGCGGGAGAATTACTGACTGGCAGGAGCCCCAAGCAGGCAGTTGAGTCGGCGCTACTCACGGGTGCATTCGGTAAACTTACCAACTTGGGCATCCGTGGTATTGGTTATCTCGGCGGGGTAAAGCAACGGGCTATTACTCCAGTCTTGCGCGCCGGGCCGGCGCGGACCATTCGCGCCATCAGCAAGCCGGCCGGAACCGCCGAAGAAATGGCCGCGCGCGGTACACTCGAAACGACGCGCCGATTCACACGACCGGGCGGTGAATTCCCTGCCATGCGGCAGGCCGAGGCGGCGCTTGAGGCGCTCAACGAAAGGATGGCCGCAGCGGGTGCTAGACCTGCGCGGCGTCTCATCGTCGGCAAGATAAACGAAATGATAGCGGCGCGAACACCTGCGGCCAACCCGGAGGAGCTGGCGGCAAACACTCAGTTGGAGCGATTCAAGAAATTCGTCCCTGAACTCAAAGACGCAATGGGACTAAACGACTGGCTGCGTCGTATTCGCGGCCCCATCAAGGCGCAACTTGGCAAACCGGGCGCTCCGCTGCACGCCAGCGACATCAAGGAAGTGCAGGCATTCACGCGCGCCTACCGAGACACGTTGCTCGGAGGGCCAGAATCAGCCGGCGCGCAGGCATTCGCCAAGTCATCCCGGCAGATTCAGGCGGCCAAGGATCTCCAGAAGATCATCGCAGATCCGCGTGGAAATCTGAAACCCGGCGCCGAAGCCGCATGGCGCCGCGTGTTGAGCGACAAGGATCACGTCGTCCGGCGGGCGATGGAGAATTTCGACGCACTTACCGGCAGCAAGGTTACGCAAGAAGCCGAGGCCCTGGCGATGCGTCGGCTCTGGAATCCAGATGATGCAGGTAACGCGGTGTTCATTCTGAGCATTATCGCTAGGGCGATTCGAGAAACGGCCCGCATCATCGCCAAAACCGGAGCAGTCGTGCGGCCTGTCGTCCCGGCCGCCGGCACCGCAATACTTACCGAAGAGGAGAAGAAATGACCATCCCCAACGTTCTTGGCAAGGCCGAAGGCATCTTCGGCATCGCCATCGCGCTGTTCGTCACGGCGACGACGCTTCTCGTTCTCAAGTTCATCGACCCGGGAACGTGGGCGTCGTTCGTGCAGTGGACGTGGGCCTCCGTCATAGGCGGAGCGGCAGCGGCAGCCTACCGAAAGTAGCCTACCGCTATATACAATGGCGCCCTCCGCTGCCGCACCTCGGGCAACGCAGCCTCGCGCGCCATTCCAGATCGCGCGCAACCCTCCGCAACCAGAGCAGCGCGCGATGCGCCATGACGAGAATCAGTTCCATATCGCGCCTCCTTGCGCCATCGCCAGTCGCCAGATGAGCACCAACGCCGTGTGCCTCCAGCCGAGATCGCCGACGCAGATGTGATCCCCCACCGCACCCCCAACCGGCCTCGAACACTCCATGCAGAGCATACGCAGGCTCATGCCTAACCCCCCTTAGGAGCGGCGTTTTCGGGGCGACTCGCACTCCTGCGACGCCTGGGTCGCCACCATTCCGCCGGCGTGTCGAACCATTCACCCTTCGCCTGACGTTCTAACTCCTTTGCGCCCATACGTTTGAGTCTATTGCGGAGGGCGCGATTCTGCGTCCAGACCTGGGCGCGTTTCGTATCGTGGTCGATGCGGATGACAGTCTCCCGGCTGTCACCAGCCATATCCAACTCCACAGAATCCAGCAGGTACAAGTTTCGCATCAAACTCGGTTGTGGCAACCGCGGCAACGCCAATACCGCAAGTCACATGAACGCCGAACCTCCGCCGCGCCTTCAGCCTCGCCTCAGCGAGCGCGATGCGCTCTTCGAGATCGATTTTGTAAGCGGCGTCGATTACGAGTTCCTTCGTCGCCACGCAGTTCCAGCCCTTGGGGAGCGCGGCGCACTCCGGTGGTGGCGGCGCGGGCTTCGTCGGCGCATCGCCAGCAATAGCGGCCGTGGCGGCTGATAGGATGATGGCACAAAACGCCAGCATCCGTGCGTTTCGCCTCACCGGTGTTTCCTCCATTCCGCAAGGACCCCGCTATCGTCCCCCGTTTCCGCTGCTTGCTGCAAGTCCTCTC
>ERZ1292629.378-Hain-H43-01um-R1-378-length-47262-cov-6_pt2 | contig 25103 bp, 26 predicted proteins | sample MGYA00564399_ERZ1292629 | MGnify/ENA primary metagenome ERZ1292629 (study PRJEB36523, sample SAMEA6512636) | groundwater metagenome | collected 2019-01-08 | study: AquaDiva: Metagenomics assemblies of 32 groundwater samples
CCTGTATCCGGAAGCGGATATCAATATGGTGTAATTTCATTTAATGGGGATATGCCAAAATCAGAAATCTATATCAAGAATAACACATTTGATCTACCATCTGATCAAAGAGTAGGCGCCGGAGTAAGACTTAGAAATGTAACTGGAGGTGCAGTTACAGGAAATACAATGCCTGGTCAAAATATAAATTGCTCTAATTGCGTTAATGTAACAACATCTCCTAATCCTTAGTTTACCCTCAAATAAATACTTTTTATAATTAATTATTTTATTTCCCCACTTGGTCTTTGTTCAGTTGATGCTTCAAATAACAGTATAAACATAGATTAATTACACCTAAACTACTGAAAATATCAATTGACAATAATTAATCTAAATGGTATTATTGTTTTCACCTAAGACAGTAGGCAAAAAGATAAGTCCTACCGAGGAAGTAACAAGAGCAAACTTAATGCTTATAAACACTTCATTTTAGGAGTGTTTTTTTATTATATGGATATAAAAGATTTAAAAGTTTCAGCAAATAGACAAAAAAAAGTAGACATAGTAGCTTCATTTAGTGATAAATTCACAAAAGCTAAAGCTGTTGTCTTTACTAACTATGAAGGTCTTACCCATAAACAGATTGAAGGCCTTAAAAAAACCATTAAACCATTAGAGGGTGAATATGTCGTAGCTAAAAACTCACTCGTTACAAGATCTCTAGATGATAACAAGATTAAACTTAGTGAAGATCATATTTTACAAGGACCAACAGGTACTCTTTTTATCTATAACGATATAGTTTCACCATTAAAAGCTCTTGCAAAGCTTATTAAAGAATTAAATCTCCCAGCTGTTAAATTTGGAATCATGGATGGAGACTTTATAACAAATGACCAGGTTATGAAGCTTTCAAGCCTTCCAACAAGAGAAGTATTACTTGCCCAAGTTATTGGCGGACTTAAATCCCCTATTTCTGGCCTACATAGAGCATTAAATTGGAATTTACAAAAATTAGTCTTAACCCTAAATGCAGTTGCTAGCTTAAAACCAACACAAACTAGCGCTCCAGTTGTAGAAGAAGCAATAACAGAAGAACCAGTAGCTGAAACTCCAGTTGAATCTACCACAGCAGAAGAAGCACCAGTAGAACAAGTTGCAGAAGAGAAACCAAATGAAGAGTCTAAAGGTGGTGAGAATTAATGGCAAAATTATCACAAGAAGAATTACTTAAAGCAGTTGAAGAAATGTCAGTTCTCGAACTATCAGAGCTAGTAAAAGCTTTGGAAGAAAAATTCGGAGTAAGTGCACAAACTTTCGCAGCAGCGGCACCAGCCGCAGCAGCTTCGGAAGGAGCAGCAGAGGCAGACGAACAGACAGTCTTTAACGTTGTTATTGCAAATGGTGGAGCAAATAAAATATCTGTAATTAAAGCAGTTAGAGAATTAGTTCCAACCTTGGGCCTTGCTGATGCAAAAGCATTAGTAGATAGCGCACCAAAAGAAGTAATGACAGCAGTAAACAAGAAAACAGCAGAAGAAGCAAAAGCTAAGTTAACCGAAGCTGGAGCAACAGTTGAACTTAAATAAGTTTAATTTCAATGTTTTCGCAATTTTCCCGTCACTTTGACGGGATTTTTGTATTTTACCTATTGACAACTTTGTTACATTTTGTTACTTTAAGAGTACATAATAATCATATTGATTATTAAACGATTACTAAATATGCCAGATCAATTATCAATCAATAATCTTCCAGATCTACTAACAGTAAGAGAAGTTGCACAAATACTTCGAGTTTCACCACTCACAATCAAAAGATGGGGTAAAAGAGGCAAATTACCAGCTATAAGAATTAATTCCCGAGGAGATAGAAGATATAAAAAAGACGCAGTACTTTGGCTTCTTGGAATTGCTGCAAAAACCGAAAACTAACTCCCCTACTTACTTCTAAATTAATAAATTTTTCTTGGTCGTGCTGCGGTATCAGCTAGCTCTCTGAGGCTAAAATCGTGTGCGCCACCTATATCGATATAACTTCCATCTGGCATAACTTGAAAAAATTCTCCCCTATATTCTCCCCCAACCTGAGGAGCGACAAATCCTTTTGTATGTAAACCAAATGGCATTTCAACATCAACTTCTAATGTACCTTCCTGAAATCTACCTAAATCATGCATATCTGTAGGAAGAAAAGTTAAATGGGTGCTTGTTTCTAAAAACCTTGTTAAACCCCTTGGAACTTCTGTAACAGATGTCGCTTTCTTACCAAATACCTCAGAAGTAAAATCAATTAGCTTAATTCTTGATCTCAATGAAGTCATATGAGGATTACCAAGTGTAGAGCCTGCAACTCTTTCACGACCCATAAATGCTTCTGCTCTTAAAGTAACATCAGTTCTCCAATTAATAATATCCCTTGCTATTGCAGCAAGATCACGAGGCTCACCAACTACTTGGCTTGGTCTTCTTCCATCTTCTAATCTATTTGGTGCAGCCATAGTAAGCTTATATCAAAGTGAAAAATAAAAGTCAATCTAGGAGAACCTGTGGTATTTGGCTCTATGGATTGTCTTTATTTTCTCTTCATTAGGGGTATCGAAATGCTCAATTATAAAATCTATTGTTTCATTTGGATCCTGAGTATTAACAAACACTCCTGTACCAACCTCAAAACCACCTATAACCTTATATCTAGGCACTATTCTTAGATACCAATCCTGATATGGGTAGATATAAAAGTTATAAGGAAACTCATGACCATGACGAAGATCAAAAATCTGGAGCAACCTGTAAAGAGTCCTCCCAAGATCTTTTAATTGATCATCTGATACTTCTCCAAACGTTTTATTCCTTTCTTTAGGATAAATCCAGATTTCATCAGGCCATTGGCTTTGATATGGGCAAAATATAGAAAACTCTCTTGTTTCTTTAACCTTATCCTTATCTGTTATTTCATGATGAGGAAAATTAAGCTTAATATAATCTGGGATAACCACGAGCTGACTATGGGGATGTGGAAGACTTTCTCCAGCCTCTTCACCAGTGTTATTGAATATATAAACAGAACCCTTGTCTTTATGCTCCTGGTAACGCTGTCTATATGCTTTAAGGATTAAATATGATTGCTCAAGTGGCAATTCATCAAAGCTTTTGTGATGATCAGGAGAATGAATAACTATTTCATGAATTGGAGCAAATGGAAATTTATTTTTTATAACTCTTACTTTCCAATCACTAATGCCAACCTGACCAGGTATCCTATAGACTTCAGAATTTAAGTCCTCCTGCCCTACACAAAAAGGACAGGTTAACTGTGTTCCCCTTAGGATACTTGGTCTCTTAGATCTTTTAGGAGCAGATATGATCCAGTTTTTAAAATCGATATCTTCAATAAATTTAAAGTCCATATACTAATTAAAGACTATTTAAGCTCAACATGCAATTGGAATAAAAGACAATAATAAGTAGAATTAAACCAGAAAGATAGATAAATTTATCAAAATATGCATAATCGAGGCAAAAAGCTCGTATTATAAGATAGTGTAAAATTTGAATTGGCAATTAAACATATTAAGTGATATATCTTATACTACTATGTTTAGATTGATATAATAATCTATTTAATTACTAGCTTAGGTAAAGTTTATAATTTCTATAAATGCAAATACCACTTTATTTAGGCTAAGATATAGTATTGTGAAAAAACTTTAAATTATGTTTTTAAGATCAAAATTGTCTTCGGTAAATCTTCGGTAATACAAATTGCTTAGCTTCAAAAATTCCAAGTTTCTGATTTTTTTCTACTTCCCTAGTTAAGTGTCTTTTAAAGATTATTAGTAATTACTCTTATTTATCAACCTTTCTATATATATTATCTATAAAGTATATCAATCTATACAAATTAACAACTTTTAATAATATTTAATATCTTTATCAAATATGACTACTTTTTAATAATTTTCTTAGACTTTTACCTACCTCCCTTGTATTCTAATTTGGTTATTTTTAACAACATAAATTTTCTTTTAAAAAAACAAAAATACCTTAGAGTATTGTTTATAATTTTTGGTTACTAAAAATAACTTAACTATTTAATAAACCGATAGTCTACGTAAATTAGTAAGGCTGGTTAATGATTTACTCTTAAATTGTAAATTATGTGGTTTTGTGGCCGACTATATATAGATGCTGATAAATCTCTAAGAGGAGGTACGTTTCGATCAAATTCTATGATTTTTTTGATGAACTTATCTTTTCCTTTAAAACTAACAAAACAAACATTATTAACCAAACTTGTCTCTTAATTCTCCAGGGTTGAATTATTAAACGAAAAAGCCATTCAAGCCCTAAATCTCTTAATATTTTTGGTGCTCTTGATACCTTACCACTAATAAAATCAAATGCACCACCTACTCCCATTACAACTTTGGCGTTAAGATTATTTATATTTTTAGAAATCCAAACTTCTTGTTTTGGCGAACCGAAAGCAACAAACAAGATGTCTGTTTGTTTATCTTTTAAAGACTCTTTATACTCTTGTGAAAACCAAGAAACATTAAGTCCGGGATATTTTTTTCGTAAGCACTCAGAGGTAAGCTCTGCTATGCCAGGGCCACCCCCAAGAAAGCTTACCGTTATAGGCTGTTTTGCAACATACTTACATAGACTTTCAGTAAGATCTACACCAGTAATTCTTTGTTTTAATGATCTACCCAACATTTTAACTCCCCATAGGACACCTATACCGTCTGCCAAGGCTAATTTTGCATTATTTAAGATCATTTTATACTCCTTGTCCTTATGAGCAAGTATTAAAAGTTCAGGATTTGGGGTAACAATATAGTAGCTTTTTAGTGGTTTTTGTAGACCTGTATAAATAAACTCTAAGACTTCTTCTTTTGTGGCATTAGAGAAGCCTACTCCAAGTAAATATTTTTTTTCGAAATCATTCATTTTACTACAAGATTAAATTGTAAATTGAGATTTTTTCTGTTTTGCTTAAATTTGATCATTTTTTTTATTCAAAATTATTAACCTTAAAACACGCTTAGGCCACTAAATACTGGCCGTTTTATACAGTGATAGCAACCCAAATACTATAAACCTGATTCTTGTGAAAATATTTTCTAAAGGAGGTGTTTTTATGTAATTAAATAAATGCATAAAAATAGTTATAGGATATTTATTTCTTAGCTATGCTTCTTTTGTAAAGTTCGATATTTTCAAGGGCTACGCCAGTTCCTCGTACAACACAAAGTAATGCATCTTCTGCCACATGACATGGTACTCCAGTAATCTTTGTCATTAACTTATCAAAGTTTGTAAGCAGTGAAGTTCCCCCACTCATAACTACACCTTTATCTATAATATCGCTTGCTAGCTCTGGTGGAGTTTGTTCCATAACCCCTTTAACTGCTGAAATAATATCCATTAAGGTTGGGAGTATTGCTTCATTAACTTGGCCCTCGTTTAGTTGTATAGTTCTTGGAAGTCCTGTTATAGAATCTCTTCCTCTTATCTCCATGACCTTTTGATCACTAACTCTTTTCTCATCAATTAAAGCATTAGCCATTTCTATCTTTATTACCTCTGAGGTTCTTTCTCCAATTAAAAGATTAAACTTTTTCTTAACATATGAAGCAATAGCTTCGTCAACCTTATTACCACCAACTCTTACTGAATTATGAACAACAACGCCTCCTAAGGAGATAACTGCTGATTCAGTTGATCCTCCACCAATATCTACAACCATATGTCCTGCTGGCTGAGCAATTGGAACCTTAGCTCCTATTGCTGCTGCTAATGGTTCTTCAATTAGATATGCAATCTTAGCTCCTGCTGCCATAGTTGCATCTAATACTGCTCTTCTTTCAACCTGTGTTACTCCTGATGAAATACAAACCATAACCTCTGGTTTAAAAAAACGTGATTTACCTGCAGCTTTATCAATAAAGTATGTAAGCATTGCTTCTGTTATTGTATATTCTGCAATAACTCCATCTCTAAGAGGTCTTAAGGCGACAATATTACCAGGAGTTCTACCAAGCATTTCTTTTGCTTCTTTACCAACTGCTACAACTCTATTATCCTCAGCAGTAACTGCAACAACAGTTGGCTCATTCAATACAATTCCCTCACCTGCAAGATAAACAAGTGTATTCGCTGTTCCGAGGTCAATACCGATTCGTTTTGATAATGGCATAATATCAAATTAGCTTCTGATTCAAATACTATATCAAAATATATAATATCTATATCAAATTTAAGTTTTAGCCTTAATATTTAAGATTATAACACCCCTAAAAGAACTTGCAAGAGGGATTATCAAAAGGTATAATCAAAACCATGAGTAAGCAATTAGCAATTCCACTTTTACTTCTTTTCTTTATGGTCTTAGGTACTATTGGAGTAATTCTCTATGGAATGGGATATAGGTTTAATCTAAACAAAGGTACACCAGCTGTTTCAGGAACCGGTCTACTAGTTGCTACAAGCGTTCCAGACGGCGCTCAGGTGTTTATTAATAACCATTTAACTACTGCTACTGACAACACAATTAACCTTGAACCTGGTGAATATAATGTCAAAATATTTAAAGATGGATATTTTCCTTGGCAGAAAAAAATTATAGTTAAAAAAGAAGTCGTAAGTAAAGCTGATGCTCTACTTTTACCAAACGCTCCTAAACTTGAGAGCATAACTAATATTGGAGTATCAAATGCAGTTATTGATCCAACAAGATCAAAACTTGCTTATACAGTTGCATCACAATCTGCTCTTAAAAACGGTATTTATGTCTTAGATATGACCTTAAGGCCAATACTAACTTTGCAAAGTGCTTCAACTCAGATCGCCACAGATACTATTTCAAGGTTTTCACAAAGCACACTTAAGTGGTCACCGGACAGCAAACAAATACTCTCAAGTTTTGATCTTCCAAGATCAGATTTCTTACTTTTGGCAAATAGCCTAAATACAAACCCACAAGATGTAACAGCAACTCTTTTAAGCGTAAATACAGCTTGGAAAAAACTTAAAGATGATAAGCAAATAGCTTTTACAAATAGTCTTCCAAGAAAACTAAGGCCAATAGTTTCAGAGTATTTTACTGTACTTGAGTGGTCAGATGATGAAACCAAAGTTTTATATACTGCCTCAGTTTCAGCAACTCTTCCAATTATTATTACTCCTCCACTTATTGGAGTTGATTCTGCACCGGAAGAAAGAGAGCTTGAAAAAGGCAAGACTTATGTTTATGACATCAAAGAAGATAGGAACTATAAAATACTTGATAGTTTACCAACTAAAGAAGAAGGTTCGCATCTTCCTTTAATGTGGTTTCCTGATTCAAAGCATTTAATTTATGTTAATAGTGGAAAAATAGACATTATGGAATATAACGCTGGTAACCAAACAACAATCTATGCAGGTCCTTTTGTAGATAATTTTGTCTTCCCATGGCCAGATGCAAGTAAGATTGTAATCTTAACCAATCTTGGAAACCCAGCTAATAATCCTAACCTCTATACAATTAGCCTTAAGTAATTACATCCTAACGTATCTTTCTGAATCAAGTAGATAAAGAGTTCTCTGACCATCGCTAGTTGTTGGTGAAGCCATCATTTGTCCTGCTCTCAAATCCATAGGATCAATACCTAAACCTTCGAATTTAAATATTAAATAGTGTTCAAAAGACCTTAATTCTTCAAGTTGCTTAAGAGTTGGTGGAAACATTTCCCTATATTCATAAATCATAATTTTCCTAGGACTATACCCTTTCTCAATTATTCCAACCAATGGCTCAATAAATTCAAGCCTATCAAAACCATATTGCCTCACAGCTGACTGAACAGATTCTGATTCCACAACAGCTGTTACGGCTGGAGCAAGAGAAATTTCATTAACAAGACTTAAATCAGCGTTAAAAATTCTTCTAAAGAATGATGACTTGGGAACCACAGAATCATATCTAGTTAATCCTGCTCTAACTTTAGCATAATATTGTGGCTCATTAGGATTATCTAAATAATGAAGAAGGCTTGCATCTTGTAGTACAAATGAGCTCATTCTAGGCCTCCATGCATTTGGAATTTCACCTACGAGAAGATCACGTAAATCAGATACTAAGTCTTGCCTAGTAGCTGTTTTACTAAATAAAACATCTGGCTTAACACCTTTTCCTCTTACAATTTCAACACTTGGACCAATAAATTCACTCATATAAAAATATTTAAGTTATTTTTTACTTTGGTTTTGCAAAAACAAGTAATCTTTGCCAGGTTGTTCCAGGAGGCCAACATGTTTGAAGAACAAGTGTTTCTTCGTCTAAATTTTGAGCATCAACTATATGCGAAACATCATCAGGATTGACCACTTTTGATCCATTAACTATATATTCGTATCGCTTATTTTGATAAAAAATGACTATCTCATCACCTGGCTGAAGATCTTTTAAGAGGTAAAATATGGCATTATATCTTCCTGCATTCCAAAAACTATCTGTTGAGTGTGAAAAAAGGTAAATATTACCCATCATTCCAGGGAAAACTGTGCCTTGCGCATGAGCAACACCTTTCATAAGAATTGGCAGAAAAGCTTCTTGATTGCTAGGATCTATGTTCTCAAAGATCTTTGCTGAGGCTCCTATTTTAGGAATAACTATGCCAAATTCCGTATCTTTAGGCACTAATATCTGTTCTTTAGCTCCAAGGAGAACTTGGGCAAAGCTATCTACTCCACTTGAAGCAATTGGCTTAGTTTCAATTTGCTTATTCTCAACTTTATTTGGCAGACTAGATTGATCACTGATAACATAAGTAACTCCCCTAGCCTGTACTATACGGTAACTTACTTCGTAGTAAAGCGCTGGTCCAAATGTAGCTAAAGTAACAAAAAGAGCAAATAGAACTAGAAAGTTACCTATTGTTCTTAAGATTAAAAATTTAATAATATCTTTTTTATTCATAAGCTTATGCTACTTTTGTAAGTAAAATCTCCATCTTCATCTAAATTTAAGTTTACCACTAATGGGCTAACGAGTTAAGAGTATCAGTTTTCACATATTCAGCCATAAGAAGGAATTATAGCTTAAATTTAGCTTTAAATCAAACTATAGGTTGATAAATAGAGGCTTTGCATTCTGAATATTCTATGATTTTAAAATTAATTATGATATATTGCGTCAGTGAAAGAGGCTAACATTAGATTATTAAGAACACCAATCTTTTCAGACATTCCTATTCATGATCAAAGGAGATTAGGCAGTCAAAGTCCTGAGGAACTAATACAAAGATTTAGGCAATTTCCACTTAATAAAGGTTTTATTGATTGGGCTTTTGAACATGAGTTAATGATCGTTTACAGCAACATAGATGGTAAAGGATATTATCTACCTCAAATAAGAGAAATAATTGTAAACAATAAGCTAACAAGAGAAGAAATTAATTTGACCATCGCTCATGAATTGCTTCATGCTGCATTACCAGGAATAAATCCAAATAAAGATCAACCAGAATTAGAACTTGCCTTAGACGAAATTGCTCAAGAATATAGCAATGATGAAGATTTCATGAGATATGTAATGCTAAAAATACCTTCTGCTAATACCTATAATAGACCACAAACAAACCTAAAACCTTAAATTTAGAAGCATTGTGTACCCTCGAGGGGAATTGAACCTCTATCGACCGCTTAGGACGCGGCTGCTCTATCCGTTGAGCTACGAGGGTAAATTATAAAAACAAGTTTATCTCAATTAATCAATGGATGCAATAGCTTGAAAAACCATTTTATTAATTGCTTTTATACGCTTTAATAAGGATCCACCCTTTGAAACCCTAACCCTACACATACCGTACTCTAATTTTCCTTTTTTCTTTCCTTTTAAAATATATACATTTAAAAAATTTTCTTTTGGAATATCAACTACTTTAGACCAAAAATCCAGACATTTATCTTTATCCATATCTTCAAATATTCTAATACTCACACTTATTCTTTCTTTTGTTATTTGAAAGTTATTAATTAGTATTTTTAAGAACAAATTAATTAAATCTGGATCACTATTAGATATAATAAAGTCTTTCTTGTTACCCTCTCCCCAATACAAAGCTGAGGCAAATAAAATTCTCTCTTTGTCAGATAGTTTTTTAACAAATATTTTAGCGTCCTCAATAGCACTTTTCTCCTGAATTATTTTTCTATATCTACTACCTGCTCTTTTACTTTTCCATAAATCAATAAACTCTGGAAGAATTTTAACGCCTACTGAATGATAAAAAACAGTTGTGCGAGGTATTTGTAATTTATTACTTATTTCGGGAATACTATTACCATTAGATCTCATCTTTTTAATTTTTAATATCTGATCTTTTGATAGCTTGTGCTTGGGCATAAAATAATAATAATCAACTGATAATCAATTGTCAATCTAGTATTCATTATCTTTATCTTACTTAATCAGTATATGTTTTATCTGATTTAATAACGCTCTCCTAAAATACCTATTGAAAATTTCAACCTAACATGCGATTATTACTAAATGGAAAACCCACAAAAACTAACTAAAGAACAAAAAAGAGAACTTAGAAAACAAGAATGGCAAGAAAAAGCTCAAGAAGAAGTAAAAAAAGAACAATATAAAAAGGTTGCAATCTGGGTTGGAGTTGCATTAGCAATAATACTAGGTATTTTTGGTCTTGCAATGCTAGTTAACTCCTCTTCTAATTCAACGACAAGTAGCCTTAAAGTACCAGTATTAAATGATAAAGATCTTTATACAAAAGGAGATAAAAAGGCAAAAGTTACTTTAACTGAATATGGAGATTTTCAATGTCCAGCTTGTGCATCTTACCACCCAATTGTTAAAGCAATAATTGAAGAATACAAAGATAAAATACTCTTTATTTATAGAGATTTCCCATTAATTAATGCTCATAAGTACGCTCATTTATCATCAAGAGCAGCTTTTGCAGCTAATAAACAAAATAAATATTGGGAAATGTATGATCTTTTATACCAAAACCAGAATAGTTGGGCAAAAAGCACAAAGGCAGAAGATTTATTTGTAGATTATGCTAAAGAATTAGGCTTAGATATTGATAAATTTAGCGCAGATTTAAATTCAAGCGAAGCTAAAACATTTGTAGATGAGTCATTAGCTACAGCTACTGGACTGGGCATTAATTCAACACCAAGCTTTTTTATTAATGGGGTAAAAATAGATAGTCCAAGTAGTTTTGATGAGTTTAAAGAAATAATTGACAATGAACTTAACAAAAAATAAACTTTTTATCTACTCTGCCATTTTAGCCTTTTTGGGATTTTTAGATGCGGCCTATTTAACAATAGTTCACTACAAACAAATTATTCCTCCATGTACTGTTGGAAGCTGCGAAACAGTCTTAACCAGTGAATACGCATCATTTTTTGGTATACCGATAGCTTTATTTGGAAGCTTATTTTACTTATCAGTAATTATTATTTCCCTACTAATTGTTACAAACAATAAAAAAGAGTTTGTTAAATTATTCTATCTTTTAGTATCTGTTGGTTTTGGATTCTCATTATTCCTTATGTATGTTCAAGGAGTAATTCTTAATTCTTTCTGTCAGTATTGCCTACTCTCTTTTACAACCTCTACTGGAATTTTTATTCTAGCTCTTCTACAAATTAGAAATAGTAAGATAAAGCCATTGACTAAATAAAAATATCTTTTATAATCTTATCTCCTGCCTCAATAAATTATGCCAGTTACAAGATCAGAAAGACCGCAACAATTAGGCTTATGGGAGGAACAACAAAGAAGAGATCAAACCTTTGGTAGAGCTAAGAGATTTGTAGCTAGATATTACGACGTACATCCCTTTGAAACAACTCATCCAAGAGTGCAAAGAACGCTTGAATCACTTACAACTGGATTTAATAGTGACGTTCTAATTGGCATAGATGGTCCACTTGATGGCAGAAATGACATTGATTTATCAGAAGGTATTTTAATAATGACCAGGCAACCAGTACAAAAAGATGCAAGTACCCTGCGAGAAGAAGCAAGAACTATTTCGCAAAATGCCTATACGCAAGAGGATATAGCTGAAATATTAGAGATCTATCTTGCATTTTGCGATACACCAAGAGATAAATCTACGCCTGATTTATTCAACTACTCAAGATTATTACATCATTTAGGTCAAAATCCTGACTCTTTCTTTCATCTACCAGTTCGAAGAGGAGCTAAAATGTCAAGAATACTAAATCTTTCCTTCTATGAAGAACTTGCAATGCTTTCTGGACCAGAAAGAACACCAATTATTGCTGGTTATCTAAGAAATGACTATGAAAAACTAGATCTAGCATTTGCTAAAGAAGGCTTAGGAATACTTAGAAGAAACCAGGGTTCAGCTCCAGATATTGATATTTCGTATTTAAGCAATCGGGATTTAAAAAGATATTGGCAATTTGTACAAGCATTAGATAAACAAAGAAAAAAACTTAAATTAACTAACGCTGAAATAGCATTACTTGCAAAACCTTTTGTAGTAGCGGCAACAATGCAAGGAATTGATACTGATTTAAGATTTGAAGATGATTTTGTCTTTGACGAAGATTTTCCTGGAGAAGTTAAGAAAACAAAGCCTGATATGCATATGAGAGATATGTTTGGAGATCCAATAGTTGTTAGATTAATACAAGAATCAGGGGATTTTAGAAGATTTTTTGCAGAAACTATTACTTTTGACTTTTATCATGGAATTAGATATTACTTTAGAAATTACTTAGATAATGTTCCAGAACAAGTTTTAGATCAAGTAATAGAAGAAGTTGCAGCCAGGGCAAAAGTTTTATTAAAAGATGATTCCGAAGAAATGTTAAAACTAAGAGATCAAGAAGAAGGAGAAAGAGGAGATAAATTAAAAACTGCGTTAGGAGCTAAAACTCAGGCAGAAATTGATTTTGAAAAAAGTAGGAAAAGTAGAAGAAGATAACTGTTTTACCTATTGACTTAAAATCTAATTAATTTTAAAATCTCTTAATTCCTGCCTCAAACATATGTCAACACCATTAGAATCAATTAACGGAAGAACTACTAGAGCTGAATTTGGAGCTACAACAGAAGCCGATAGGTTTGAGCGTTGGTTTCACAGAGAACATCCTACTAAATTTCCCGATGGGAAAATTGATGTAATTTTTGGAGACTTAAAAGCTGGTAATTTTTGGACCCCATTAACGCTTCTTGATGGACCAGCAAAAGGCGCCCTACAAAACCGAGATAGTGGTAGAGATGCTTTACTAAGAGATTATGAACAGTCACGGCTAGTTGCTAGAACATGGACTCTAGATACTTTTACAAAACCTGAAAGAGATACGCTAGTTGATCTAGTCATAAACCTTGCTTTAGAACCTGAAAATATGGCAGGCCAAGGAAAACAAAGGGGACATAGTACCCTACTTAGTCACATGGTAGATAAGCCTGGTTCTATATTTGCAGATGAGATTACTCCAGATGGTAGAAGAAGACTTATTAACGGAGCTTTTTGGGAAGAATTAGGATATGCAGTAGAAGGAGCAGCCTCGCGAGTTGAAGATATCTTAACATATCATGGATCAGAACTTGATCCAACTCTTGCAGCAAGTGGAGTATTACATCTTTATGAAAGAAACAGAAACTTAACAACCTATGCCTCTGAAAAAATAGATATTTACATGGGTGGTTTTTCAACGCAATCACTAGATACTTATCTTGGTTTTATTGAACAAGTAAGAAGAGAAATAGCATTAGATGGAGATCCTGCTGTACCAGATAAATATATTGATCAATTAGTTACCCCTTATATTATTGCTCTTGTTGAGCCATCGTCAGATGATAACTCTGATCTTAGATTTGGACCAAAATATGATGATGAAAAAGGTGAATATGTAACGCCAACTGATAGTTATCATGCTAGATTACAACATCCATTAGTTCAACGAGTACTTGGTAGATCTGAGGAAAGCAGAAGGGCTTTTGGGGAAAGACTAGCAGGATTATTAACTGCTGAACCAGAGATATATGGAGATGTCACGCTTGATGTCATTGAAGCAATTGGTGGAGAAACAAGTGATAAAGTCTTACAAACTACTCTTAGTGAGGTTGGAGATTATGAAGTTGGTAATATTAAACACTTACTGCAAACATCTAACTCTGGTTTAAGAAACAGAGGCTTAGAATTATTAAGCTCAAGAAGAACACCTCAAGAATAGGAAAAATAGAAATAGTTATTTTATCTAGTAGCTATGGATTTCTTCAGGAGTAAACCAAAGGGTTTTTTCAAAATTTGCTTCTTCAACTGTAGCTGAGATGTGAACTATATTTTCAACTGCTCTTTTCTCTTCATTTGCATAAGCTGCACTATCTGTTGAAAAATCTCCTCTTATTGTTCCTGCAGGTGCATTTACAGGCATTGTAGGACCTGCAAGATTAACTACATTTTCAACTGCATGCTTTCCCTCAACTACCATAGCAATTACTGGATGTGAGCTCATAAAGTCAAGCAACCAACCAACAACTACTTGTCCAACTGCTGCTGGATCTTCTGTTCCAAACTCTTTTTTAACATCTTTACCATATTTTTTGTATGTATCGATTGTTTTACCACCAATTCTTTCAACAGTTGAGGTTTTATCTATGGCATAATGCTTATCCAAAAGAGTTTTCTTTGGGACTACCATCTTCATAGCTACAATTTTAAGACCCATTCTTTCAAATCTATGAATAATTTCACCAACTACTCCCCTTCTTACTCCATCTGGTTTAATAAGTACAATTGTTTGTTCCATATTAGATTACAATTTTAACAACTTTTCAAATCTTTGTCTATCCTCAAAGTTGCCTATAATTGCAAGGTTAAGAGTTTCTGGTACAAAATACTTTTTAGCCATAGCTTCAACCTCATCTTGGGTTACTTTATCTATTTCTCTAAGTAAATCCTCAGGTGTTTCAACTTTTTCTTCTAATAACTCTTCCTGAGCGTAAAATGCAGCCACAAATCTGCTATCTTCAAGCTCTAAAACTAGGTGGCCTTTTAGATATTCTTTAGCCTTAGCTAATTCTTCTTTAGTTATATTTGCCTTTCCATCTGCAAATTTGGAATATTGCTCAATTATTACTTGGATTCCCTCTTCTACTCTTTTTGGATCAAGACCTGCTGTAGAAACAAGGTTTCCTCCGTCTTGATAGCTTTCTGAGCCTGTTCTTACATAATAAGCAAGGCCGCGCTTTTCTCTTACTTCAGAAAATAGTCTTGAACTCATTCCTCCACCTAAAATTGAGGAAAGAACGGAAAGAGCGTGTTTTTCTGGTGAATTAATAGGAACTGTTCTAAATCCTACACCTATATGAACCTGTTCTGTTGTTTTATGTTTTATATAAAGATCTGGTTTGACCTGGTTTTCAACTAGTGGAATATATCTAACTATATCGAAACGAGGCATTTGTGCGAAATACTTCTCAACTTCTTGCTCAACTTCTTTAACATCTATGCCTCCGGCGACAACAACTGTAATGTTATGAGCGCTGTATAAGCTTTGCATGTAATCTACAAAGTCTTCTCTAGTAATAGATTTAATTACTTCTTTTCTACCTGCAATATCCCAGCCCATTGGAGTATCGCCGTACAAAAGGCTTTCATAAACATCTCCAATTTTTCTACTTGGCGTATCTTCATAAAGATTAATTTCTTCTAAAATGACTCCCCTTTCTTTTTCAATCTCAGCTTTATCAAGCTTTGAATTTTGTAACATATCTGATAAAACATCAAGGCAAAGACCAACGTGATCCTTAGAAGCTTTTACAAAAAATCCAGTTACCTCTTTACTGGTAAAAGCATTGAATTCTCCACCAATACCATCAATTAAGCTTGCAATATGCATTGCAGATGGTCTTTTGGTTGTTCCTTTAAATGCCATATGTTCTAAGAAGTGAGAGATACCATTGTTTTTAAGGGTTTCATATCTTGATCCTGCTCCAACCATTACCATAACAGTTGCAGACTCAAAAGAAGGCATTGGAATAGTAATTAAGCGAAGGCCGTTTTGAAGAACTTTTTTGTGGTATTGCATGCAGAGATTATACCAGGAATTAAGGAGATTTTAAAGGATAAAAATATCCTCAAATTAGTATTTTGAGATTTTTAAGACAAAGCTCCCCTTTTAATATAATCTTTAATTAAAGATTGATAAGGCACATTAATTTCATTAGCTTTCTCCTTGACCCTGTTTAAAAGATATTCCGGTATCCTAATGGATATGGAACGGGAGGTAGGCTTTAAATTAGGAAAACTAACTCTTTCAAAGTTAGAAGAATCGAAATACTCTGACAAATCTAAATTTGCCCAAAATTCCCGTTCTTTATCCTCATTTTTAAATTTTGGAATATTAAGTTGTTTCTTCATATAAGTACACCTCCTTTTTATTTATATCCCTAGCTGATATTATTCTTAATTTATAATCTCTTTGGGTAAAAACAAAATACAAAAGCCTATTCCTTTTTGTCTTACCAAGTATTATAAACCTTTCTTCTTGTGAAATCTAAATTTCTACATTTTTTGTGGGGCATTAACACTCAAAAGATTAAGAAGACATTGGAATAGTAATTAAGCAAAAACCATTTCAAAGAAGTTTCTTGTTCTATTACGCAACTGGGATTATGTTAAAGATTATTGAGACCTGAATAAGAGAACTATCTAATTATTCCCCTCGTAGTTATTCCCGCAGTTCTACCTAATTCAAGGCTCGTATTTCTTAAAAATGTTCCGACAAATAAAGAACCGGCAAAGTTAGTTTCTGGATCAACTACTGCGTCAGTTAAATCAGTTCTAATAAACCTACATCCCATAAGTCTTGCTCCACTTAAATCTACTCCAGCAAATAAACCATCAGTGAAATTAGCTCCTCTAAGATCAGCTCCTCTGAAAATTGTATTTACACCAATAGCAGCAGTAAGATTTGCTGAATGTAAATTTGATCCACTAAAATCAGAATCAGTAATAATTATTTTTTCAAGATTTGCTCCTGGAAGATATAAATCACTAAGAAGTTTTCCATTAAAATCAAGCATTGATAAATCAAGAGATACCTCACTTGTTTCTCTCATTTGCTTTAAGATATCAAAAAATCTTCTGATTGTTTGAGCTCCACCTCTAAAAAGAAACCTGTCCACAGCATCCTGCCTCAAAGCAGTGCTTTCAAGATATTCATCACGAGTTAATCCTTGGGTAGATTTACTTAAAAGAGCTATCACCTCAGCTAATTCCTTATCTGTTACAGCTACCCTAGGAACTTCAGGCCTAATTAATCCTGAATCTCCTGATGTAATTCTACGAGAACCTTTCTTTCCTGGATCACCTTCGTTTGCCATTTGCGGGATTGTACCAAATACTAATATATTTGTCAAACTATGGGACTTACATGCTTTCTGGTGCATTTACTCCAAGAATACCTAATGTATTTTTAAGAGTAATTTGAGTTGCCCTAAGAAGAGCTAACCTTGCTTTTGTTATCTCTATATCTTTTGAAAGTACTCTTTGGGCTTCATAGAATTTATGGAATAGATTTGCAATTTCTAGGGCATAAGTACAAAAACTATTTACTTCTAAAGTATTACTTACCTTTTCTACTAAATTTGGCAGGGCTATTAAGGTCCTTATTAAATCCATTTCTTCTTTTTGAGTAAGTAGGGATAAATCTGGATTTTCAACACTCTCTTCACTCTTTTTAAATACACTACAAATCCTTGAATAAGCGTATTGAATATAGAAAACTGGATTATCAGCCGCTTTTTTCTTAGCAAGTTCAAGATCAAAATCCATATGAGTTTGAGATCTTGGCATAAGAAGGAAGAATCTAAAAGCATCTTTTCCTACTTCATCTAAAACTTCTCTGGCAGTTACAAAAGTTCCTGCACGCTTACTCATTTTTATTACCTCTTCTCCCCTTTTTAGCCTTATCCATTGATATAAGACAACTTTAAGATTTTGGGGATCAAAACCAAAAGCTTTAACAATTGCCAAAAGTCTTGGGACATGACCACTGTGATTTGCTCCTAAAACGTCAATTACTAAGTCATTTGCGCTCATTTTTTCATTGTGATAAACAATATCTGAAGCAAAATAGGTAAATTCACCATTTGATTTTCTAACTACTGTTTCCCTATCCTTTAAGAATTCATCATTTGGAGCAAACCACAAAGCTCCTTCATTTTCCTTTAGAGAATTGGTAATTTTAGGAAGAATACTTTCAACTTCTTTTCTTAAATCTGATTCTTTCCTGATCTTATCAAAACTAATACCCATATCCTTGCAGTCCTTAAGAATCTCCAAAAGCATTATTTCAACTGCAATTTCTCCTGCTTTTTGGATAAACTCTTCTTGGGATAGATCATCATGTTTATCCATTTGTTCTTTAACCATTTCAGATAATTCTGCTACGTATTCACCTTGATATTGAATCTCGTAGCCTTCTTTTATCTGATCTGGATGAATTTTAAAATAAATTGCTTCCCCTAACTTATCAACCTGGCCACCAACGTTATTATGTAAATAGTCTCTTGTAACCTCGTAACCAGCTTTAGTAAAGACATTTGCAATCGTATCTCCCAAAGGTCCTCCTCTTGCGTTTCCTATATGCAGAGGTCCTGTTGGATTTGCAGAAACAAATTCAACGCTTACTTTTTTACCTTTACCAAGATCCAGTAAGCCAAAATCACTTCCTAAAGCTATAATTTCATTTAATTTTGAAGCTAGATAACTTTTTGAAAAATAAAAGTTAATAAAACCAGGCTCAACTACTTCAATTTTTGCAAAATCTTTTTTTAAATCACTTAGTTTTTCTAAGCTTTCTAATAGGTTATTTGCTATTTCCATTGGCGGTTTTTTAAGGTCTTTTGCCAAAACCAAGGAAATATTTGAGGCTAAATCTCCGTGTGATTTTTCTTTTGGGGTTTCTATTAAAAAGTTTACCTCATTTACACCTAATTCTAAGGCTAAATCATGTAAAATTGAGTAAATTTTTTCGTTAGCGTTTTTTAGCATTTCCATTATTTTATCACATTCAAATGAACAAGTTTGCTGCACTTGCATTGAGATCTAATATCATATAAGATATATTCTGTACTATAAGACTTAAGGTCTGATAGACAATATGACAGGTTTATTTACATTTTTATTTTCGATTTGGCTAGGATACATTGTTTTCCTTATTTTCTCTCATCCAGAAAAAAAGAAACATAAGGTTCCGCAGGTACGTTTGTGGAGAATTGAACTTCTCCCTAATATTAGAATTCATTCAAAAAGCAAGACTTATCATATTCACCATTGGGTAATTCTCTCAATGTTAACTGCTATTACCCTTATTAACTATGAAGGATTTCAATATATAACAATTGTAAAAGGTATGGCAATCGGTGGAATAATTCAAGGACTTAGATATCCAGATAGATTTCAATTTAGACACCACAAAAAAGGCACACCAAACTATAATAAAGCTAGAAAAGGTTAATAAACTAATTACTTAGCCAAAAAGTTTCTCCATTAGATACTACTTCTATTTCCCCTACTTTATCTGTTCTTAAGGTTTTTATCTTATATTTAGCCAGTAAGCTTAAGATAAAAGTCGTTGGATGACCATACCTATTCTTACTTCCTACTGAAATAACCGAAAGACTAGGCTTTAAAGTACTTATAAAAGATTCACTTACCCCAGTTTTTGACCCATGGTGAGGCAACATAAGCACGTCTACATCACTTATTAAGCCTAAAAGCCTATCTTGTACGCTAAACCCAGCATCGCCTGTTAAAAGAGCCTGAAAATCACCAAAGCTAACTAACTGCACAACCGATAACTCGTTTACCTTTGCAATATTATTAAATTCTGTAAAAGCACTTTCTCTTGGCCAATAAATATTCGATACTACCCCATCACCAAAATCGATCTTGTCATTTTGATATACATACCTTGGCTTTAATCCTTCATTCTTTATAGCTTCAACCAATCTTTTATATATTCCAGTCTCTTTTAACGTATTAGATGTAACAAAATGTAAAACAGTATATCTTTCTAGTACAGATACCAGGCCTGTTATGTGGTCAGCATCAGGATGAGTTGCAACCATTAAATCAATTGTTCTGTCCCAAAAAGGCATATGCTTTGTTAAACAATCAAGTACTTTATCATTTGGACCACCATCAACCAAGACGTCTTTACCACCTGGTGTTTTAATATAAATTGCATCTCCCTGCCCCACATCACAGTAGATAATATGTAAATTTTTATCATCTGTTGAAAAATCTTGGAAAAGAAAGATTCCAAGAAGAAAAAATAAACTAATTAATAAATAAGTAATATGTTTTTTCATTTTTTATACTTAAACAAAAGTAAACTAAGTAGAAATAGATAATATGCTATTGTAAGTGAAATTGGAAAGCTGCTTATACTAACTGTGCTTCCATTTGTGGCAAAAAGATCTACCACTGCCTCAAAAAAGTAAAGAAATGGAAGACAAAGGTAGAGAAAAAATAAGGCTAAAGGCGGAAAGATAAAAATAAAAAATGAAGCTAATCCTCCTAAAACCATAAGAAGAGGTATGGTCCACAAAACTAATCCATTAACTACAATTGAAAGTAAAGAATAATTACCAAAATTTGTAAGTAAAATAGGCAAAGTAGCAATTTGAGCTGAAATTGTTGTTATAAAGCTTTCAGTTAGACTATTTTGCCATTTCTTAAAAAGCTCAGGGATATATAAAAGCCCCAAAGTTGCACTAAAAGAAAGGGCAAAACCAGTATTAAAAAGAAGTTGTGGAGACACAAAAAGCATAACAAAGGCTGTTATTAAAAGAGTATGTAAGGAAAACTGTTGCCTACCTAAGATTTGGGCACTAAAAACAATTATTCCCATAATACTTGCTCTAACAATTGAAGGCTCAAAACCAGCAACTGCTGCATAAAAGATAATACCAATTACTGAAAAAGAGATTGCTAATTGTCTTTTCAAAAAGCTTTTAAAGAGAAAAAACAAAAAAGCACTCACCATAGTTACATTCATTCCAGATGCTGCAATTACATGCATTACTCCAGTTATCTGGATGTCATTTAAAAACTCTTTAGGCAAATTCTCCTTAATTCCAAAGACTATGCCAAGCATTAAACCTGATGAAATTGGGTCTAAGTTTGACCTAAAATTATTAATTATTTTTTGTCGAAAAGAATATACAGCTGCTAACACTAGATTATTTTCACGGAAATTAGCTTCAATCTTAGGATAATTTAGCGTGAAAATAGGGGTCAAATCATCTAGCACTAGGATATCGAGAATGCCAGTTATTTTTAGGTAATCACCATAATAATATCTTTTATCTAAGTCTAGTTTTACTAAGACTTTATTTACAGGATCTATATTTAGAAAGAGTGTTTGATAGAAGGAATATTCTTTTGGATTTGAAAGTACTTGGGTAACAAAGCTTATCCTCTCTCCTTTTGTATATGTTTTTTGACTAGAGTAAAAATAAACTAGCCTAATACCAAGTAATATTACTAATAAAACATAAAGAAAAATTAGCTTATTGCTCATATTGGCTTTAGTAAGCAGTTATCTTATCCTTAATTTGATCAAATACCTTTTGTGAAACTACACTTTTAGATACTAGATCATTAATATCTAAGTAAGGCCTATTATTTATAATCTTTGCAACTGTAACCGGACCTACTCCTGGTAAAGTATCTAATTCTTTCTCTAAAGCACTGTTTATATTAATTAAACCAGAATTGGTTACTAAGTTACTTGATCCAAGCACTGTGGGAGCAGACTGCCCAACCTTTGGTATATAAATCTTTTGACCATCAGTTAATTTGGTTGCTAAATTAATGCTCTTTGCAACAAAATCTCTATCAGCCTCATTTGATAATCCTCCAGCTGCAACTAATCCATCTTGAATAATTGAGCTAGGCTTTAACTTATAGACTCCTGGATTAGAAACTGCACCCTCAATATCAACGGTTATTAAGTTCTCTGATTTAATAATAGCTGTAGAATTAGTTTCAAACTTAATGTCAGGAGATACTTGATTTTGACTCCATAAAGCTATCAAACCATATATAAAGAATATCAAACCAACTAGTGCCAGAAGACAAGGAAGCCAATACTTTTTTAAAAAGTTAAGAAGTATTCTTGATACCTCGCTATCCATCTATATTACAAAGTTTATTATTTTGCCTTCCACGTAAATTACTTTTTTAGGCTCAGAATTAAGATAATTAGCCACTTTTTCGCTTTGTTTGGCTTTACGTTCTATTTCTTCCTGATTTTTAATATCAGCTCTTTTCACAGAAATTGTATCCCTAAGCTTACCATTAATAGAAACTGCTATATTAATATTCTCATTAATTAAGTATTTAGATTGAAATACCGGCCAATTCTCTAAATGAATTGAGCTAGCACTTGGATTTGTCAACTGCCAGAGTTCCTCTGTAATATGAGGAGCAAAAGGAGCAAGAAGTTTCAAAAATGTCTCATACTCTTCTTTAGATACCTCTTCTTTTGCGCTTAAGTGGTTTAACCATATCATTAAACTAGATACTGCTGTATTAAACTGTAACATCTCAAGATCTTCCCCTACTTTTTTTATGGTCTGGTGCATTAAAGATAGATCCTCTTGAAACACTTTAGAATCATTAACTTTTTCTAACATATCCCAGACTCTTCTTAGGAATTTATAGATTCCTGAAATTGCTGTCGGTGACCATGGACTAGTTGCTTCGTATGGCATCATGAAACAAAGGTAAAGTCTAACCGTATCTGATCCATATTCCCTTACTACATCATCTGGATTAACTACGTTTCCCCTAGATTTACTCATCCTATTACCATCAGGCCCAAGTATTACTCCATGCTGGGCTCTTTTCTTTGCAAACTCATCAAAGCTAACAAGACCCAAGTCTTTAAAAAACTTTGTGAAAAATCGTGCGTAAAGAGTATGACCCAAAGTATGCTCTGAGCCTCCAAAATAGACATCAACAGGCATTATTTCTGATACTAACTCTTTGTCAAAAGGCGCTTTATCAAACTTAGGACTTACATATCGATAGTAATACCAGGCGCTATCAAAGAATGTATCTAGGGTTTCCGCATCTCTTTTAGCATCACCACCACACTTTGGACATTTTACATTTAACCAGTCTTCATCGCTAGCTAAAGGTGGCTTTCCTTTTGGCGTGTAATCTACATTATATGGAAGCTCAATAGGTAAATCTTTTTCTTCAACAGGCACCAATCCACACTTGTCACAGTGAATGATTGGCACTGGTGTTCCCCAGTAACGCTGTCTTGAGATTGACCAATCTCTTAAGTGATAATTAATCTTTTTTTCTCCTTTTGGAGTTGCAGCAAAGCTAGTTTCAATAATTGGCAGATCAAATTTTTGTGCAAACTCCTTATCCCTTGCGTCAGCAAATGGAACTGCCATTATTGCACCTGTTCCATAACCAGCTAATACATAATCAGATATCCAAACAGGCACATCTTTACCTGTAACTGGGTTTTTCACATACTTTCCACTAAACACTCCTGACTTTGTCCTATCTTCTTTTCTCTCCATCTCAGTCTTCTTGGAAGCGGCTAGTAAATATTCCTCAATTTCTTTTGTTTTGACGAGATTTTTCACAAATTGATGCTCAGGAGCAACGACTAAGAAGGATGCTCCATCAATTGTTTCTGGCCTTGTTGTAAAAACCTCAATACCAGCAAAATCTATTAATACCCCTTCACTTTTTCCTATCCAGTTATTTTGTCCTTCAATTACCTGCTTTGGCCAATCTGCTTGTGGAGGATTTTTCCAAATTAAGCTATCTGCATATTTTGTGATAGCTAAAAACCACTGTTCTACTTCTTTTTGAATTACTTCAGATCCACACCTCCAACATTTTCCAGCTTCTATATGTTCATTAGCTAATACTGTTTGATCTATTGGGCACCAGTTTGATAGTGCTTTTCCCCTATAAGCAATTCCCTTTTCAAACATTTTTAAAAATATCCATTGATTCCATTTGTAATATTCGGGTAGGGATGTAATTGCGGTATGATTCCAGTCAATCATTGTTCCCATGGTGTCAAACTGAGATCTCATGGTCTCAATATTTTTCATGGTCCAATCCTTTGGATGAATTCCTCTTTTTATGGCTGCATTTTCTGCTGGAAGACCAAAAGCATCAAATCCATTTGGGAAAAAGACATTGTATCCAGACATCTTCTTATATCTTGCATGTGCATCTGAAGGAACAAAAGCAAACCAGTGTCCTAAATGCAGATCTCCTGATGGATATGGAAGCTCTACGAGGTTGTAATATTTTTTCTTTTTTGAGTCGTGTTTAAACTCATAGGCTTTTGACTTATTCCAAATTTCTTGCCATTTAGCTTCAACTTCTCTTGCAAAATATTTAGCCTGTTTCATAACCTAAAGTATAGCATACGGACTTGAAGTTTTACCATAAATTACCTAGTATTGTATTATGAAGCTTTTTACACAATCTCTTATTATCGTTTCCTCCTTTATTACAATCTTTATCTGGCAAAATAGTCCTCTTAAAGACTTCACCGTTCAATTATTAGGTCTTTTTATTGTCCTCTATTTTATTGTCTCAGCAAGAAAAGGAGGAAAGGGCTTTTTAACGCTTGGAGGAGAAGGTTACGCAGGAATATTTCTACTAAATACTCTTATTTTTCTTTTGATTTTTTCAACTGGTGGAATAAATAGCGCTTTATTTTTCGTTTTATATTTTCTTTGCTTTGGCATAGCTTTTGTTTTTAATCCCTTAACTATTTTTGTTTTTGTATTAGGAACCGTTCTAATTTTTGTCCCCTATATAGAGCCAGATCTAGCTACAAATCTCTTAAAACTTGGCTCCCTTGCTCTTATTTCACCCCTTGCCTACTTTTTTGGCAGAGAATATAAAAAGGGAGACCTACAAGATGAAAAAATAAATGCCATAAAAGAAAGAAGCAAAGAGGCTGCTAATACGATTTCAAGGGATATTGAAGAAATAATTGAGGATGAAAAACAAGTTTTAGACAAAAAAGATGTTGAAAAATTAAATG
>ERZ1292629.1280-Hain-H43-01um-R1-1280-length-25092-cov-9_pt1 | contig 25092 bp, 29 predicted proteins | sample MGYA00564399_ERZ1292629 | MGnify/ENA primary metagenome ERZ1292629 (study PRJEB36523, sample SAMEA6512636) | groundwater metagenome | collected 2019-01-08 | study: AquaDiva: Metagenomics assemblies of 32 groundwater samples
GCGAGGCGGATACTCTCGATTCCTTGATATTTATTGCGATCATTGCGGAAAGAAAGTTTTTATCTATCAAAAAGACGGCCTGGGCGAACTCAAACGGCTGTATCTCGATAGAATAATTTCGGATAAGCCAATTAAATCGAACTCTTCTCTCGAGTGCCCCCATTGCGGCCGTTAGTTCGGCATTTTTTACATATACCCCAAAGAAAAACGTCCGGTATTTCGGTTGTTCGCAGGAGCGATACAAAAAAAGATTATGAAAAGAAAGACCCCGACCAGTTGACCCGGTCGGGGTCTTTTGAGAAGCTATCAGTGTTCGCCGATAACTGCGAGAGAGTATCCCGCCTTGTGTTGTTGTTTTTTCTCCCGATGTCAGGAGTTCTTGTGTACGTTGTTCAGCTTCCGGTGTTTGCTCCGTTTGAGGAGTTTGTTTGCCTTTTCCAATTCGTCCTCGAAAAGAGCCCAATCAACAACTGGCGCCAGCATTGCCGACACTCGATTGTTTCTGGTCATTCCTCGTTTGATGTTGTTTAAGAGGACAATGAGCCATTCCTCTGGGTCGGGAACTTTTTCCTGTCGTCGCCGCGCGGCATCCCGGGATATTTCCCGAGCCAGCTTTTCTATCGGTTTTGGAATCATAGTATTTCTTTCCTTTCGGTTATTGTTACTTTTGTTTTTGATTTTTTGATGACGTTAAGTGTCACGCCAAAAAGACTCATCACCCAAATTTCCTCTTCCAGTTTACCTGTTTTGAGCACCTCTTGCGAGAACTCTCTTACGAGATATGCGAAGATGAATAGGGCGCAATCATCCGTCCATTTGATGGTCTCGCGGGCAATGGCCGTGAAATGCTTCTCGACGAACTCTCGTTTCGCGTCGTCAACCCACGGGGCATGGTTCGCCATATATTGCGCCCTTATGCGCTTCGTCCCACACTGCCTCGCCGGATACGAACCCTCGGGCGGTGATGGCATAGTAGAGGATGGAACGAAGAACATCGATGCAATTTTCCCGTTCCGCCACCCTTGAGTATCTGCTCTTGAAGCGGAATATGAGGCGGATGATTTGCGTTCGTTCTTCGTAGACTTTCTCGCCTTTGAAAAACATGCCATCCACTTCGTCTATAGACCAGCCATGAAACTGCGAGACGTATGCGTCGAAGCGCCTGCGGGCTCCGGCAATGGTCGGTGTGCGAATCTCGACCCGTTCAGTAGGAGGAGTTTTATACCAATCGGGGTCAAAAAGATTCGGATAGAGGGCGAGCTCCGTGAGAAGTTTTTGGGCATATCCTTTGAAGTACGCTTTGATTAGTTTTATATTTTTCCCGTTCTGTAGCGTATTAAATATCCCTGCCTGAAACTCCGCTTTCTTCGGAAAGTACACTTCCACAAAGAGCCCTCGTTCCCCACGGGCAAATGGGTACATGGTTTGTTCGATTTTCATATCGGCTTTCCTTTCGTTCTGATTATTATTTCGTGTTATCAAGGTTTACTGTCCACAATGTACTTGCAACTGGGGCATGCGTCAAGGCGTCCATTGTATGTTGAGCATTCGGGCGATGCCGCATATAGAAAAATTAACTTGGGCACAGTTTGCAACTCTCCCGAGGGAAAGTGGAATTACCCCAGAGAACCCTGATCGAGAGAGTTTTGCAATGATACACAAACAGAATACGTCTGCAAAAAAATTAATTGAGCAATACTATTTTCATTTCCGAGTTGAACAGAAAGGGTTATTTCGTGTATTCGGTTATCAGAGAGATCAATTTTTCTGTATAACTCATATTGATTATCAAGGTAAAATCCACCACTCTTAATTTATTATTGGGAGATTTGCTACGAAAATGTAGCCTTTGTGTTCCCTAATCTTGGTTCCAACAGCGTCCACGAGGGCGCGCAAAGTAACTGTAGATGGGGGTGCTGTTTTGATATACTCTAAACATGAAGAAGAAAGTACAAATACTCATGATTCATGGTGGTATGACTTTTAAGAACAAGGCAGATTATTTACGTTTTTTGAAAACTCGACAAATTTCAATAGAGAAAAAAATAAAGTGGGGCGAGGAATATTTGGACAAAGAACTTGGCAAGGGGTTTGAAATAATTAGACCTCGTATGCCTTTGCAAGACGATGCCAAGTATTATGATTGGAAGATATACTTTGAAAAACATATCCCGTATTTGAGAAATAATATAATTCTAATAGGAGGTTCGTTGGGCGGAATCTTTCTTGCAAAATATCTCTCTGAACATAAGTTTCCTAAAAAGATACTATCAACTTATCTAGTCTGCCCTCCTTTCGATAATACAGTTGTAGGGGAAGATTTAGTTGGTGGTTTTAAGCTTAAATCTGATCTATCTTTAATTGAGAAAAATTCAAGAAATCTATATCTGTTATTTTCAAAAGATGACGATATTGTTCCAGTCTCTCAAGCCGAGAAATATAGGAAGAAACTGAAAAACGCGAAAATTATTGTCTATAAGAGCAAAAATGGGCATTTCAAGATTTCTAAGTTTCCGGAAATTGTCCGGATGATTAAGAATGATGTTAGAGGAAGGTGATTTTTAGGAGATGTTAAGAGTGTTGATACATCATTTTTTATCAACAAAAATTTCGAATTCCGTTGGATATTTATCCACAGTTTCAAACTTGCGCGGTTTTTTCCGGTGTATACTTAATTTTGTGGTCACTATTCTGCGGCTATTTTTTTAAGCAAGAAATGAATTGCAAATATTACTGCGGTACATGCGACGAACATTATTTTAGAAGGTATACAAACGTAAACGAGAAGCATGATAAGTGCGGGGAGTTTTCATCTATTGTGTGGGGAGCTAGCGGAGCGGTTCCAAACGATCACGCAGATTCGCGTTCTGCCGATGGAGATGAACATTTTTCGCACTAGTCCGCGTTGTTTTTAATCGTTCGGCAATAAGACAACTCTTTGTTTAAAACACAAGGCGCATACTGCGCTTCGAAGTTTAATGGTGTATACTAAAAGTAGTCGACCACATAAAATCTTACAGAATGTTACAGCAACAAATCTCTGAATATGCGAAGGCGCAGTTAGGGTTGGGGATAAGCGAAGAAGTTATACGAAGCGCTCTGGTTGACGCTGGGTGGACGGTTCAGGATGTTGATGATTCAATAAAAAGCGTTGCGCAGAAAAATGCGATGGAAGCCGCACATCCCGCTTTTTCCACTCCTGTTTTCAAAACCGGCACGCAGCCTAGCAGTTCTTCGTCCCAATCAATAAATCTAAATAACCTTTTCGGCGGTGGCGGAAAGAATGAAGTTTCTTTTGCTGCGACAGCCGACTTATCAAAGGCAAAAATTTCTGAAGCCTCGACGGAGGCCGCCAGTATCGTTTCTTCGAAGAAGGTTGATACTCAAAAGTTTTCCAATCAGAAAGCACAAGGCATTTCAAAAATTGTTGAAATTGCGGTTGCCGTTGTTGCGCTTGCGTCGACTGTGGCAGCAATCTTTCTATATGTGAGCAACAATAAATTAGCCGATCAGGTTGATACTCTTTCCACGGATAGCGCCGCGGCGCGCTCTTCATCCGAAACATTGTCGGCTCAATTAACCAGCCTTACTGCGTCAAAACAGGATGTTGATAAAAAACTTAATGAAGCTCTAAAGGAAATGGAACAGTTGCATTCAGAGCTTTCGTTTTTCGTCGCTCAGGACGCAGTTTCGGGTGACGGCGCCGTGACAGTTCAGCAAGTAGCGTTTTCTCTTCGTGGCGCATTGGCAATAGACGACAAACTGCAATATTCTCTTACTAGCTCGAATGGACTTAATGTATTTATAAAGAACTCAAAAGCGCAGAAAGTTGACTCTGCGCTCAGGCCCTTAATTGGCGAACAGATCGAGATTTCTGGAACTCACGCGCCGCTCTCTAGGGATGTTACTGTTTCTGCCGTCAATGGGACGTCTCTCTAGTAGATCTAGTTATCCGCCAGCACTACAGAAAAGTTCTTTCATACAGCTTGCCGAGCCCGAGAATATCTGCTTCTCGGAAATGTTTTCCTATGAGCTGAAATCCAACCGGAAGTTCTTTTGTCGCGAGTGCAGATGACGGTTTTGTTGGGATAGAGATCGCAGGCAGTCCCGCTAGATTCACGGAGCCAGTGAAGACATCCGACAGGTACATCGCGAGAGGGTCGTCTATTTTTTCTCCGATCTTGAATGCGGTCGTGGGCGCAACCGGAGACAGAATGACATCCACATCAGCGAATGCCTCATCGAAATCCTGCTTAATGAGCATTCGCGCTCGTTGCGCCTTTTCGTAATACGCGTCGTAGTAGCCGGAAGAGAGCACGAATGTGCCGAGGATGATTCTGCGCTTTACTTCCGGTCCGAATCCAGCGCCACGTTGTTTGAAATATATTTCCTGAAGATTTGAGATCCGTCCGGACGAATGTCCGTTCGGGCTGGTTTGAGATTTGAGATTTTCGTTTCTCCCATATCGGATTCCTTCGAATCGCGCCAGGTTTGAGCTTACTTCCGCAGGCATGCTGAGATAGTAGCAGGGAATCGCATATTTCGCGTGAGGAAGGGATATTTTTTTGAACATGAATTTCAACGCTTTGAATTTTTCTATTACCCGCTCGATTTCCGAGGAAACTTCTTTGCTCAATCCTCCAGCAAAATATTCTCCCGGCAGGCCAATGGTAAGAGCGCGCAATGTTTCCGGACTCGTGTTTTCAAAATCCTCAAATTCCGTTTCAGCGCTTGTCGCGTCGAGCCGATCTTTACCTGTGATTGCGCGGAAAAGAATTGCCGCGTCTTCGACGGTTTTTGTGATCGGACCGATTTGATCCATGCTTGATGCCATTGCGATGAGGCCGGAGCGTGAAACCGCGCCGTATGTGGGTTTGAGTCCCACTACGCCACAAAAGGAAGCCGGTTGGCGAATCGAGCCGCCGGTGTCGGAACCGAGCGCCGCGATCGCGAGATCGGCGGCTACCGCGGCCGCAGATCCGCCTGACGAGCCTCCTGGGACTCTGGTGTGGTCGTGCGGGTTTCTCGCGATTTTAAAAGCAGAATTTTCGGTTGACGCGCCCATTGCAAATTCGTCCATATTGGTCTTTCCGATAAATATCGCATGCTCGTTTCTAAGCTTGCGGACTACCTCGGCGTCATAACTTGCTCGGTAGTACTCGAGTATTTTTGATGCTGCGGTTGCCGGCAAGCCTTTAATCAAGATATTGTCCTTAACGGCAAGCGGAACTCCCGCAAGAAGACCGATGTTTTCTCCTTCGCCGATTGCGAAATCCAGCGCTTCCGCGTCTGCGAGCGCACGTTCTTCGTTCAAACTCAAATACGCGCCTAGTTTCCCATCAGCCGATTTTATTCGCGAAAAATAATCTTTCGCGACCTCAATAGCGGAAAATTTCTTTTTCGCGAGCCCGTCGTGGAATTTTTTTATCGTAAGATTTTCTGTCATGGCTCGAATACTGGAGGGATTTTAAGCAAGCCACTTTCTGATTCGGGAAAAATATCGACTCCTTCTCCGCGATTCGTTTCAAGCGGTTCATCATCGCGAAATGCGTCTTTGAGATGAGTTCCGCCTGTCATTGGCACAACGGCTGACGTATCGAGCGCTCGAAGTTCTTCAAAATAAGCGAGTATTTTTGAGAGGTCGGCCAAAATTTTTTCTTCTTCAGCGGTGGTTAATTCTAGGCGTGCTAGTTTCGCAAGATGCCGTATTGTTTCTTTTGTGATTAGAGATTGCATTCCAGTTTCAATTCTATCAATAAATAAGTAGTGAGGGCAACTTTTCGTTCTGGTTTAGTACGCAGGTGACATATTAATAAAATGTCCAGCACTCCTGCATGTCGTTTCGCTACAACAAGGAAAAGCCGCCGGGTTTTGCCGGTCGGCTTTCTTGTTTCGCTTCATGGTCATAGTGTTCGTTCAAAGACAATGCACGTGATGGCGTGCTTTCCATGCCGGCATTCTTCTTCTTTGTTCGGATCGAATGGACTCCACGAGAATTGCACAAGCCCGTCATGTTTGCAGTTTGCGGAGAATGAGAAATTTCCGAATCCGAATTTCGCACTCCCGAACTCTCCGTTGAAATTTTCGAAGTGGAAAACTTCGCCGCACGAGCACCAAATCACAAGAGACATTCTATTCCTCATTTCCAACTCTCCTTTCTTGAGAGAATGCAGTGCCCGCGCTACGGCATTGGGCATTTCTTTCGAATCAAACACGAGCGCGCTTTCTTCTCTACGCGCACGTTTGCCATCACTAAAATATCCCATACCCATGTGGCGCCACATTAGGTCTTCTGTTTTCATATATTTTCAAAGGACCACCCTGATTATGTTTGTCATGCGCATCCGCGCAAAAACAATACCAGTTCTCGGGTGAAGAGCTGGCTTGTATCAACTAGGGTTTATTGGATAGGGTTTAGTAAATGCGGACACAAGCGAATTCTCCACCGTTGGGCTGGTTAATAATAATGCTGATAATCGCTATGGCTTTAATGAATTGCATGGAATTATCCTATATCTTGCAGAGGGATTATGTCAAGAAAAAATAAAAGGCCCTCTGACATTGGGTGTCGAGGACCTTTTTTCGGTTCTGCGCGCTTACATTTCAGTCTCCTCCGTTTCTTCCATGCCTGATCACTGCGAGGCATTCTCGTTGAGCGACGATCTGTCCGCTGGGAGAGTCCATTTCAACTGTTTTCACTCTCCGCTGGCCCCAGTGTTCATGAATTTGTGTCGTTATCGTGCCCCTGGAACCTCTAGGGTAGAAGCGGCGTTCAAGGCCTCCTCCAGCCACGAAGTCGGTTTTGAGTTCAACCCTTACTCCTATTCTGAGTGGTGTTTTATGTTTCATCAGATTTCTGCGTTTGGATTTGTCAGTGAGCTTCGGTTTTTTTGTTTTACTCCAGTAAAACCCCACACCATCGCCGATTAGTCAATCATGCGTTGGCGTAGTGGTCTATCTTTAATTTTTTCCCTCTTCCTGCATTCACAGGGAGATGTACTGGGTAAACAAAACGAGCTCTCGGTGTCGAGAGCTCGTTTTGGGTATCGTTCGTTATTATTTAACCATGCGCAAGGCGAGCTCTCGAAATTGAGGTTCTAAACCAAAAGAAGCCAAAAAAGAAGTAAGAAGATTTATTGAATTCCATATGTTTGATACTACGTCGGAGTTGGTTTGCTTGTCAAGTTCGTTTTTCGCCAACAAAAATGGAAAGACCCCCCTTTCGAGAGGTCTTTTGGGGAAGAATATGATGACGCGGGCTATTCTCCCGGGTATTTCGCCTGTTCAGCGCGGAGTTCTTCCTGCGGAATCAGGCGGTCGAACGGATGGCCATCAAGGCAATGATGGCCATCATGTCCGCCACCGAAGGCTTGGGCAAGTCCTGGTCCATCTCCATCGCCGGATGTTGGGAAGGTGACCGCATACTGTTGCCCGACAGTTCTTGTCGGCGAAGTTCTGAATTGTCGAGTCGGTCCTTTGTGGCCGCGATGGCTGCGCTGTCGTTTCGAGCTGAATACGACTACGGATTTTTTCATAGGCGTTTTGAGTTGTGAACGAGCTGCTGCGCGTGATGCGCCACCCTTGGGTTTTTATATTGTTTTGCTTTAGCGCAAAACAATACCAGCTTTCGGGTGAAGAGCTGGCTTGTATCAACTAGGGTTTATGGGATATTGGTTTAGGGTCTAGTAAATGCGGACACAAGCGAATTCTCCACCGTTGGTTGATGTCTAAGAATGAACTGTAGAAGAAGGTTTAATGATGTGCTGTGCATGATGATGGTTGAAGTGTATAAAATAAGGGATCAATAGTCAAGCGTAACATTTCTCACGATCGTATAAAATGTTACATGTTTTTCATAGAATTTTCTGACTAAAAGTAGCAACGCCTTCAAGCTTGGGTGCTCGAAGGCGTTGGTGAATTTGTTCTGCGGTTCCTGCAGATCCTAGCAGAAGTGCGCTAGGATGAATTCCTTGTGGGGCTTTACAATCGGCGACGGAAGCGCGCTTATCGGGAAGAACAGATTCTCCCATTCAGCGCAGTCGCTTAACAGTTTGCATTCCACGTAGATCGAAAGCGGGGTGCCGTAGGGGTGTTGCCCTCTTTCCTCTTCCCACTGGTCAATGGCGCGTCGTGGCCACCAGAAGACATCGAGGATGCTTTGGACGCGCACATCCGTCCCAAGCTCACGCTTGGCGATCCGGTTTGCGACCGGTTGTATGCTCTTCATGCCCCAGCCATCCGGTGGAATCTCTTTTCCCGGCTCTCCCTGATCCATCAGGTTATTATATCCTCCAGGGATGTGCCAAAAGTTTTCGGCCCGCCACTTTTCGACGCCGCCGTCGAAAACGGTGAGGAGAATTTCCGTGCCTTGATCTCTGGCCCGAGTAATCACAAGTTCGAGCGCCCAGTAGGAAATGACTCCATGGGCGGCGCGCATACTGGCTTCCGTTGGCCAGCGACAGTTGCTTTTCCGGACTTCGTGGAGAAGGCGGATAAGCTCCTGATCCTCTGATACTGTAAGCGTTGATCCAGAGACTAATTTCGCGTGATCGGTAGTGAGGAGGGTATTCATTTTTTCGTTTCAGTCGTTAAGCAGGGTTAAAAAAATCAATGGCTTACTCGGCCATCAAACCCTACTATGTTTTCAAAGGGCTTGGAAACTATAACATTATTTTGATTTCTTTGTCAATTTTTACTTGACAAAGAAATCAAACTTTGCTATAAATCAACTAGCGTCAAAACAGCTTTTTTGTGGCACTAACGCTGCAAAAAGTGGGTGAATACCCAGTTTTGACAATTTAAAAATCACATGAAAACAACCAAGCTCTTGTGGGTTGTCTCTTTGGCGGCCCTTCTCCTTGCCGTTCTCGCGATCGTTAAGATAAACTATCCGGGGTCCAGCTCTGTCAGTATGAGCCAGGAGTCTGCAGTTGACACCAGCGACGTTACCGTCGATGTGGTGTGGTACACCGAAGTGGATGGCAAAGTTTCTGATGCCGAGTACGCCCTCAGCAGCGGCAGAAAAAAAGAGGCTGGCGTTACCTACCGTCCTGCCTCGCGCAAATTGGAGTATTTCGTTTCAAGCGACCCGGCGGTCCTCCGTTCGAAAGAGGGTCGTGATTTTTGGCAAGAGGCGTTTCAAGCCCTCGAGCAAAACGGATCATTGCCGAAGCTTCCGTTGTCCTTCGTGGATGGCGAGTACGCATTCTCGAAGATCGACTTCGACAACGCGACGGCGACCATGTTGCGCAAGAGCCAGACAGGCTACTTTGCAAAGCAGGCCGAGATGCCCTTCAGTATATTTGGGTCGCGTCCCTATTTAGGACCGACGTTTCGGATCGCCGAACTGAACGTCGGCGGCAAAAGCAAGTACTGGTTGGTCAACGTTAACCCGGCGGAAGGACGAGAAGGAAAGCGTGTCACACTGTCCTTGCGTTGGTAGGGTCTGCCAGCGCTTTCAAGCCCGCACGATGTTTCGTGCGGGCCCCCCTTTTTCTGTAGTGTTAAATCGCTTTCTAGTGAGTAGCTTTACAATTTTCTTGAATTCTCGGCCTCGCTCGGCATAATTTGCGAACATATCAAAACTTGTTGCGCCGGGAGAGAAAATGATATGAGTTATGGGATATGAGTCATTAGTCATGGCGTAACGATAGGCATAACGCACCGCTTCTCGAAGATTTTTAGTGATTTCGATTTTTACTTGACCCTTGACCATCGACCCCTGACTCATAATTGCTTTGCGAATCTTGTTTTTATTCTCGCCCATAAGAACAATGAGTTTCGGCGGATATTTCTTAATTGCGTCAACGAGCGGAGCGTAGTTTCGCACTTTGTCCCGCCCGCCAGCGATGAGAATCTGCGTACCGGGACACGAGTCATGAATCATGGAATTTTTGACTCCCGACTCTTGACCCCCAACCCCTGACCCGTGACTCTGAAATGCCCGAATCGCTGCGGCAGTTGTGTGCGGGTTTGTCGAGGCGGAATCATTATAAAAACGGATATTCCCGATCGTTCGCACAAGCTCCAAGCGGTGTTCGTTGCCTTTGAAATTTTTTATAGCCTGAAGTATGGCTTGTCTCGAAACGCCGATTTTCAAAGCGACTATCGCGGCCATCGCCGCGTTTTTGAAATTGTGCTCGCCCGGAATGCTGATAACCTTTCTTATCTCATTTTCTAATTCGCGCGAATTAGAAAATGAGAGGTCGATGGGTATTTTTTTGCCCATGCTTTTTTCTCCGATCCATCTGCTTAATTTATCGTGCTTGAAATAGAAAATTGTGTCTTTGGATTTCTGATGCGCGGCGATATTCGCTTTTGCACCATAGTATTCTTTGAGGTTTGCGTGTGCATCCAAATGGTCTGGGAATATTTCTAGCACGACCGCAATATGTGGAGATACTTCGAGATCTTGAAGTTGGAAACTGGAAAGCTCTAAAATAACGATTGGTTCACTTGCCGCTTGCCACCCTTGGCGAGCCTCGCCTTCGGCGGGTCTCTTGTCGCTAGTCGCTATTTTCGGAAGTAGGTCGAGCGCCGGTGTGCCGATGTTGCCGGCGAGAAACACATCCTCGCCGGCTTTTTTAAGTATGTTGTAGAGGATAGTCGCAGTCGTTCCCTTTCCTTTTGTGCCCGTGATGCCGATTACTTGAGCCGGACAATTTGCGAAAAAGAGTTTTGTCGCGCTCGAAAATACAACCCCGTTTTTCCTCGCGCGTCGCAGTTCTGGTAGATTATACGGAATGCCGGGCGATCGGAAAATGACGTCAAAACCGAGGAGATTTTTAAGGTAGTTTTTTCCGGTTACCCCGCGAGCGCCTTTAGGGATTTTTATTTTCGGATTTCTATCGAGTATCCAAACCTCATCCCCTCGTAGGGCCTTCATTCTCCGAAGAAATTTGAAAACAGATTTTCCTTCTCTGCCGAATCCGAGAATTGCGAGCTTCATTTGTTGCGGGGGCGGGAATTGCACCCGCTACCTCCAGCTTATGGGGCTGATGAGCAACTGTTACTCCTCCCCGCGATTTTCATAGCCACCCTAGTATATACTTAAAGCGCGCTGCTTGTCAAAAATTTTTGACAAGCAGCGCTGTATGATGCATGCTCAAGCTTACCATAGCTACTTTATGGATGTTTTGGAAAACCAACGGGAATCCATTTTAATTTGAATTATATGTTTAAGGAACAAATCAAAAATGAACTTGAACGGGGTTCGAAAATTTCAATCATAAATGTCGTAAATTATTTAATCGAAGGCGCTCATGCGCTTAGGGCATCGGATATTCATATCGATCCGCAACAAGATGATGTGCAGGTGCGGTTCCGAATTGACGGCGTGCTTCAGGACGCGCACGTGCTCCCAAAGCGCATTCATCCCGAAGTCATCTCTCGTATAAAAATTATTTCGAATCTCCGTACGGACGAGCACCAAGCTGCTCAAGACGGACGTTTTAGGACCGTCTTGCAGGATGGTATCGTTGTTGATGTGCGGGTTTCCGTCGCGCCAACTTTTCACGGGGAGGACGCTGTTATGCGGCTTCTATCTGACAGAGCTGAAGAGTTCACGCTAAGCTCTCTTGGTTTCAGTGAACACAACAGAAAGAAGATACTTAGGGCAATTAAGAGGCCACATGGCATGATTTTGGCTACTGGTCCAACAGGTTCTGGGAAAACTACAACGCTTTATACACTTATCAAAATGCTGAATGTTCGTGGAACTTCGATCATCACGATCGAAGAGCCTATAGAGTATTCAATCAAAGGCATCAATCAAATCCAGGCGAATCCACGCGCAGGTCTCACGTTCGCGAACGGCCTCCGTTCTATTCTGCGGCAAGATCCGAATATTATCATGGTTGGTGAGATCCGAGATGCCGAGACTGCCGGGATTGCCGTAAATACGGCCTTGACTGGCCACCTCCTTCTTTCTACTATCCACACGAATGACGCCGCAACCACACTTCCGCGGCTCCTCGACATGAAATTGGAGCCGTATCTCATTGCTTCAACCGTGAATCTCGCAATAGGCCAGCGACTGATCCGGAAGATTTGTTCTGAGTGTAAGGTTGAGAAAAAAATGACATCGGATGAGATAAAAAGTCTTGCCGAAATTATACCATCAGCTTTTCTTGAGAAGTGCAAAAATTTTTTCGAAGGCAGTGGGTGTGAGAAGTGCGCCGGGAGTGGCTATTGCGGGAGGATTGGCATCCACGAAGTATTACTTGTTGACGGGCTTGTGCGGGAAGCTGTTCTCCGGAAGGCGTCTGCTGAAGAAATAAAAAAAATCGCAGTTGTGCAAGGTATGGTGCCAATCCTCGAAGATGGATTTGAAAAGGTTTGCGCTGGCGTAACGACCGTTGAGGAAGTTTTGCGCGTGCTCCATGAATAAATTATTCTTCCGACTCTCAAATCAGGAAAAAATTATGTTTGCGAAGAGGCTTTCTATTCTCGTCAAATCAGGAGTGCCGATTTTCGAGAGCTTGCAAATTCTCAAAAGGCAATCGGCGTCTCCAGTCGCAAAAAAAATTTTTGAAAAAGTAGTCGCGGACGTGGAGAACGGCCAGTTTCTCTCGACCAGCTTGGGTCAGTACAAGAAAATTTTTGGAGATTTGGCGGTTAATATAATCCGCGTCGGGGAAATGAGCGGTACGCTGCAAGAAAATCTGAATTATTTGGCGGAAGAGCTCGACAAAAAACAGGTGTTGAGGAGAAAAGTGGTAAGCGCACTCATTTATCCTTTAATAATTTTTGTTGGTACTGTTGGTATCAGTATTCTTTTAACAGTTTTAATTTTTCCCAAGATTATGCCGATTTTCTTGAGTTTCAAGTTTGAGTTGCCCATCACGACGAAGATTCTCATTTTTGTGAGCGGCATATTCGTTCACTACGGTTTTTTCTTGTTGCTTGGACTTGTTGTGATAGCGATTGGTATTTGGGCGCTGTTTAAGATTGAACAGACTCGATACGTATTTGAGCATTTAGTTTTTAAAATTCCGATTTTCGGCAGATTATCTCAGAGTTACCACATGTCAAACTTTTGCAGAACGCTTGGGTTGCTTCTTAAAAGCCAGATTGTTATTGTACAGGCGGCGACAATAACCGCGGACACAATGAGCAGCGTGGTGTACCGGCGTGAAATTCATTCGATCGCCGAACATCTCAAGAAAGGAGGAAGGATATCGGCTCATTTAGACAAAAAAATAAAACTTTTTCCTCCGATGGTGTCCCAAATGATTTCCGTTGGGGAAACCACTGGGAATTTGAGCGAAACCCTCTCCTACGTTTCAGAAATGTACGAGAATGAAGTGGAGATGATCACAAAAAATTTGTCTACATTAATCGAGCCAGCGCTGATGATTGTTATGGGCGTCATCGTCGGATTCATTGCCGTTTCCATCATTACTCCGATTTATGAAATTACACAGCATCTTAATTCCAGATAGAAATGGCTGCTTGCCCATCACAACTTTTTCGCGTCGAAAAAGTTGTGATGGGTTTACGCTCATAGAGATATTGATGGTAGTCGGCATATTCGTCCTACTTTCCGGCATGGGTCTTTTTATGACTCTCGATGCGTTGCGCGGCACAACCTTTCGTTCGGAGCGCGACATAGTAGTAAGTTTGCTTCAAAAGGCGAGGAGCGAATCTATAAATAACATCAACCAATCTCCTCACGGTTTTTGTTTCGATGGCGCAAATTATGTTGTTTTTGAAGGAAATGACTGCGCGACAGCTCCGTCTGAAAAAAAGGAATTTACTCCGGCGGGAGGCGGTATTTCGTTTTATCCTCCGTTTCCGGCCGAAGGCATCGTTTTTATTCAACTTTCTGGAGATTCCGCAGATTGGTCGGGGACTTTTCAACAAGGCAACAAAATTTCCTCGCTTTCTGTGAATAGAGAAGGGATGATAGACTGGTAGCGCATTAATGTTCAAAAATTTTGAAAACAAAATAGGATTCAGTACGATTGAAATGCTCATCGCGTTTTCCTTTTTCGCACTTATCATAGGCGGAGTTTCGGTGATGGCTCTTAGTAATCAAGTGGTGGCGCTTGATACACAGCTTTCCAATCAAGCGCTTTTGAAGGCGGATCAGTGGCTCGAAACTCTTAAAACCACCGCTGCGTTAAATTGGAGTTCTGCAAATTCCATTCCGCTTTCAGCGCCAGACTCGGATTACCAGCAGTACGAGGTTTTCGTGCAAGATATTTCGCCGTGTGCGAAGTATGTATCAAGCGCTGTTCTATGGCATTCATCTCCTACTCGTTCACAGAAGACAGAATATATTACTCTACTTACGAATCCAGCTGAAGCGATCGCTATGGGCGGCGGATGCGATCCTATTCCTCCAGGAGAATGGGATAACCCCGGCAGTTTTGGAAGCGTTGACTTGAGCGGATCTGACGGAACTGGCGTTGATGCGCATTACATAAACGGAATTCGATATGCGATTATTACCGCTGATCCCAGTTCAGCTTCTGCCGAAGATTTCATAGTTGTAGATGTATCCGACCCCGATAATCTTGATCTCTCGGATATCGTGAGCGAAATTGATACAGGGCCTGGTTTGAATGGCGTTGCTGTTGGTAAAACATATGCGTATGTTGTCCAAAATGAAAATACCGACCAGCTTCAGGTTATCGACGTGAGTAATCCGGCGGCTCCCAGCTTAGTTATCTCCGTCGCATTGCCAAATATCACATTCTCTTGTCCGGGCGGCAACAAGTGTCTTGCAGGAAGAAGCGTCGCTTATTACGGCAATAAGGTTTATGTAGGTACTGCATATATAGCTAACCTGGCATTGCCTAGCACGCAAAATAATGAATTTCATATTTTTGACGTGTCCAGTCCGGCGAATCCTGTTTGGCTCGGAAGCTTGAATGTAAATCACAATGTAAACGATATCGAGGTGCGCGGAAATTACGCGTACCTCGCGACGTCGGACGATGTTGGCGAGATGACTGTTGTTGATGTGAGTAATCCTGTTGCGTCCTTCGTTGCCGGGAAATTTGATGCTCAAGCTACTGGCGGCGGAGCGAGTAATGAAGACGGCTGGAGCATTGATGTGGTAGGCAGTTATGCCTATTTTGGTCGAGAGCGCGTCAATGGCGGCACTGAGAGGGATTTTTATATTCTTAATGTATCCAATCCTGCATCGGTTAGCGTGGTAGGCTCTAAAATAGTCGGCATGACATCCGGAAATGATATTTACATTTCCGGCATCGCCAAACAAGGTAATTACGCGTTTTTGTCTACCACCGATAGCAACGAACCATTTTTTGTCCTCGACGTTGCGGATCCATCCAATCCAGTGAATTATAGCGCGTGCGGCCTTAACTTCTCGCAGGTTACTCGCGGATTAAAATATTTAGACAATCTTATTTTTACGGTGAATCGCAGCAATGACATTCTCAGAATCATTTATGACCAACCAACAGCGTGTTCATAATTACTATTTCTCCATGTTACGAGTAGATTGCCCAGAGACGTTTGTAGCCGCGCCTTCGTCGCGGCGGTCTATATCAGGGTTTACGCTTATCGAGGTTTTAATCTACATTGTATTGCTTTCGTTCATTGTGGTTGCGTCGCTGGGAGTGACGAATCAAATTACCCAAGGGATTTGGAAAGACAATGCTCGCATCGCAATTCAATCGGAAGCTGATTTCGTGCTCAGAAAATTAGACTATGCGTTGGGTGGCGTAAGTCCAGCGCAGGTGACCGGCGGTTCTACGCTTTCAATTACTGCAGGTTCCGGATTCTGTTTCAGTTTAGCTGGCTCTGTGATTATGCTAAAAAGAGAGCCGTGCCAATTCGCATCGCTCACGCCACAGGCGCTCACTTCCGCAAATGTTTCCGTTTCCTTATTGTCGTTTAGCATTAACGGGGCGGCCATGACAAGTATGTTCACCATGAACGGCAATACATTCCAATCAACTAAGTATCTCCGATGACTCGATCACGAACAGATAACGACGGATTTGTCGCTCTTACTTCAGTTCTCTTGATTTCGGTAGTTTTGCTTCTTATGGTGGCGACATTGAGTTTGAGCGGGTATATCGGGCGATTCAATGTTTTGAATTCCGAACTCAAAAAAGTGAGCGCGGCGCTTGCCGAAGCGTGCGCCAATACAGCTGTTTTGAAATTGGCGGAAGACTGGAGTTACGCTGGAAATGAAACAATCGCCACTAATGGAAATACATGCAAAATTTTTTCGGTTTCAGCAATAGGATCGAATCCGCAAATTTTCGAAGTGCAAGCGATTTATCAGGAGGCATACACAAATCTAAGAATCAGAATTCAAAAAACCCCATTTGCCATCGTATCGTGGAATGAGGTGCCTAATCTGCCGTGACTGTGATATATTGTGAAAAAAATTTCTATATGATATTGTGTGATTCTGCGAAATTCAAAGGTCGAGATTGAATATGCGTGAAATTCGATAAAAACAATGAATAGAAAAACAATAAACGAAGAAAAAGAATTTGCCTTATCGGGTAATAAACCTCGTTCGGGGTTTACGCTTATTGAGGTTTTGGTAGTTATTGGAATTATAGCCATTTTGGCTACGGTGGTTCTTATCGCAATAAACCCAGCGAGACAGTTCGCGCAAGCACGCGATTCACAGCGCACTAGCAACGTGAATGCAATTCTTAATGCGATTGGCCAGCGCTTGGCGGACAACAAGGGGATTTTCAAGGGCGATATTCCTGGAACAGTTGCGGTTGAAGTTTGTGCCGATTTGACTACTCTCGTAGCTGGGACATCGTATAACATCATGGACGATACAGATTTAATAGTAGCAGACACAAGCGTTGGTATTGCATGTTTGGTGCCAACTTATCTTCCGTCGTTCCCGTCTGATCCAGAGGATTCTATTGCCGGCGGTGATACTGGTTATGACTTAACCATTGATGCAGTTGGAAGGATTAAAATTTCAGCTCCAGATGCTGAAATTACGGTTCCTATTTCGGTTACTCGATAATCAAAATCCTCGGCGATTACAAAAAATTCCCCGACGCGGGAGTTTTTTGGTTTCAAGATACTTGGCACAATACATAGAGTGGTGTATAAATTTAAAAAGGAATTGGCGGCGTAGCTCAGTGGTAGAGCAGAGCCCTCATAAAGCTCAGGTCGCAGGTTCGATCCCTGCCGCCGTCACATCCGATATTTTTTTATCACAGCCTTCCAAAATTTTATCAGTAGTGGTAGATTTGTTGTAGTGGATTGAAAAAATTGCCACTAGATTGGAGGTGAGAAATATGGCGAGAGAGAAAATTTTCTGTCGAAACAGCGCAAGGTTGAACGGCCACTCTACGATTGGCGAAGGAGCTCGTGAAGTAGTCGTGGCGTTAATGGCGTCCGCTCTCGTGAAGAAGGTAAATTTTCACGGCGTGGAGAGAAACGGCGGTGGGAAAAATACTGTGAGAGTTTCCGACGACATTTACCCCGGAACAGTTCTGGTTAAGGTCCGGTGGACTACCGGTAGGCAGTCATTCCATGTTATCCTGCGTGATTCTGGAACGAAAGATCAACTGAAGACCCTGCTTCACGAAAGATTTCAGGCCGAGGTGGCCTGATCTACCAAAGCGCGCCGCGTCCGTAAGGGCAGGCGCGCTTCAGTTTTCCGACGTTTTTTGCTTTGTGTGATGCCGAAGTGGCGCAAAATGCAGCCTCCGACGGGTTACGGCGGAGGCACTTATGTCATGATTCATTCTCGCTTCCGGACTTCGTACGATAACAAGACGAGTCCATCGCACGACTGTTGGCTCCAATCTCCGCCACGCCATACAAGCTCCCTGGAGCCCGCGCGATGGTTGAGCCCCCTTGTTCCGGGAGCAAGACAATTGCAGCCGCAGAGCAATGTTGCTGCGATAAGCAATACCGAGATCAACGGAAAATTCTTCATACTTTCTTTTCACCCCCTTTCGTTTCAGGTTTCTGTACTGATAAAGAGTATAGATATTCCAAAGATATTTTTCAACACAGCCTAATGTGATATATTTAAGCGTCATGATTGTTATTGAAACGGAAAATCTTGTAAAAAAGTTCAACGGCGTTGCCGCGGTTGACGGTTTGTCCATCAAAATCAACGAGGGGCAAATTACCGGCCTTTTGGGTCCGAACGGAGCGGGGAAAACGACGACAATCCAAATGCTTTTGGATTTAATCACGCCGACTTCGGGCGTGATTAAAATTTTTGGTAAGGATATGAAGCATCACCGCGAGGAAATTTTGGGAAGAATAAATTTTTCCTCTCCGTACGTTGCGCTTCCGGGCAATTTGAAAGTATGGGAAAATTTGGCGACTTTCGCGCGGTTATACGGCGTGCGGGAAATTAAAACAAAAATCAACGAGTTGGCTGATTTTTTCGAGATTCGAGGCATGCTTCAAAAGATGACGTCGAATCTTTCGACCGGACAGCTTACGCGCGTTAATCTTACAAAAGCTCTTTTGAATGATCCCGAGCTTTTACTTCTCGACGAGCCGACGTCTTCTCTTGATCCGGACATAGCTGATAAAACCCGTATGATGTTGAAGCGTATTCAGAAAGAGCGGAAGGTAAGCATTCTCTACACGTCTCACAATATGGAAGAAGTCGAGGAATTGTGCGAGCGGGTGATTTTCATCAGCAATGGAAAGGTGAAGGACGACGGCACGCCCGCGGAGCTTGTAAAAAAATACGGGCACAAGGATTTGAACGACGTGTTTTTGTCTATCGCACGAGATCCGGAAAACTCAAATGTCAAAAGTCAAAACTAAAATGTAGTCTATCCAAACTTTTGAGTTTCGAGATTTAACTTGTCACTATGAAATTACACAGAATCAAAGCGTTGCTTATAAGGCATTTATATTTATATCAACGTAGTTTCCCGCGCATTATGGATATTCTTTACTGGCCGGTTATGGAGTTACTGCTTTGGGGATTTATCAGTATGTACGTAGGGAAACTCAATTTGGGCGGGTTTAATGTCGTAACAGTGTTACTTGGAGCTGTTATATTTTGGGATTTATTGAGCCAATCGCAGCGCTCCGTCTCTGTCGCATTTCTTGAAGATGTCTGGGAGAGAAATTTCTTGAATATTTTCGTGACGCCTCTCCGGATCAGCGAGTTTCTGGCTTCAGCCGTTATATTGGCGTTTATTCGAATTCTCATGACCGGCGCGGTGATGGGTATTCTCGCCGCGCTATTTTATAAGTTCAATATTTTTATTTTTGGATTCTATCTCGTACCGTTCATGTTTAATCTTTTGGTATTCGGTTCGACATTGGGATTTTTTACGACCGCGATTATTTTGCGGTTCGGAACCTCCGCGCAGGTTTTGGCATTCGGATTTCTCTTCCTGCTCCAGCCGTTTAGCGCCGTGTTTTACCCAGTTTCAGTTCTCCCGTCATTTGTCCAGCCGATTGCGTATGCATTGCCATCAACGTATGTATTTGAAGGTATGCGATCGGTTATCGCAACCGGAGTTTTTCCGGTCGGAACGTTTGCGCTTTCGCTCGCAACAAACGCGATTTATCTAGCTCTTGTCTTGTGGTATTTCTACCGGATGTTCGCGATCGTGAAAATAAAGGGGAGATTGATGAAGTTGGATTAGATCGCCGTAAACTCGTACGGCTTCGCTCGAAATCTGACAATTAAAGTTCCGATTTGACTCTTCGTTTTCATTGGAATAGATTGTAAGCGCACTGTTGAAAACTTAACCAGAGGAAACCTATGACCGAGAGAGAAAAACGAGAATACGAACGTCAGAAACAACTTCAGGAACTTCAGCAATTGGTTTATGAATTCGAAGCCAAACACCAAGATACGGATCATTGCGGAGGACACATGCTGTTGCTTCGCGCTTTTATTATGGAAGTAAACATGGAGCGCGTGCCAGCAGACGACGATTCTAATCTCTTTGTACGTTTAAAGCTAATGCAGCGCCTTAGGGAGTTCTCCGCGACACCAATAGAACTGTTCTTCATGCAGGCGAAGATGCTGGAGTTCTTCGTCGGGGTCATTCAGGACGAGGTGGCGCATGCATTGGCTTGTCAGGAGCTGCTCTTTCCAGAAACGATCTTCGGTGAAGGGAAAGCGGGCACATCTCCGGTAACCGATCAACTCGATGTTGCGGAGGCTTTGTGGCCGGGCGGCGCGGATTGAGTGAATTCATCAATTCGTAAAATGTGGAGGGGCGGGGAACCTGCTGAGGAATCCCGCCCTTTTCTTTTTATTGCGTCGCCTGCCGCCTCGCGGTAGCATAGGAATATGGCTCAATTTAACGAGAAAGCACGCGCAGGTCATATTCACCCTATTTCGCGGGCGATTTTTGAGATACGCGCTATTTTTGATGAGCTTGGATTTGAAGTTGCTCTTGGTCCGGAGATTGAGGACGAGTGGCACAATTTCGACGCACTTAACATTCCCAAAGACCATCCTGCGCGCGATATGCAAGACACGTTTTGGTTGAAACGCGATGCGAATATGCGAATGCATGCGAATGGTGCGAATAAATTAGTTTTGCGGACGCATACGTCGCCGGTACAGATTCGTTATATGGAAGAAAAGCTAAAGGCTGGCATCCAGCCGCCTTATAGAATAATCGTGCCCGGAAAAGTGTTTCGCAATGAGGCAACCGACGCAACGCATGAGGCGCAATTTTTTCAGGTTGAAGGCCTATTCGTGGATAAAAAAGTGTCACTCGCGGAGCTAAAAGGAGTTCTATCGCGCTTTTTTAAAAAGTATTTCGGGTCGGATGCGGAGATACGTTTTCGACCGAGTTTTTTCTCATTTACTGAGCCAAGCGTTGAAGTAGATATGCGATTAAGAAGTCTTTCGAATGGCATGAGACGGGGCAAGTGGCTTGAAATGGCTGGTGCGGGATTAGTGCATCCTAACGTGTTCAAGGCGGTCGGCCTTTCCGGCTGCGCAGGCTTTGCGTTTGGCATCGGTATCGATCGCTTGATAATGGTCAAATACGGCATTGAGGATATCCGGCTGTTTTACAACGGCGACTTAAGGCTGGTTTCACAATTCTAATTCCATGCTTGTCTCATATTCGTGGCTACAATCGTATTTCAAAAAGAAGCTTCCGTCGCCGGAAAAATTGGCGGACATGTTGACGTTCTTGGCGTTTGAGGTTGAAGGAATAGAGGAAAAAAAGAATGATACGATTTTCAACGTAAAAATTCTTCCCGATCGGGCGCACTATGCGCTCTCGCATCGCGGCATTGCTCGCGATCTTAAAGCGGCGCTCGGCGAAGAAATCGTATTGTCTCGGAGGCGTGTTCCAGAATCTAAAAAGCTAGCACCGCTTTCCGTACTCATTGAAGATAAAAAAGATTGCCGTCGTTATATTGGGAGGCGTGTTGACGGTGTTGTCGTTGGCGAGTCGCCTGCGTGGCTTACTGAGCGGCTTGAATCTATCGGCCAGCGATCGATTAACAACGTCGTTGATGCGGCGAATTTCGTGATGTTCGACATAGGGCAGCCACTTCACGTTTTCGACGGGGATAAGGTTGAAAGTATGAAATCAAAAATTGATGAAAAGAAAATTTTTATACGACGAGCGATGCGAGGTGAGAATATAGTTTCGCTTGACGATAGAAACATAGAGCTTAATCCAGAAATGCTTGTTATCGCAGATGCTGGTGGGCCGCTTGGCATAGCCGGTATTAAAGGGGGGAGGCGTGCTGTTGTCGGGCCTGAAACCAAAAATCTGATTCTGGAAGCGGCGCATTTCAATCCGGCGCCGCTTCGCCGCGCGTCGGAGCGGCTCGGAATTCGTACCGATGCTTCGAAGCGTTTTGAAAACGAGCCGTCGCCTGAGCTTGCCGCGATTGCGATTTTAGAATTTTCATCTCTGATAGCCGAGCTGTGCCCAGGAGCTAATTTTGGAGACATTGTTGACGAATACCCATCTCCACAGATCGAGAGAATTATCGTTATTCAACCGGAAGACATTTCGGAAAAACTCGGCATAGCATTGAGCGCGAAAGAAATAGCAGATATTCTACAAAGGCTTGGCATAAAAGTTTCATCCGGGAAAGACAAAGAGTTTGTGCTTCATATCCCGCCGGAGCGGTTAGATCTTATAATTCCCGAAGATATCGCCGAAGAAGTCGGGCGGCTTATTGGATACGAAAAAATCCCCGTTGCGCTCCCATCAAAACCGTCATCCGAATTTTGCATCAAAAAGCAATTTTATTGGGAGTGGAAAATTCGCGAGTTTTTGGCGAACGAGGGATTTTCTGAAGTGATGACGTCTTCGTTTTCGGAAAAAGGCGTGATGGCGATTGAAAAGCCGCTTGCGGAAGATAAGGCATATCTGCGAACAGATCTTACGCACAGCACCGAAGAGGCGCTCTGTTTCAATCTAACAAACCTTCCGCTTCTCGGCGCGCCGCAGGTAAAAATTTTTGAGGTTGGGAAAATTTTTCCAAAGCAAGTAGAGCAAACCTCTCTTTGTATAGGTATCGCGCAACCAAAAGGGTATAAAGGGGAAAAAGTGAACGAGCAGATCCGGGTTGTCCGAGACAAGATAATTTCTATGCTTGGCGCGCCGGTTTCGACTGCGTGCACAGTTAATGATATTGGCGGAATTATCTTGTTCAACGGGAAGCCGATCGGCGAGATTAATCGCATTGACGGGATATTGGAATTGAATCTTGATCCGCTTATCGCGGCGCTTCCTGATGCGAAGACATGGGATATTTCAATTCCGCCTGCGGCAATTCAAACATATAAACCTCTTTCCTTATTTCCATTCATTGTCCGCGATATCGCGTTTTTTTCTCCTCCTGGAGTAAAACTTGAGGATATACAGAATTGCATCAAAAAAAATGCGAGTCTGCTCGCCCGCCGCGTATCTCTATTTGACAGATTCGAGAAAAACGGCAAAACCTCTTTAGCTTTCAGGATCGTGTTTCAGGCGGACGATCGGACGCTTACCGACGAAGAAGCGAATGCGATAATGAAAAAAGTTTCAGCGGCGCTCGAGAAGAAGTTTAGTGCGGAAATCCGCTAAAAATGGAAAGACTCGGCTTGTGCTAAGTCTTTTTTGGTTGATCTGTGCGGCCACTGGCGTGGCTTAAGTTACATCGAATGTGCGCAGAGAGCGATTCCGGAGCGTTTCAATAGTGTTTCGAGGCCTTCGATGTGATTTGCCTGCGCCTGCTGATTTCTCGCGAGCAGGTCGATTTCGGTCGCCTGAGCCTCCGCGTTTGAGAGAATTCTGTCGGTGAGTATGCGGACGCACCGGTCGTTTCCTAGCCGGCCTGTTCCGATTCGGTCAAGAAGCATTTTGATCGCTTCGGCCGTCGTCATGGTTTTCGCTGTTTCCGCTGTTCTTGCTTCGTCCTCAAGCGCAAGTCTACGCGTTTCGGTGTCAATGTTGCCCATGTCAATCGTCGTGTTCATAGCATTTCGCTCGTTTTTTTGATTGTTGTGTTCTATGCTGTTTTGGTTTTTTTTGATGAACCGCTTAAGATATACCTCGCATAACGGCAGTATGTCAATTCCCTCGGAGAGTGTAAGATTAATGTTATGAAGCGATTCGAGATTCCAAAAGAAGTGTTGGCGGTTGTCGTTGCGCTGCAAAAAGCCGGTTTTTCAGCGTATCTTGTTGGCGGGTGCGTGCGTGACATCGTTTTAGGCGGCGAACCGAAAGACTGGGATGTGGCGACGGACGCGAAGCCGGAAGAAATACAAAAAGTATTTCCCGAGCATGTGTATGAAAATAATTTTGGCACTGTCGGCGTAAAGGTCCCGACGTTCCAGCCTGTCGTGCCGGAGGTCGGAACTCCGACCGAAAGCGTCGTAGCCGAAAAGAAAGTTGATATTGTCGAGGTTACTACGTTTCGGTGCGAAGGGAAGTATACCGACAAACGTCATCCAGACGAAGTGCGGTTTGCAAAAACAATAGAAGAAGATCTGTCGCGACGGGATTTTACAGTAAACGCGATAGCATTACGAGTCAGGAGTCAGGGGTCAAATGTCAAAGGTGCGGACTATGAATTTATAGATCCATATAAAGGACAACTTGATATAAAGGAAAGGATCATTCGGACGGTAGGCGATCCTGTTGCCAGGTTTGGCGAGGACGCGCTCCGACTTATGCGCGCGGTGCGGCTGGCTGTTCAGCTAGATTTCGAGATCGGGCTTGCCGCTCGACGAGCGATAGAAGAAAAAGCCGGCGAACTAGAGATAATCGCCAAAGAGCGTATCCGCGACGAGTTCATAAAAATTATCGAAAGCAACAACGCGGCTCGCGGGATTATTTTGCTCGAAGAATTGGGCCTATTGAAATATATTCTCCCAGAGCTTTGCGAAGGGGTCGACGTAGGACAAAACAAGCATCACATTTATACTGTCTTTGAGCATCATGTCCGCTCGCTAGATTATTCGGTAACGCAAGGGCATTCTCTTGTGGTGCGAGTTGCGGCGCTCCTTCATGATCTTGGAAAGCCGAAAACAAAACAAGGTGAAGGACTTAATTCGACGTTCCATGGTCATGAGATGGTTGGCGCAAAGATGGCCGTACGCGCGCTTGACCGCCTGAAATTTCCAAGAGATTTCACGGATCGCGTTTCGCATCTTATCCGGTACCACATGTTTTACTATAACGTCGGAGAGGTGAGTGATGCCGGTGTTCGGCGTTTTTTGCGCAGAGTCGGGCCAGAATATGTACCCGAGCTTATGCAATTGCGTGAGGCGGACCGGGTGGGTTCAGGAGTCCCAAAGGCTATTCCATACAAATTGAGGCACTTTCTTTTTATGATTGAAAAAGTCAAACACGATCCGATTTCACCCAAAATGCTCAAAGTGAACGGGGAAGACGTCATGAAGTTGCTTAGCATTGCTCCATGCCCGCGCGTTGGATATGTGCTTTCGGTGCTTCTCGAAGAAGTACTCGATGATCCGAAGCGGAACACAAAGGAGTATCTTGAAAAGAGAACTCGCGAACTTGGAAAATTGAACGATGTTGATCTTGCGAAATTAGCCGCGAAAGCAAGCGAGAAAAAACATGGGGTTGAGGAAGAAATAGAAAGTGAGATAAAAGGTCGGTATCACGTGAGGTAATTTTTTAAGAATATATTCTACTGCGCTGCATT
>ERZ1292629.1281-Hain-H43-01um-R1-1281-length-25092-cov-5_pt1 | contig 25092 bp, 32 predicted proteins | sample MGYA00564399_ERZ1292629 | MGnify/ENA primary metagenome ERZ1292629 (study PRJEB36523, sample SAMEA6512636) | groundwater metagenome | collected 2019-01-08 | study: AquaDiva: Metagenomics assemblies of 32 groundwater samples
AATCCGAGCCGATATCTTTTCCTTTCCAGTAGGCATTGATGGCCCCACCGATATCCGCGTCAACATCGCCGTAAAGGTTCCACGTCCCGGATGAGGCCCCGCCGAAATAGAGCTTGTTGGTTATCATCTTCGGGGCCTGCGCTTTCAAATCAAATGGGAACCACTGTTCAATGTTTCGATCATATTTCAATAACCTATTGGCGGAAGATGCGCTATTGATAGTTGTCGTCCAATAGACCGCGTTTTTGATCGAGTCATAGACGGCCCAGGCCGGCTGCACGGCTGTTCCCTCATTCCATGCCAGCGTACAAGCGTCCACTTGCGCCTGGTCCGTTGACGATCCCATGAGCGACCGCCAGGCGTATTTTACCGCCGTGTTTGTGGCGACAGTCAGCGTGGCGTTGTTGGTCTCGGTCGTGGCCCAGGTTGTCGGATCGGCTGTAGGCAGGGCCGCGCATGTCGCCGCAGAAGTGGCGAAGAACACCTGACTGCCCCCGCTGATTAAAGTTTGAGCGCAGGAGAGGGTTCCCCAGGTTGAAATTGAGCTATTGGGCTGGATACACTGGCTGACAAATTGGCCGGTCGTGGCGAAGGGAAGCTCCGCCCTGGTTATTCCAGGGGAGGCAACCAAATTAAGCTGGGTGAATGTTGAGCGATATTGAACGTATCTGTTTGTGTACAATGTCGGCCTGGAAGCGTTGTTGACGCTCTCGTATGATCCCCACAGGTCATCGTTCCCGGAGGTCGAGGTCCTGACCGAATAGGAGATGGTAGCGCCCGTGACCGGATAAGATGTGATTGCTATGGGGCCGAATGTCGGAGTGGTAACAGCGGTATCAAAAATTCTTGATGTGAAGGTTGCCACTGAAACAATATCGGCGGTGCCCGGACTGATCGCCCCAGTAGAAATATGCAGAAAATTAAAATAACAGGTCTGAGTCGCGGAAAGAGAACCAGCGCATTGCATCCTTGCGTGATCGATATTATTGTTGCCAGTTAATACTGCGGATGTCTTAAAAACACCATTTCTCCAAAAAGCTACAGATGACCCGCCCGATGATGTGGATACAATAATTGTATAGGTAGAAAAAATAGTCTGATCTAATAATTCAACCACATCGGAACTATCTATTCCTATATAAGTTGTAGATGTTTTTTCTACTCGAATTGAAGCGACCGTTGTATTGCCCGCACGAACAGCAACGGATGCATCTCCTTCTTGATTCGTAGTCGCCATTCTGACAGTCATCTGTGTATTTGTTACTGAATTGGTTGTAAAATATTTATGAAAAGTTGGCCCATTATCAATACCGGCAATCACTGTAAAGGTGCCAGCAGATACCGATTCAGATAGTGATGTTCCAACCCCGACCCTGGCCCATCCATCGTCAGTCGGTAAAACATCCGCGTCATATCTCAAAACATGGGTGCTAGTTACCCCGGCGAATTGAACATATCCATTTGGACTGACCCCACAACCCGAACATGTCCCGAGCGCGAAATTAGCCGTCGTCGCATCCCTGAGCGTGCTGGAAGATGGGAATATTGAGCCTGGGATAGTCACTGTGTCCCACGAATTGGTGGGGCTCTCTGCTCCATTTTCCCAGTCTGCTTGCGTGGTCTGTGTGTTTGAGTTCTCCCCGCCTCCGAGGCCGCCAGATTGCGATTTGACGAGATTCGGTATCTTTGCGGAGATCGACCTAACGCCTTGGCTGGAAATCTCCCAGTAGTTCTTGTCTTGGCCCCGGAAGTATAGAGAGTCGCCCGCAGTGATGATTGATGCCGGGTCCGTAGTACCAAGGTTCGGAAGAATGACCGCACAGCGGGTATTGTATTGGTCAGCAAGTTCACAGGAAGTCACCGATGCCGTCTTGAAAATGTAGAGGTTCCCACGGGAATACTTCAAGCCCCTGACCTTATCCCCCGCCGCCCCCACATCATCAAAAAATGAGTCCTCTGGGTTGACGCCTAGCGTGAAGTTCTCAAAGGCCCCCGCGCTAGAATGATGAACCCGATTTGGACTACCCGAGATGTCGCCCACCACCATCCTATCCTGAGTCATTTCAAGGATAGACCCGAGCGGGATATCCACGGCCGATGTCCTGGTGGTCCCGTTATAGCGCATGATCTTGTCGTATTTGTTGTTGGCGCCGTAAAGAACGCCGCCAACATCGACAAAGGACCACCGGGTTATTCCTGCCGCGGCCGTAGTCAGGAACGTGGCAAAAGCATTGCCATTCGTGGACTTAGCGCAGTTCCGATCCTGACAAACTATATCCAGGCGGTTGCCGCTTGAATCTATAAACGAGTGTGAGCCATTGACGGGTGCGGTCGAATAGGTCAAATCGGCAAAAAGTGAATACCCCTTTCGTTTTAGGATCGCGGTCCCGCCGAGATCGGATTCGGTATTCAGCAGGTCCGGGGATTCGCAGGATGGGATCGCCGCAGGCGTGGAGCTGTCATTAAGACCAAGGAAACAAGAAGTCGCCGCCCCCCCCTGGGTTTGGGCTGAAACGGTGGATGGATGAAATGAGGCAGCGAACAACCCGAAAATAAGCCCAAAACAGGCCCTGGGATGCCCCAGGAGGCCACTGAGAGGCTTAGATCGCCTATCCGGCCACAATCGCGTCATCTCCAAATCCTTGAGCCTTTGGGAAAAATGGTGTATAATAGAGAAATGCCAATAACAACCGATGCCGCTCTGGAAAATTTCAGAAAATGGGTCATGCAATCCTCAGAAAATGAATGCCATATTTATAGAGGCGCGTCTTATGGGCTTGGCTACGGCTCAGTAGCGATAAATGGGAAGAATTGGCTGGCGCATAGGCTTGCTTATTCTTTAGTAAACGGCGGCATACCGCCCAAAGCGCACGTCCTCCACTCTTGCGATGTCCCGGCGTGTTGCAATCCGAATCACCTTCGGACAGGGACTCAGAAGGACAATATGGGGGATAAGTCGGCGCGTGGGCGTCATCACAATCAAAGAAAGCAATCATGTCCACGCGGGCACCCCTACGATAACGAAAACACGCGATGGTACGACGGCAGGCGAAAATGCGCGAAGTGTCTGCGCGCGCAAAGCCTGAAAAGTTACCACAAGTGCTATGTGAAGATTGGATATCGTCTTGGCGAAAACAATCATTTTCACAAACTTAACGCCGAAGATGTTGTTAAGATTAGGAGCGAGGCGTCGTCGGGTATACCGGTTAAACGCATTGCAGATTGTTTCGGGATACAGATTAACCAGGTTTACAGGATTCTCAGAAAGGAGTGCTGGTCTCATATTTAACCCGGTCACTTCCACAGCCGAGATCCTCTTATTTTGATTCCCATGCTCATCGTGTTTTTGAATGTATCAATGGCAAGATCGCGCCCGTTGGTGTAGACTTCGAGCAATTCCCGCCGCTTCTCAACAATCCCCGCAGTAGTCTCCTCACCCAAGAGTAGGAGCCAAGCCGCGTAGGCCGCGATTGCGATATGGAACTGAGATAAAAGCGTTGAGGAATTGAGCGGGACATCGGAATCACCGGAAAGCGCAGTGGGAAGCAGGAAACATCGCATACTCAACGTCACGGCCTCTTGGGGGATTGGATAAAGCACGATTTTTTTCTGTGCTTCTTCGGGGTCGATTAGAAAATGTGTAGGGGCGCCCTCATCATCGGTCCAGTCGTCGCCAGGACTCAGGCGCTGTATCTCATGGCGTGAAATCGGAGACAGCTCGTGGCCGTCATAAGTTACCCAATCCTCCCACATGAACAATGAGGATATATCGGTTGACGCCGCCGAGAAGGCGTAGTCCGCAGTCCCGCTAACCGTAGTCCAGGTTACGTCCTTCCATAGCGATTTAGACTCCATGGCAAATTGTTCTTGGGCTCGATTTAGGGCAGTCGTGTATTCGGCTGATGTGTAACGAGTAATATCTTTGTCCCCGACAAAACGAGACGCCGCATCGCGCAATGTTCCTAAATTCATGCCGTAGCCCCCATCACTTCCGTATCCGTGATCTGCTCTCTGACGACCTGACCGCCGGCGGCGATCTCTTTTAGGACGGCGACATAATTGGCCACGTTGATATCGACATTGAAATCGCGCCGCGCCTTGGCGTTGGCATTCTTGCCGATCTTCTTTCTCGCCGCTTCGTCGGCTATCAGCCAATCGAGAGAATCGAGCCAGTCCCGTTCATTTTCGCAGAGCAGGCCATCTTCGGCTTGCGTAATCGTCTCGGCGAAATGTCCGACTTTCGAGGCCACGCATGGGACTTTCAGCCCGGCATATTCAAGCCAGCGGAGATTGCTTTTGGATCGGTTGAAGCTGTTGTCCTGAAGCGGGGCCAGCCCGATATCAAAAGACCTTGACGCCAGGAATTGCGGGTAGCGGTCGATGCGCGACCATTTATTTACAGTCTCGACACGACTAATCCCTTTCAAGAAACTCGGGACTCCATGGACAAAACAAAACCGGACGCTTGGATGGGCGTCAAGGGTTTTATGGATGACCGGTTCTATGATTTTCAGGTCATCTTCGTGAGAATACCCGCCCATCCAACCAATACGGATGATGTTTTTGTTCCGTCGAAATTTCAAGTTATCCCATATCCGAAAATCAAGACTGTTCGGGATTACTTCGATGTTCTCGCAGAAATCGCCATAAACTTCTTTAAGATAGGGGGTAGAGACCACCATCGCATCACTCATTTTCATTTGTTGAGTGGCGATAGATCGGAAATAGGAGCCAGGACCGTAAAACGAATCGGCCGGATTGTAACTCGGTGTAGAAAGATAATTATCGTCTTGCTCCGTCACCATCGGCGTATTCGGGAGGGCCTGCTTCATGGCCATAAATAGATCAAGACCTGGCTGGGTATGGAGCATCTGGAATACGACGATATCCGCCTTTTTTGAGTGGTCCCATAACTCTTCAAGTATTCTTTGCTTGAACTGGCTATCAACGATGTCAACTTCCCATGGGTGGCTTTCCGTCGCGGATTTGTCCCAAAAAGGCATAAAGAAGCTGCCTGTTTTAAGACGATGCGCCGCGTTGGCCCAAACATTCATGCGGTAATATGACACTCCCGCGTTTGAGCACGGCACGAATAAAGCCTTTATCATGCTTTCACCAACAAGGTGCCCATGAACTTCTTTTTGAAGGCTACTGTTTCCTTCGTGTCCCGCAAAGCCGTGATTCCAAAGTCGTTGATCCGATATGCCGCCAATGGCGTCGGGATGTAGTCGAATTTGACGCCATCCATGGCCATCGGCAGGATGATCGTGAAATCATCCACTCCTAGCCTGCACGGCTCGCCTTCAAGGTATGGATATTTTAGGGCCAGCTCCTTGGAATAGGCTACGGTGCTGTGGACCATCCCGGCCGATAGGCACTCGATGGCTTGATCTTTGTTGAAAACGTCAGTTTTTTCCATGCCGCAGTTCCGACCGACCGTATCCATTTTGTGCGCCATGCCGTGCACGAAAACGGAGCCCGTCTTAAAATGGGCGACCGTTACTTCCGCCCTTCTTGGCGCGGCCAGGTCGTCAGCATCCAGAACGCAGATGATATCCCCGGAAGCTGCGCGGTTGCCGATATTGCGGGAAGCTGAACGCCCCAGGTTTTTCTCATTGCGGATGAAGACGCACTTTGACGCCCATTCCCGTTTCTTGGCCCAGGCCACATATTCGGGTGTCGTATCGGTGGAATGGTCATCTACGATGACGATCTCGATGTCCTTATGTGTCTGGGCCAAGCACGAATCGACCGCATGAGGCAACCACTCCGCCGTATTGTAAGAGGGTATGACAAACGAAACCTTCACAAAATCGCCTCCTTAAACCTATCCAGTCTCCTTGGGTCTATCCAATATCTGACAGCTTCTTTGCTCTGCGGCTTCTTCGCGGCAGCTCGGATATGCCCAACGAAATTTCGGATAAATACCGCGTCGGAAACACGGTCGTCCATGTACCCGCAAAAGGGCTGCTGGACATTACTGACGACGTGTCTTCCGGCAGAGAGCATCCTTTTGATTGATGGCCTAAGCAGTCGATCTTTGTGGAAACAGATCATCCCGGTGTAGTCCTCGATCTTTTCCACTGTCCCCATGATTTTCAATTTGATGTCCGGGACTGACTTTTCGAGCGCGGTGAAGACGTGGCCATAATCCTTCGATACATCGACTAGGAATTTAGGCGCGTCCGGAAGCGGATCGGTTTTTTCTGTTGAGATGACAGGCAGGGGAAGAACCTGGGTGTTAAACCCGGCTTTCTCCATGATCTCCTGGGATTGCTTTGTCTCGACGTATTGCTTCCCGAGAAGGTTGATTCTGCTCGCATAGGCTTCTAGGGCGCGCAAAGATACGGTGTCATAGATTCCTTCGATGTCTTCCGCCGTCCAAAAAATCACCTTTTCGTGCTGTTTCCCCCACATGCGGGCGCATCGTTCAAAATCATCCGGCCGAACACTGAACCCTATCTGGATGATCTTTTTGTAATGGTTCGGCTTGTCGTTCGGACAATCCTGATAGTCAGCGCCGATAGCTTTAGCTGTGGCTATGGCATCCAATCGGTTGTGCAGGCTGGCGATACAGACTTCTCTGATCGGGATATTATGCAGAGCCTTAACCCTGTCCATCCGTTCAAGCCATTTTTCCTGAGTGCAGCCTTTGCCGCTTATCGAATCGGCGGACGGGGCGGCCGTTGAAAAGGCATACCCTGGGACGAACTTCCCGACCGCTCCATTTTCGACAATCGACAGCCAAAAGGACCAATCTTGTAAAGACTCCAGGTTCTCATCCCAACCAGGGAATAATTCCCGGCGAAGCGGAAAGCATGTCGAAATGTAATTGCGGACGCGCAACAGGAACGGGTCGAACGGCTCAGAATTAATCCCTCCCCCCTCGTCCAAGAATTTGTAGCCGCTATAGACAAATCCGTATTCCTTTTTCGTATCGAGAATATCGACCCAGTTTTTTGCGGTATGGCACTCAATCAAACAATCTGAATCCCAGAACACGACATAGTCGCCAATGGAGTTGTGAAAGCCGATGTTCCGGGCCTTCTGGACGCCGCCATGTTCGAGCTCAATGATTTTGTAATGGTTTGGGACTTTCTTCATGGCACGGTTTACAGCGGCGACGGCTTCGGGAAAAGAACCGTCGATGACAGCAACTAACTCCCATTCTTTCAAGCTCTGCGCTGTGAGAGATCGTAAGACTTTATCGAATAGGATAGCGTCAGGCTGGAAAACCGGCATTATGAAACTCAGTTTAACCACAGACAAGCTCCTTTGACCTTCCTAGGTGTGCGTATTTTGCCTTCGCGGCCAGAAAATCGGGCGGGTATTCGGCGGGCAGGAACGAGAATCCTGAACCGTCTTTTATGGTTACGCGGGGATGTTCCCCGGCAATCACTGGGCAATCCTCCGGGCGATGCCCCTGATTTTCTAAACATGAAATCATCCGTCTATATCGGCGATCAAAAGTACGGACATCACTGAAATGCAGAATCTCAAGGCCGGAATCCTCAACAATATATGGGTATTTGCCAAAATCTTGGCCATGGTGGTCATGCTCATTCCCGGTTATCTCTGAAAAATACACATCCTCATCGGCGGCCCCATAATGGCCGTGATAATGCGCTCCGAGGTCAGGATTTCTCAGTCGGTATATGTTCTTCCACGCCTGGCCTCGTCCGGCGATCTCATATAAGACACCATCGGGATTGCCGGCAAATGATCGCATCGATGTAGAAAGAGCGATGGCAGGAGAATCCTTGATAAGCAGAATTTGCTCTGGATTGACTATGTGCATGTCCGGGTGAAGGAACCACGCTAAATCCGTGGAGAGAGAATGCATACACTCGTTGAAAACACGGGTGTAATCATCTCGAAGGTCCTTAACATCCCTGTCCTCGAAAAGTTTTATTTTATCCCCGTTGGTGTCACCTGCCCGGATGGCCTTGATGATGTCCAGAGTGCCGTCCTTGCTGTTACCATCAAACAGAACAACCTCGTCAATGAAGGGCAGCATGCGGGTAAGATATGGGGCTACCCACGAAGCCTCGTTGCGGACCAGCATGAAGACGCCAATGCTCATTTTGGCAACGTCTTTTTTTTCAATTTCAAACCCATATTAGTTGTTTGTCCCGCATCCAAGTGTGGCCGACTCCATCTTTCTCCATTGAGCCGCCGCAGTCCCGGTCGAGACGCAAAGGCCCGGAAGCGTGGTATCCGAGGCGTAGATAACCTGCCCGACTTTGGTCGGGACGAGTGTGTCTATCTGCGCCTTCGTGCGCGAGTAGGGTTCCCAGAAGCCCGTCGCCGTGAACGTACTCTTGGTCGCGCCCGATCCGAATTGTGCCGAGCCTTCCACGTCCATCATCACCGGTACGGAGTCATAGTTTAACTGGACCCTCTTTGTCCCGGCGACCGTAATCCCCATGCGACTCGCATTGACGCGGTATAATCCCATATCGGGACCATCTCCAAATGACAGACTCGGGGCTGCTTCGGTTCCCGCCACTCCATTCCAGAGCCCAGTCGCCGTAACCGTTGACTTCGTGGCACTGCTGCCGAACTGCGCGGCCCCGTTAACATCTAGGACGGTGGCGGGGGAGGCGGTGCCGATGCCGACTTGCCCGCCTACCACAGCCAGGGTGGAAGTCCCGACCGTAAAGGCGCTCCCGTCGGTTCCTGTAACGGTCAGGTCTTGAACTGTGATCGAATCGGGAGTTAACGCCGCACCGGCAGAATTGGCGGAGTTCTCAATCCTCATCCCGTGGTTTATGCCGGGTAGAAAAACGCAAAGAGCTACTATGTATTTTCTCATCGGACAAATCCCTCCAGCCTTCTAATTTCGCACGCGCCAACCCCGACATTGCATGTAAAAGCCATGGCCCCGCTCATTAGTCCACCAAGACTGAATGTTGAGCTGGAAAGAACTGGGAATCCACCCGTGATATTGGCATGATCTGTCTGCGTGGTCGCCGTTGCGGTGCCGACCCAAATAACGGAGGATGTATTATTGAAATAAATACCATCCATCCTCTTTACAGCCGATGACGCAAATGAAGTGCCGGTAACAGATGTCCCGGCGACCGCGGCTGTCTCAATGTAAGTCCCCCGGTCGAGCGATACGTTCATTTGGGCATCAGCGAGAGCGCGGACGCTCCCGAAGCAAAGTAGCGCGGCGGCTAAAATCCAGTGTTTCATTTATCTCTCCTTGTTGGCGTAATCGGCGTATTCCATCGTATCGCATCTTTGATCCCCTATTTGGAGATCAGGCCCAAATCCATGTTTTTTGTTAAAAATTGCCGTGTACGCCTCCATCGGCCTCATGTCAGGCGGGTAGACGCCGCGTAGGTGATCCGGCTTTTCGTGGGCTATCAGGATATCAGCCACGGCGCAATTCGATCTCAGACAAAAATCGAGGTCGTAATAAAATAGGCCGTCAAATTGTTCGTCGAAGCCAGTGTCGATAAAATGCCTCCTGTCTATGGCCATGAACATCCCGTCTACGACAGCCACGGGCTCGATCTCAGAACGATTCTCCATCAATTTGACCACGCGGCGACCGTCAATATTTCCAACGACTTTCCCGGCCGAATATACGCGGCCCGAATCGAATATCATTCCGCCGCAGTATTTCTTGCTGCCGACCGCACCGACGACGTTAAAACCTGGGCGCATTGCGTCCTCGATCTTCTTATCCCATCCTTCAGACAGAAAAATGACATCATCATGAACGAAAAGAATGATATTCGCTCGCGCCAGGATCCCCAAAAGATTGTAAGACTGCGCCAATTTCGGGCCGCCATCATCGAAAGTCGTAGAAAATGAGATATCTCCCAACGCAGTGGCCCGCGCACTTTCCCGCATCCGGTTGAAAAGTTCCGGGTATCGTATCCGGCAAATTATCTCGATATCATCACCCCGAGACATATCCCGGCGATGCTTCATGGCGTCGAGCTGCATTCAAGGATGGCGACCGATGGGTTAGTTCCAGGTCCAGTACCCTCCCCTTTGCCCCAAAGCGAACCAGTGGCGGCAATCATGCTGAAGGCTTTCATAAAATCTTTCATTTTATCTCCTTAATTCGCGCCCGTGTCGCCTATTTGGTACCAAAAACCGCTTGCCCCCGTTGATCCCACGCGCACCGTGTCCGAAGACCCGAGAACGACATCGGCCGCGCCGGCGGCGTGGAAGTTGGCATTATAATCTAACGTGATTGCGAAACCGCCGACATTGATGATGTCCATCAGACACCCGGCATTGCCTGCAGCCGGGGCTGTAAACGTATCCGTCGTATTCGTGGTCCGCGCCGCAGTCGAAGTGATTCTTTTTATCCCACCGCAGGCATCCGCCGTGATTGTCCCGGCAGCTCCGACTGTCTCGGCGGCAGGCATGGTTAAAGTAATGCCAGTAGCTACGGTCAGAGTGTTTACCGTTATGACCCCGGCCGCGAAATCCCCGGAAGCATCACGGTAAACAAGAGTCGTTCCGACATTCGCGGAATCTCCTGTCGCCTGGCTCCCCGGATTGACTCGGAGCGCATAGCCGACCGTGTAAAAACCAAGGATTGCTAAAGCCAGAATGATCGTTTTTCGCATGTTTCCTCTCCTTGCTTAATTTAAGAGCCCTTACAGGCGCACCCCGTTTCTTGGGATGCGCCCTAACGGCTCTCAGCCTAGACTTCTGCGGTGATGAGATGCACCCCCGCGCTAACGTTGAGGATGGCTCCGACCATCCTTAATTTGAAGGCCACGGTGCTATTCTGGCGGTACGGGTCAGAGACAGATTGCGGCCCCGGCCGGTTGATGAGATACTTCACACTCCCATCAAGTTCAGCCGCGCCCAAGCAACCAGCCGCGAATATCGTGGTGATATTGCAGCTGTGGGCCGTTACGGCATACCTCGGCTGATTGGCGGATTCCAGGAGCCGGACCTGATGAACAGTTCCGACCTCGTGCTTATACATCGTTGATTGCGGGCCGCCCGAAAAATTCAGATTCCATTGCTTCCAATCTGAATTCGAGAACATCATCCCGAGCGCATTTGGATGCGCGATCCCGATGTATTTTCCGTCGGCGAATGGCTCGGCGCCGAGCCGCTTGAGACGGACGACGGCTTTCCTGATCCCGATAGGACCGAGGCGAGCCGATATGGATGGGGCCGTGGACGAAACAGCCGATAGACGAGTCACGGAAGCCCCGAACACAGCGGGGAGTCCCCACTGTAGACGACCAGTCTCAGCCGTGCCGGTATTCGCGCAGATCGACGACGCGCGGGCAGACATCAAGGCCGATAGTATCTTGGTCTTGGTATCAGCCAACTGACCGACCTGGACGAATCCAGCAGCTCCAGTGCCTTTGAAGCAAGCGTGCTGGAGTGAGTTGTCGATCGTGAGCGCGGCGCTGTTTTCGATTTCCTTGAGCGCGCCTTCGTTCACGTTGATGACCGAGGTGTATTCCAGCAGGTCGGTGATCTTGAAATGCCTGCCGAAGTCCAAGACGGTCACATTGACGCGCCGAGATGAGAGAGCTACTGCGGCGTTCGCGGAGCCTTCACCCAACGTCCCGGAGGCCGCCGCAATCTTGCGGAAGCCGTTCCACGTCATCTGCTTCCCGTTACCGGCGGGGACTGGGTACACATTGCCGCCTGCTTTGGCGACCTGGTAGTACCAGACCTTGTCGTACAGCGCTTTTAGTGCTCGCCTCTCGAAGTATACTGATAAGAGGTTATCATTCGTTGCGGTATCCGCATTACGATCTGGCACGGGCTTACTCTATGCCGATTTGTTAGAAGCGAAGTCCTCGGGCCGCCCAGAATGCTTTTTCCTCAGCCGGTTTCAGCGTAGCAATATGCTCGTTGATCGCGGCCTCGCTTTCCAGGTTGGGTTCTTTGGACTTAACAACAGCTCGCGGAGCTGGACCGACTGGCGTAGGTGGTGCCTTCGCTGTCAGTCCCGTGGGAGTCGGCAGTACCGTCCCGTTGAGCCTTGCTGATTTAGCCTGCTCGGCCAAGTAGTAGTCATACGCCTCGGTCCAGGGCGTCGGCGAGTTATTGATCCACGGTTTTGAGTCCCGGATTTTTGTCAAGGCTTCTATGCCTTCCGGGCTCAATACCGACGCATCGTACTTCGCTATCGCTTCCAGTTCTCGGCGTCTATCCTGATCCTCCAACTTTACTCTGAGAGTCTCGGTAAGGCTTGCTTCCGCATGATGTCTCGCCTCGGCCATTTTGACTTGCACTCTTGCCTGGGCGATGGCCTGTCCCTGCGGCATTTCATAGCCGTAGTTCCGGGCTTCATTGATGAGGTCGTTTGCTACCTGTATCTCAAAGGCCGTCAAAGGAACAGCATTGACCGCCGGCGCGGTTGGCGCGACATTGAGAGCGATATTCTGCGTCGAAAGTCGGTTGACCTCGTTCATTTTATGACGAAGTTCCTTCTCTTTCGCAGCGTATTTCGCTAATGCCGCTTCCGCATCGACGGTTGACTTTCCTACTTTTGCCGTATCTAGGCTTCCATCTGCCGCCTTAAACTTTTCGGGCACCTCAGCAATTACCGGAGCCGTGCCGGTTATCTCGGGTTGCGTTGGTGCTGATTCGGTTTCAGGCGTAATAACTGCGCTGCTGACGCCCTGCTCCTTTGCGAGCAAGGCTAGGTCCGCATGGAAGTCCCCCGGCTTGCCTGAGAATTCAGGCACGACGGGATCAATCACCGGCAGTTGCGTTACAGTTCCTACTGATTCGATTGCTTCCATGTCTTCTCCGGGGTTATCGTTTCCGAGCCCACACTATTTGCTTCTTCGGTTCCAGCCCTCGCGGGTTGTGGACCTGGGACCTGTCCTAACGGAAATCTGGCGCCGACTTCTTCGCGGAGCGCCGTGATAAAATCAGCGAAGTTCAACATGCTTCCCCCTGCTCGCAGTTATCGGTGCGCTCACCGCATAAATCTCGTCCTTGAAATCTGCCAGTCCGCGAGACCGATTAGCTTTAGCAATCGCTATCCGCCCAGTCAACGCCTCTGGATGCCGGACCATTATCTCGTGGAGAGCTTCTTGCGGCTCTTTAATCATTTCGTTGAGGATGTCCATGATGTCCGGCCAGCCCTCGGTTTGCATCGTATTGTGGATGCGTTGAATCCTGGGATCAATCATGGCGGTCCCATTGGTCCGGTGGGCTGATTCATAGGCCTCTGATTGGCCATGGCCTGTTGCGCCATTCCTTGCCCAATTTCCTGCGCTTTCTGCATGATCTGCATAGCCTCGGACTCGGGCAGAATAAAGGTAGACTCGTCTTCGTCCACGCTGGCGATCTCGGCTTTGGCCGCGCCGAGGATGTTGAACCACGGAAGCATACCGTATCTCTGCGCCAGCGAGCCAATGCGGGCCTGTCGCATGGCCTTGTTCTCGGACTCAAAGATACCCTTCGGCACCATTCTGTAATTAAGAGATACCTGCTCCGGGCTCATAAGCTGGAGCTGCGCGGACCGCTCCGGTCCTAGCGCCATCGCGTAGTCTTCTGGGTTGTAGTTCTGATAGATCAAAGCCCATATCCCATGACTGATCTTGGACTGGAAATCGAACTCTGAGAGCATCCCCAGGTAGGCCAGCTTCTCGCCACTGGTCTGCTTGTTCATCTGCTGGCCACCGAGCGTCTGATTGGTATCAGAGGCCTGGTCGGAAGTTCCCATCGTGGCGCGGGTAATCGAGGTCCGCTCCTGCGCGATCCTCTCCCACTCCTGGGGCTCAACGAATGAGGCGCGATCCGGTGAACCCATTTCGATGCGAGAGAATACCTTGCGAACATCGTCTATATTGCTTCCGGCTGGGACGCGCAAACGGATAGCCCGGCGGTCCTCCTCGATGTCCTTTGGATCAACCAGGAACTTCTCCATTACGGCAAACTTCTGCATCAAGGAAATAGACCCGGCATCCAACCGCTGATTGATCGTTTCGGTGGATACAAGCTGAACGTCTTTGAGCATCTCGGGGATACCGCGTCCGTAGAACTGGCCGGCCACCGGGAAGTAGTCATCTTTGTAGATCGTCGGCTCGCCGTCGTATGAGTCTGACGGAGCTACGGAAATGACCGTCACGCCCTCTTTGAATCTGACCACAGCAGGGATCAACTTCTCAGGGTCGTCTATTTCCTCGCTATTGATGAGGACCCATTTCTTAGGCAGCCGGGCTTCGAGCTCGAAGCATTCGACAATTTTCCCGTATTCCGGGCGTTCAATCTGGACATCTTCTATGTTTCTATCCGACTCGACGAGCTGTTTATCTTCCGGCGTCTCCTCATCAGAGTCGCGGTCCCGCAATTTATCTATCGACTCTTTGATGTAATACCCAAGTTCTACGCCTTCGACCACATCGCCATAAGTCGTCTTGTAGCGGTGGGCGATCGGATGACCATTGATCTGCAACGCCTTCGGGTCCGGGAACACGTCCCAAATCGAGATGTGCTCAAACCGGACACCGCGATAGACAACAGTGTCCTGGACCACATCCTCGTAACCGGTGACCTGCCTCTGGCCCATCATCGACTGTTCGACAGATACCGGATCGTTGACGTTGATCGGCGCGTAGACCGGGACCTTGATCTTGCGCGGCTCTATTTTGGTCTCGAATCGGAGACGGGCGAAGCCAGAGCCGTAGGTCGTTTTATCTTCAAGGACGCTATTCCGACCCGTCGGGTACTGCGCCTTCTCGCGCTCCCACAGAACAAGATCGCGGATGAGCTGCCCTTGATCCACAGGTGGCGGCATCCCAGGCATCTGGGGCAGCGCCGCCTTGGTTCGAGACTTGTATTCCAGGGCCGGGCTAGGCCCGATCTCTGTCTTAAAGAGCTGTGCCTGCGCGTTTTCGCGGTGGGCCGCAGTAATCGGCCATACAGCCCGACTCTGCCAGTCTTCCTTTTTCGCCGATATGGCAGGATCGTAGATCGAGTCTGCGTTTCGCTGCCATCGCCGCCAATCATCCTCAAAACTTGATTTACGCCACTGCCGGGATTTACTGATAAAACTACCAGCCCAGGCAAGCAATTCGTTGAGCATTTGATCACGGTCTAGGACTATCGGCGCCGGCTCGGTGGAAAATGTTGGCCCTATGGCATCCGAAGCCCCTTCGATCTCTGCGGCCGCTGCGGGCTCAATCTCTGGGTGTATCATTTCGGATATACTTTCAGCCATTCGTGTTGACCCCTGCTTTCCGCTTTTTTAGCTCCTCAAGTCTTATGGCAGCGTTAAGGGCAGCGGCTTTGTTTCTCATATTGACTATCCCAACAGAGGTTGCAATCCAATGCTTTGATGGCATCCCCTCGGCCAACCGGGCCATCATCTCGGCCATGGTTTCTTTCATACGTTATTGACCCCGTAGTGCGCCGGACTAGATGGCGTCCAGGTGGAGGCGACTTCCAATACTGGGTTACTCATTACGTCGTAGCGTAAAACGTCAATAAAGTCCTTGTACGCCTCTTGCGGCTTCCCCGTCTTTGGGTCGCGGCCCCATCTCTCCAGCGCAACGATCAAATTTTTACATTTTGGGCTGATGCGGATTCGCGGACGATTAAGCGAGTCCTGCGGCTTAGTCTTGTCCCACCGAAGCATTTCCTTGATCTTGGCTATGCCGGTTTCGATCTCCTCGTCCATTGCGTATGAATCGGTGAAGTCAAGCCCGGCAAGGCTGAACTCTTCTTTGAGCGTTTGGCCGCCAAGCGACCGCCTAGCAGCGCCGAAATGGCGGTCAAGGATGCGCGACTGAACATTCTTGCCATTCTCTTTTGCTTTGATGATTCCCGCATAGTCGGTCACTGTAAGGTTCGAGTCCTTGGCCCCCTCAAACACATGTTCAGGGTGCTCGTCGTAGTAGTGGAGGACACCGGCCGCATCGACGTATCGCCAGAGGATCGCTAGGGGCTTTGCAATCGCCGGATCAACGGCCATCCCCAGACTGACGCCCGTAGCCGGCGGCTCGAACTCGTCAGCGGCGACATGGACCGCACGATCAAAACCCTTGAAGATGCGCCCAGACATAGAAAGCGGCTTGCCCGAAAAGCGGGCCTCACGCTCATCCTCGTCATATTGATCCAATATCTTGACTATCTGCTCGTGCTCTAGGTGCCCATTGACCCCGTGCTGCTTACAGTTTTCGCACGACGAGCCGTAACGCAGGCGGATATTCTTCCCATCGGCTTTGCCCATGATCCCGTCCACGACCCACGGATTCTCAAAGAGCGATGTCATGGCGACGATTATCATTCCACCCGAGCGAGTGCGGGCTACAGACTCCTTCCAGATGTCCTCGGGCGGCGGCTCGTTGATGATCGTCAGACCAATAGTGGGCCCGGCGTACTCGGAGGCGTCTTGCTCGTAGGACATGAGGTCAAGAGTCCAGCCCGTGTCGGTCTTGTATTGGCTCAGATAATGCTTGCCCTTGCTTTTTGACTCATAGCGCCCCTCGCCTTTTGGAAACAAGGCCGCAATCTCCGTCTGCAATGAACCGATTTCCTCTAACTCTTTCGGAGTGGAAATTATCCGCGCGCGCTTGGGGTGCGGCCAGGATTTGATCGCGTCGTATTTCGCCAGGCAGGGCGGGGCCAGATCGGGCCACATGACGGCGGCTACAATGGCAACGACGAGCTTGGACTTCCCCCACCCGTTCCCGGCACCCACCACTACGATGAACCCGCCCGGACGACCAAATGCCAAGTCGAGAAGTTCAACCTGCCCCCCATGAGCATCGAAATAGCGGATTTTCTCGTCACGCTCGCGCCTCGCTAAGTCTAAGCTGATCCTGTCTAGCTCGATCTCCGAGTAACTCGGCCTTGATCTCAATGGCCCGCTTTCTAAGTTCATCATCTGTTTTGTTGCTCAGGTCAATAGTGCCGCTAATCGGAACATACCCGTCGAAGCGAGCATAGAATAGTTTGATCGCCTCGGCGTCACCCTTCTGCGCTTTCTTGAGCAGCGCCGAATCGACAGTGTGAATAATTTGACCGTAGTTCTCACGGCGCTGTTCATTTATTGCCTTCCAGTCAAGACGATGATTCCAAGAGAAAATGGTGGATTGGCCGACACCAAGCTCTTTCGCGTACTCAGCGACGGTTTTGTCAATATTGAAAGGCCGCGTGAGCATCGTCGCGTACCTATCAAAAACTTCATTAAAAACTTTTGGCATTCTTAATAGTTACAAAAATATAGAGTAGTCGCCACGAACGCCCTGCTGGTCGAGATATGTGAGAGGGTCGGGCGACTTAAATTGGTGCCCGTCGGCCTTTTGCTTTCGCTATCGCCTCTGGGCTTAGGCTTTTGTGTGGCTAATTGCCCCCACAAAATTCCCTCCTTGGCAACACGCGATCCTTCAACGCAATTCACGCGCGTTGTTTTATCCGCAGATTGAGACCCATCCATGCTTCGATGTATTGATCTAGCTGGGGAAGATCGCCACAGATTATTGGTCATTTCACTACTGACTTGAGTGGATAAACCATTCTAAAACTGCCGTCTTCTTCTTTGATTGGGTCGCCATCAATCCGCTCAATCCACTTGGACTTGTCCGGCCCGTCAATCTCCAAATTAACGAGGGTCCTCTCTAGCGACTTTGCCAGGTACTGCAAGGCGCATTTTCGGTAATAGCGTTCAATTGGTAGTTCAACCGATCTCGATAAAGCTACCGGCACATTATCGCACTCACCGTTTATCTGCCAAGAGACAGTCAAAGCCATAAGCAACCGAGTGTAAACTATGTATGCGTTATTGTCAAGACCTACTTTTCCTTTAGGGCCAATTTCAATGCTTCCGCTATTTTCTTTTTCGTCGTCAGTTCACGGAATGCCTTAAACAAATTCCTATCAACATCCTTGCCCCAGTACCATGATGTGTGGTACTCGCCATTGATGCTAATGCCGATTTGAAGTCTATACCATTTGTGATGCTTGATTAATTTCTTGTCAAACATGGGGATGACAGGGACACTCGCAGGTTAGTACCGCACATCTTGAATGGTCTCTAATTCTACATCTTGCCCCAATCTTAATGCGCTTCATTCTCTGACGCACATCTGTATAAACTCTTGGTTTCATTTCAGCAGAGCCTCCTCCGGCTTAAATCTAAACGTACACCCACACCGATAGACTGAATCAGAGAAAAACCCCCAAACTACTGTCTCAACTTTTCGACACCCATATATAGTTTTCCAACAAGTCTTTACGCCTGGGCAACTTTCACCATCATGCATACCCGCACATACTGTTTGATGCTTAAACTCCCCATGTCCGCATTCAGGACAAATCATTTCCTATCCTCCTAGTTGTAGAATTACGCTTCATGTTGTCCCTCCTTTCCCGCCATCACGAAGTAGCCGTCTTTATAATTCAAGAAAAATTCGCCTGATTGGATTATTGGTGTCAGTTTTTCGTTTAATTTATATAAATAACTAGGTACACAGTGGGCTGTTCTATGGCCTTCATCACCTCCATGGATATGTTGTGTCCCGCAAAACGGGCATGGAGCGGTTTTCCCGGTCTTGGCGTCTCGGCGCAGGATGGCGTATGCTTTCCCGTCCACGACTTTATATTCCGCATCAACTTTAAGCGGTCCGGAACGGAACAGTTTAATTTTATCATGTAGTGCCTTCCGGTCTTTAACATTTGATGCCGACCCCATCCAAAGTAAAAGTTCGCACTCTTCCAGGAGCTTCAAGGCTTCGATGAAGTTGTCCATTTTCGATCCTCCTAATGTATATTATAGTACGGTCAGTACGCACAGTACGCAGTGTTTGTACGGCCCACATGCGCGTGTGCGAGTATTACATATCGCGTAATGTCGCGTATTATACATATCGCGTAATATATATATCGCGCGCGCGCTGCGGACGGATGTTAGTATGCGTACTGTGCGTACTGATGTAGGAAAAATAAGCATAATTTTTTAGAGGCCGGATTCCCGAGCTGCCCAGTCTTCATCATCGGCTCCTTGCGTTAGAATGATCCCCTGGAACCCACGCCGCGAATTTCCCACGAATCGCTTGAACCCACGCTTATCCAAGTCATCAGATAGTCTTCTGAGACTGCCCGAAAACTCGCCATTGGTTTCTGCCCAAATTTTCCATGCGGCATAGAGGGTACCTATCTCTATGTCGGCCGATGCATCTAGGGTGCATTTTTCGGCCAGCCATCTCCCGATCGCGTCCTCTGACGCTAGATATTTGTCAGTCGCTTCCATGACGCAATCTGGCGGCCGTAGTCCTCCCCGCTGCCAATCAAGACAGCCGTCTATAGCCCACTGTAGGATGCCGTCACGCTCGGCGTATAATTTTTCCTCAAGAAACTCATCTCGTTTTTGGTCACGGAATGTAACGTTAAATGGGATTAGGTGCATCCGCCGGCGGATCGCTTCGTCAACGTCGCGGATCGCCGGTTTGTTATTCCCTGCGATTAGGAGCTTGAATTGTGGTTTATATGTAAAAAAATTCTGACACATATATCTGGCGGTGATCGGGTCGCCTCCAGTGAGCTGTTTGATTTTTGCCTCGGCCCAACGCCGCCCTTTGTCGATCTCACCGGACGTTACGAGGCGCGCGCCTTGGAGCCCGGCTAATTCTGTGGGGTGCCTATCCATTTTTGATTCGAGGAATGTCTCCATAGGTGCTACGCTCGCGTAATCTCCGAGGATTGAAGCGAGCGTGTTGACAAATTTTCCTTTGCCGTTTCCGCCGGTCCCGTAGCAGAAAAACAGGGCGTGCTCGACCGTCGTCCCCGTCAGCATATACCCGGCAACGCGGGCGAGATATTGGGATAAGTCATCGTCGTTGTCGGTCACTTCATGCAAAAAAGAAAGCCACCGGGGACAATCTGCGTCGGAGGGGGACGCTCTGGTTATTTTTGTTGCCATTGCTTCCCGTTGGTGCGGGCCTATTTCGCCAGTTCTCAAATCTACTATTCCGCAAGGCGTGTTGAGTATCCACGGATCGAGGTCCCACTGGTCTACTGTCGCCGCGTGCCGCCGGTCCGACCGCAAAAATCTTTCCACGTTCGCGGCCGTGGTGAATTTCAGGCCGCGCACGCTATCGTCTGCTTTGGGGTTTCTAAAGTCAATGTCCCGACAAATCCGGCGGGTAATATCTTCAATTTTCTGCGTGGTGTCTTTGGCCCATTTTTCCTCATCCCAATGCAGCCACTTTCCCCACGCGGAAATATACCGCCAGTCATCGCCGCAACGCCTGGAAAATTCGAGAGCCATTGCGTCCTCGCATAATGGGGGCGGCATGACTTCGGGAGCGCCGTTGCGTTGCCCAGGCGTTATCGGCCATTCGACGAGCCCTGGCGGCGGCTCGGGCTGTACGTCATCATCAATCGTGGCAGCGGTCTCGTCGTCCATCGAGTCTCCTATAGATAGGCCCGCGCCCCATGTTCCGAGGTAGTTGTGAGACTCGCCGGGGAAGCATGAAGCGCGGGGTAAATTTTGGTTGTGGCGAATCTCACGAGCCGATGCTACTACGTTCCCAACGCCGATGTCAAGCGGATTTTTCTGTCTTGGCGGCGTAGGCCTTTAGACCTAGGCGGGTATAGGTCCTCAAACCACTTGACAGCCATTGATATCCATGGTATACTGAGGTTGTAGGTGAGAGTCAAGGAGGCACTAACATGACCGAGACCAAGCCGACGCACACGCCGGGGCCGTTCCGGGTTGTGCTAGACGCATGTGACCCGTTGGTGTTCAACGTCTTAGGCGGTAGCCAGTGGCCCGGGTTCTATCAGGACGAAGGAGCGGCCGAGAGGGAGGCTGCGAGACTCAATGAGGCATGGTGTATGGGCAAGCAGCTCGTTAATGCGGACCTGCTGAAAGCGGCGAAGGCTATGCTCTTCGAGCATCCCTACGCCTGCCGAACCAATCAGCCGACTTGTAAGGCGGGAACGTGCGCGGATAAGAGACTTCGCGCCGCCATTGCCAAGGCCCAGGAGGCCGCCAAATGACCCTAAAAATCACCCGTAAGACGACCATGGTCCGGATCGAGTCGGCCCTGCTGGCTATCATCCGGGCCATAGCGCGCAAGGACCGCCGCACGATCCGGGAGACGATGGAGAACGTCCTTCGGTCGGCGTTTCCTGGCAGCCGGGGAAAGTGACCGCTAGGGCTTCCCGGACCGCCGCAGGCCCGATGGCACGGTTGTAGGCTTTCCGGCCCGCCTTGGGGCAACCAGTGGCCGTTTGGGGGCCTTTACTGCTACCGCTGGCTCTATCCCTGCCAGTTCTGCCGCGACTAGCCTTTTTTGCTTATGGCGTTTTCGCCATGATCTCATTGCTGCGACAGAGATATTGCTAGTATTTTTATAGGCTATTTTAATGTCGCGGTCGTAGTGATTCCGGGCGCGGTCGGCCAGGTGGAGAATCTCGGCTGCCCTCGCGGCACGGACGTGTAGCGGTTCGGGGTTGACTGCGGCGCATTGGTCGCACACGCCCGACTCGGGCCGCCTGGCGAGACGATCCCGCGCGCATTGAATGCAAAGCATCTTGGAGTGCTCCGTTAAGGCCGAAAAAGCTCGCCGGATATTTTGTATTTGTACCACTTCTCAAGCAATTTTAATGTGACAGCTTGACCATGGGCTCTATCTCCTGCAAAGAAAATTGGCAACCTATATTTTGTACTCCATGCTAACAAAGACCCGATCGCCGCCTTTGGATTCAGCGCGCTGTATTCCGGAGCGATGAGGAAATTGGTCAGGCTGGACTCAATGACGATGGCGGCGTATTTCATAGCCGCAAGTCGGATCAATTCTTTCTCGAATCTCTCGTGCCCATGACCAATGGAACCATAGGCATCACCAATTTCCTTACGCTCGATTGCGACCTCGCTCTCGTAGCCTTCGACGCTGTAGTCACCCGACGGCAAGCCCTTAATTACGGTCGCATAGCCGGGGAATGAGTAAGGAGTCTGCTCCCTGCTGTCCTGAACAATTACGAACGGGGCCAGATCGGTCACAGCAGTTTGCCCTGCGCCAGTTCTGGGATCACAACGGCGTCCCCATTCTCGTCACTAAACAAATGGCTCATATTTCTCCGTTTGCTCTTATCGGGCAAGATCGTCATTAGTGGGCAAGATCAGCATGCGGTCCTCGCATCGCTTGTCGCCCGCGTAAGAACCTGCGCGGCCTCGGCCAGGCGGTTGCAGACGGCTTCAATGTCGGCCCTGGATTGCGGCCAGTGGTTGTATTCGATGCGGCTTGTGCCTCCGATGCTGACCGAAAATCTTAAATACGGTTTGCTTTCAGCTATGGGGGTATCATGCCGCAAAATATAACCAGGACCCATCAACGAAACAGAACACCACGTCCGCTTGGATTTCTTTTGACAGATTATCGCGAGTTCGCGTTTGGCGAAGGCGCATAATTCTTTTCCGAGTTCCTCATTTTTCTCTTGTTGCTTTTCCTCGTACCTTTTAGCACTAAAGGCGAGATTATGGGCCTCCTGCCATTCCTTGCTCATCGGGCCTTCCAGTTTTTTAAGCAGATCATCTATTCTCATTTTCCCCCCAATCGTTCTGCGCCGACACTGTATGGCACATGTGGCGAGCTCACGGACCCGATGGCCTTGGCAATCCTAACGGCTACCGTTTTATTAGTGTAGGTCCAGCCTAACGGCACATGGCCGTCCATTTCTTTGTAGATCATGTGCCAACCAGCGTAGATACACCACCGCCCTTGGCTCTTTCTAACGGTAAGCCAATCAGGTGTCTGCGCTCTAAAATCCTTGGTTTTCATCGCACGACATCCAATGCGGCCTCAATGCGTCTTACCATTACGCCTTCTAAACTACCCTGTCCAGACTCGCTCGATGATGCGTAATCCATCATTTCCTCCTCGCTCGTTAGAAAAACCCTAACTTCACGGAGTAAGTTTTTGAGATCATCGACCTGATCGTTGAGCCCCCACACACGCTTAGCCAGATCATCGCGGTCATTCTTCACGTCCGACAACTCAATGTTGCGGGCATTTAGTGCCCCGAGATGTACATCGCGCTCGTTCGCACACCGACACGCGCCGCAGGTGAAAGTCTCGCCACAAATATCATTGTTCTCGTCTTTAATCCCGCATCCCATACTACCCTCCTTGCCCATTAGTCTTGCCCACTAGGTCTGTTCACTGTTCGACTTGTGTCCAGAATCCAAGAATGTCCATGACGCCGGATTCACGAAGCTGTTGCGCCCGGCAATTCTTGCATCGCACGGTAAATTGGAGGACCCCGCGCGGGTCGGGCCTGCCGCAAATTTGACATCTTCCCGGCTCGCCGCGATGGGCTACATTTTCGGCGCGGGCGGCGCGCTCGGAAAGAAATTTTTCAAGTTGATTCAAAATGTTCCCCCAAAATCTCCATAATATTTTCGATTTGCTTTGGCATATGCGGAGATAGCTTCACTTTTTTTAGTGAAAAACCCAAGATTTTTATTTTTTCCAGCGACACTGATTCTCGCCCACCATTTGCAAGTATCTTGGCGCCATGATACGCCACGAAATCCACTCGTTGAATTTATTTGCGGCCCTTTTCGATTAGCACTATTCTGCGAATTGGTACATATCCTCAAATTTTGTTTTCGGTTATCTAGTGTTTCACGGTTCTTATGATCTACCTTTATATTGGGATCATTTAATCCAAGGATGATGCGATGAAGCATAACGGGATGCTGCTTTCTATTTTTATCTCTGGGGCCACTTCTTCTTGCGTAAAAATTTTTATTGTTGCAATCCCAAGTCGCGTACCATTTCACTTTATTAAACTTCTCGAAATCACCATCATCGACTAGAGTAAACTGATTCTGCGTCAATTTGATAAATTTCATCTATTTCTCTCCCAAAACAGACCCGCCACCATCGGCCAGAGGCGAAGAGTGACCAGCGCCGAGGCGCGATAGTGGCGGGCAAGATTTTGGGCGGTCGCTGGTCACGGGCTCATTATGCTTCATCCGCCGCGATCCTGTCAAGCAAAAAATAAGGCTTGACATTCCCGCACACATGCTCTATAATTTCTCATAGTCTCGGCATGAATACAAATTCAGGGTCGTTGGTGGTTCAACAGATGCTTGCGGTAACGCAGGCGTCCCTACCTCTGCCGAGACTAGGCCATCAGCGGCCCACTTTTATTTCACGGACTGGAGGCTGAAATGATTCGACCGCTCTACAAAGCACAAGCCCCATTCATGGAGGTCCCGCGAGGTTTCGGATACCAGGGCGTTGTCATGTATGATGACGATGAGGATAAAGTCCAATGCCATATCTGCGGGAGGTGGTTTAGCCACCTTGGGAAGCATGTCTCGTCAACTCACAAGATGCTGGCAGAGGATTACAAAATCGAATATGGCCTATCAATCGGGACGGCCATATGCGGTAGAAGCATATCATCGCTTAGGAGCAAATTGGGGAGGAAGGCATTTCGTGAGGGACGGTTCATCCCCAAAATATGCAAAAAGGGAGTCCGGCGCAGATTGCCAAGGGTGAAGCCAAATTCATCCATTCAGACCAAGAATAAATTTGGTCTATGCGATATGCAAATCCTGGCCCGGTATGATGTGGTTAAGAGGATATGCGGGCGCACCCCGATGGACGGAGATTTTCGTAGGCATGATAGGACGCTGTTTCAGACGATGAAGGCGCGTCACGGGACGATCAATGCCTTCCGCAAACATATCGGTGAACAGGAGTTAACTCGGTCGCAAGCCATAAAGCTGTATTCCGTCCCGAGATTGGATTTGATTGCCGCGCTCCGGTTATATCAGTACAAGTATGGTAGGCGTCCGACGGCGCGAGCATTTGACAAGGAAGGGCACAATGGCCCATGCCGGACAACATTCTATCGGGAGTTCGGTTCATGGGATAGCGCGCTTATGGCGGCGGGGTTAAAATGAAAGCAGATGCAGCGAAGCCGAGACTGGCGGCTGGGCTTGTTTTGGGGAGGCATATACATGACCGATAAAATGGACACAGAAAATATCCTTGACGGTGATCTGACCGCAAAGCCGGGAGAGGTTTACTCTTACACAAAAATAAATGGCAACATCTACGCCAGCGGAGCCGACACCAAGACGGCGTTCCCGAAGCTGACCTCGGCGGGCAA
>ERZ1292629.573-Hain-H43-01um-R1-573-length-40434-cov-22_pt1 | contig 25081 bp, 44 predicted proteins | sample MGYA00564399_ERZ1292629 | MGnify/ENA primary metagenome ERZ1292629 (study PRJEB36523, sample SAMEA6512636) | groundwater metagenome | collected 2019-01-08 | study: AquaDiva: Metagenomics assemblies of 32 groundwater samples
ATTATAGGACTTTTCCTGCCGAATTTTTAAAACTGTAAAAAATGCGACTAGACATGAAAATTTACCCTTTCAATACAATTAGTACGTTATTTGTGACATCAGATTTGTTCTCATCTGGCTCAATTTTCTTCAGGGCCATCTCAATGGCGCGGTTCTTCGCCCCTAATTCCTTATCTTGCTTAATCACCTTGACCTGTTCGTCAGCTATTTCGGCCATACTTATCTTATCTTGGAGGACATCGGTGTAGTAACGCTTCTCTATGGCCTTGTATATCTGTGTCTTTTCTATCCTCGTGGGTGCGTCAAGATGATTATAACCGGCCTGAAGCATCGCTTGTCGCTTATTCTTACAGACTTTCTTCGCCAAAAAATACTTACCGGCCTGACAATTAAGGTCTGGGTTATTTAAGCGGCGTTTCTGCTGTTTGGTCAGCAAATCAAGCCGTTCTAACTCGTTCATTCTTTCGCCTTTCTTTTTTACCATATTTTTTAATTAAAGTTTTCGCCTTTTTATAAACTATTTTCTCTTTGACGAGACGGGACCAGCAATCCGAACATAACCAGTGACCAGCGGAAGCATAGACTTGCCCACCTTTGTCTTTACAATTAAAACATTTATAGCTCATAAATGACGAGTTCACAGCGTGGTTTTATTTTATCATACTTTTTAGTAATTGACAATTCCTCAATTTGCCCGTCATCGACCCAGACTATGCCAGACAGAGCATCAAGGACCAATTTATTGTAATTATCAATATCGTGATTGCGTTTTATCTTAAAATAAAGGGTAGATTTGACTCGGAGCGGCTTAGTGGTCGGTGGACCGGACCACTGACTCTTAGCTTGCCAGCCGTAATCTTCCTTAATGGCCTTACCCTCGGCCGACATATACATTGTGCCAAAAGTCCCGCGACAGACTGTTTTATAAATATGTTGGTTGCTTTTAGGTTCGCCAGTTAGAGTAATTTTAATCACTTCCTTCTAACCATTTTACTACTTCTTCTAAATCATCAACGACCCGATGAGCCATACAGCAAAAACAACCTAAAACATATACCTTACACTTCTTCCCAAACTGCTTGGTAATATCCTTGCGTAAGTCTTTAACTAGTTTTTTGTAGTTTATATTGGTCATCGTAATGTAAACATCTTGCTCTATTTTGTTTATGTTCTATTTCTTAGGCGGTTAATTTTGGACTTGGTCTTCTGATAATGTTCTAATTGGCATATCAGTGATTATTTCAAGTAATTGCCTTTTATAGACTTTAATCGCGAAATCAAACATTTTTTTAGGGTCTCCATTTCGGACATTCTCTAAGTATCCGTAACTTTCTTCGTCAGTCATATTTTCTATTGGGTCAGACGATAATAATCTGTATTCTTCCTCTCCTTGTGGAATAATATCTCCTTTTAAGTAATGTTTTGTTGTTACCATGGTTGTTTGTTAGTTAAATCAGAGAGGGCTTGGTTATATCCTTAGTTATTTATTAGGCGAAAAAACGCACGAGTCCGACCAACCGCTAATAAAGATACCGCCAGCTTGTTCACATTTTTCACAAGTTTTAGACATTCCTTTGCAATCGCCTCGGTCTTTTTCATCTTGATAATCAAGCCACATTAAAAGGCCAGTGGATAAAAGAATGATAGAGATTAAAAAGACAGGCAATAGTCTAAATATCATTAGTTTTTTCATAGTTATTTACTTGATTTACCCACGACTCCAACTAAAACGCTCATCGCTAACGTCAAAAGAGCTATCCCAATAAAAGCGGACATTAAACCCAATCCATTATCTAAACTAGACCAAGTTGTTATTTGTGTTGTTGTTCCCATATTTATTTTATTAACTTATTTACTTTCTTCCATCTTATTTAACAATTATCTTTAACAAACTTTATAAAGTCTTGCCAATGTTTTTTACTGATAATACCTAGTTCTTCAACTTCAGAAAAATCGTAAAGCATTTTATCTTCCCAAGCATATTTTCGCCATTTTTTCCATTCAGGACTTTCTATAATGGTTTTCCAAAAACTTGGGTGTCCCTCTTTACAACCGATACAAGGTTGCCAATAATAAGCTTTTAAAAAATCATCCCACGAACTATTTAATTCTGATTTTTTCATTGGATTTGGTATTAGTTTCATAAAATTCTTAATACACCAACCCCCCCATCTTCTAGGGTTCTAACACTTATTTTCATTCTTTTGCCACTTGCAAGTCCATTCAGAGTGCTGTAAAAGTTTCTTCTTGTTTTTGTTTTTCTGTTGTTTATTTCTGTTTCAACCTCTTTTTTATCTAATACAATAGCATCATTAACATTCAAATCTCTTATTGCTATACCTAATTCAGTTCTTTTTCTCTCTGGCATCATTTTTGGTAATTTTTCAAATTGTTCTCTATTTATTTTTTCCATAATTATTTTGTTAAACTTTTAATACATTTTTCGTACCAATCTTTAGGTAATTCCCCTTTTGTTTCTTCGCCTCGTCCAATATACTTATACCACCACATTCTAAAACCGCTTGGCTTATAGAGAAAATTAGGGAGTCGTTTGCTCTTCGCATACTTTAGGCGCATAACATCTCTTAGTAATTGTGGAATGGTCCCAATATCAGAGCAATACCCACAATCCTCTCTTCCACACCAACAAAATGGGTGCATTTTAAAAACATCATTTTCAAAATCCGCCCCATAACCATACTCTCCACCAAGAACTCCGTGAGCTACGTCGGCTTTTGTGTTCAGAGCAATTTGCTCTGTTAAGTCATAAAGTTTATCTGTTAGTTTCATATATTTCTCTTTGCTCTTCATTAGCTTTTTGCACGACCTTTTTAAAGGGATTTTTCTTCTTAGCTTCTGACATTAAAAATTTAGGCCGTTTTAAATACTAATTCTCTTTTCTAAACACAACAAAATATCTTTAATCTCAATTAAATCATTTACTAACACCCCAGAATTATTGACACCTTTTTTTAACATATCACTACCTAAATCTTGTTTCAATACAGGGTTTAAAATAACTTCTATCCGACTAAGATACTGTCTTATATCGCTTAATAACACCATTGACTCTGAAGGATTTGATTGAGTTGTAACATTTCCAAAGTTTTCCATAATATTTATTTTAATTTTTAATAATTTGGCGTTTATGCCTTTAGTGTTTATATTGTCAAACTTCCTTCATAAAAACTAATTAAATCGCTAGTTTCATCTATCCAATTAACGGTATCTAACTTTTTAGACCTTCTTTCTAACCCTAGCCAGTAATTTATATTGTGTCCTGAGTATAATTTGTTCATATAATTTTTTTTTCTACTGTTACAAGCGTATCATTTTTTGCCCCACCATGACTAACTATTGGGTTAGGCTATTATCTCCATCAATAACATTCGTAATGGGTTAAACATTCCTTCTAATTTTCTAAACTTGAAGTATTGTGGTCGGTCTTTCATAAATGAGTAGATAGCTGATAGCCCATTTTTGTAATCCTCTACCGTGAAAAATGAGTTTTCCTCTACGGTTTGGGACAACCACTCATCTCCCCCCAATGTCCAGCAGAGGGTATTTTTAAGTTCAGGTTTCTCAAACTTTCTAAACTCAATGTCTTCGGTTCTCCCACCATTTTTCTGCCAATCAAGATACTCTTTGTAAATAATTTTCCGTCTCCCGTCTAAACTCCCTTCAATGGTATGAAAAAATGTTTTTGGGTTGCTCAACAATCCGTTCTCTAATTTTGAGAATAATTCTGGGATTGTGTCTGTTAGCTTCATTTCTTCTCTCATAATTTTATTTGATTAGTTTTAAAGTGGCTTTACGCCTTTAGTGTTTATAGTGCCATCTTTTTGGGGCTGTGAATGAGGAGAAGATGGCGAACCTCGGGGGTAGGATAATCAACGCAATTCGGTGGCGACTTCGGTTTGAACTTCAGCGACTATCTGGTTCAGTTCTTCGTAACCGTATTTCTGGGCATATAACCGCTTTTCAGCGATTATGGCTTCAATATCAGGGTCGGTTTCATCTACAAAACGTCTCTCCCACCCTTTGAGTAAATACCGAAGCAACTCCGTGTCAATCCGTTTTTGACCTTTCATACTTTGTCTCCGCTTCGGGGTCAAAGTCGCGACCGTGTTTATAGACCTCGCAACCAGCTCCCAAGCAGTCGTGGCAAACCTTTTGCCAATGTTTCCAGTCCTTCAGTTCCAGTTGCTTGTTCCACTTCTGGCAAAACTCTTGTGGCATTTCATCACCTCTCTTTCTGTTAATGTCCAAGGTGGAAGTCATAGAATTCCGAAACTACGACCTCCGTCCCAGACACTAACTATTGATTATTCTACTTTTCAAAGAGCAACTAACTTAATCCTAACTCTTGTATCCAGCTTTCTTCAGGTAGTCTTTATAGCGTATTGGTGGCTTGACTGGGCCATCTATCGGGTCTAGGTAGGCCACGAATTTAAGTTTCTTCTTTTCAGGGCTTAATCTAATAGTAACTCCGTGGTCAGTCAGGGCTTTTCTTAAAGTATAGAAGGGAATATTGAGTTTCTGGCAGAGAGTATTGACTGATGCTCCCTTCTCATACCGCCAGCAAGCCTCTTGGATTTCTTCAGTGCTTAACTCTTTAGACTTTCTCATGTCCTTATTATACCACAGACTCTAATAACCTAGCCTAGACAACCCTACAAAAAGTCTAATAACTCCTTAAAAAATAAATTCCATGATTTGCCTTTTTCGGCTTTAAGTTTTTGTAAATCTCGCAACCTTAAATCCTAATTCTTCTTCAATCATAAACTCGCGTGGTTGATTTGTAATTAACGACTAAAAATTATCCAGTGTTTTCCTTTTTCATTCCATTCAAATAAAACTTTAACTCCTTCAGGATAAGCATAATCACCAGAATCTAAAATATCAGTTGAAGCGATTGGATAATCACGATACTTTGGTAAATGTAATCTTGGTCTAATATCCCAAACTTTGGCGATTATTTTCCAAAACATTATTTGTAATCTTTTCATTTTGTTGGATAATTAACTTTTAAGGCTTCCGCCTTTTGTTTATAATTTGTCTCATTAGTCATTTTTGAAATTAGAAATATCAAACTCTGTATTATCATTTAGTCTTTCCGATAACAGTGCGAAGGCTTTACTATGAAGACTATTTACTTCTAATAAAGTTTTAGACATTTTATCCATTATTTCTTTTGGAATTTCACCAACTTTGCGATACTTTCTAAAGGCATTATGGCTAACATAAGCACGGCAAGGATTATAGAAGTAACCACCATTTCCATTCATCCAGTCAATGTAATAACAACCATCTTTATCTGAAATTAAAATAATTCTATAATCTCCACCACTGTCTTCCATTATATCTCCTATTCTTAATTTAATCATATCTTTTACTCATACTTAGTTGTTAATAATGTCCTAGAACCGTCAGCCTCCGTTTTCCAGTAGTCCACCCTCTTAAACGGAGACTTCGTAACCTTGTAAATGTAGTCTTTAGAGTTGCCTATCGTCTTGAAGTAAGGGTCAAACTCCCAGCCATTTCCTTTGAGGTCACAAATGATTGCTCCTAGCCTAGAAATGTAATTTTGCAATGCCCAATTACGAGATACCTCTCCCCACTCATTTAAGACCTCAATTACCTGTTTTTCTTGTGTTTTATGCTTCATATAGTTATCTTCCCACTTTAAGGTTTCTAAGCGAATTGGGGCTAGTTTTGACCTTTGTGGCGTGATGCTCACGCTCTGTTTTAGTTTCGCACTGGTCAATAAGTTTCCACATAACACTTTTATCATAATCTTCCTTATCAACCAGTTTTCTGAACCACTTAATTATCATTGGGCGACTAAATCCCTGTTTGTCAATAGTCCTTAGAAAGCAGATAAAAGATGAGTGAAATGGGTATTTAGTTTCCATAAGTTTGAACCTAGCTTCAATACTTCTCATTTTAGTCCTTGAACTTCTCTCGTAAAGCCTCCTCTATGAGCAAATTCATAGTTTTGTAGGTTTTAACTGATTCGACTTTGATTCTATTGTGAAGACTGTCGTCTAATTTTATAGGGAATATTTTCATATTATTTATTTAGTTAATAATTCTGGGTTTTCATATATGTTGCCGATGACTTCCCACCGATAACCTCCTGCCGAGTTTCTTTTCTTATTTAGCACGGTGGATATATTATTTTTGTTAATCCCAGTTATTTGAGAAGCGACTTTAATGCTTGGATACTTCGCAATAATACTTCCCGACATAGATATTTGGCATATAGGCTTACCCCATAGAATAAGTTTTTCTTCATCACCTTTTTGGCGATTTTCCTTTGCTGTAATAACCTGCATATTGTCAAAGGTGTATCCTCTAAGCGGGTCAATTCTGTCCACGGATGGTCGTCTATCAGTTTCAAAGCCACTCCTCTCCCATTCCCGAAAGAGTCTATGAATATCGGTTTGTTCAAGCCAAGTTCTAAATTGTTCAACTGTAAATTTCTTATTATTCTTATTGTTTCTTCTACATCGCTCAAGTATCTTTGCATATAAATTAGCAGTTAGACCTTTATAAGTCCGTCTCCATCGCCTTGTGTTCTCTAGGAGATTCGTAGCGGTTACCAGTGATTGATTTTGTTTGTGTATTTTGTTCATTACAATCAATTATATCACCTGTTGAGATATTATGCAAGATATACTTACCGCTTCCCCAGAATACGCACCAATCATCCTCTAGGTAGTCTGACTCATAGATTTCCTTTCCGTTCTTTTCTTTGAGACCAGTGAATTGCATAAAGATATACTCATTATTTTGAAATAAACCGAATTGGTCTTCATAGGAAATACGATTGGTCTGAAGTGAAATCCAGTCTATCATCTCTCCGTAATTCTTATCCCAGGCTCTAAACTTAATTTCTCTCATATTACATAGTTGGGTCAATTATGTCTTCGACCTTGAAATTATACCAACGGCGGTAAAAGAACTTGAACCAGTGGTCAATATTAGCCTCAATCGTGGTCATATCCTCATCTGATTCCATTGGTAGGTTGCCTTTGACTAAGTTAATCGAGCAATTCATCGCATTAAAGTAGGCAATACTCTCCTCTTTGCGGTCTTGAGCCTTCTCAATGTCTTGAGCTTTGCGTTCCTGAGCGGCTTTTACGCCACCACCGCCAGCCCAAGCGGGTTTAGACCCCATTACCCCTGGAGTGGGTTTAGTCTGGGTAAACAGATAATGTTTGTTAGACGTGCTAGTCCAGACCGTGACATCGGTTAGTTCGGTTCCGGGTTTCAAGTCATCAAAGCCGGGAAATGTTTCTCCTTTCTTATTGACTCGATTAACTGAGACATCTTGATAAACCTTACCACCATCGGAAACTGAGGCGACTTTCCAGTCTGGTGTCTTATTTTCTATCCACTCTATTTTTGTCATTTTACTTATTTTTTTAATTCTTCTGCTAATTTCTTTGCATAATAATCTCCCCACTCTAGCCACTGTTCTACGTCCATATCTTGCAACCAAACGTCAAACATATCCTCGCAATTATCTTTAGTAATGGCCATACCACCTTGTTCTCTAGTTCCAATAAACTCATCTTTTAAGTAATCCTCAAAATCTCGGTATTTCATGTTTTTATTTCTTTTAAGATTGCGTAAATTGAGACATCATCAATCACAACTCCCATTTTTTGATAATCTTCAATTTTATTCAATATCTCATTTACACACTGGACCTTTCCTAATTTTTTTGATAACTCTATTAGTTCATTATTATCCATATTATCTATATCCCTCGCTCGGGGCAAAGTGTGCATCAGCCCTAGCGGCTTCTTCGCACTTCGTGTCCCACTGATAATCAAGACGTTCGTCTTCGTCTCGCTCGACCTTTAAACGATACTCCTCATCGTCTATCTTCTGCTTCTCGGTTAAATTGAAATCACTTGATGCTGACATATGTTTTATTACTTAACTAATAATTATTATAAGCATACTCCAGCGTATGAATATGTCAAACCTAAAACTGTGGATAACTCTACAACCGAAAAGACCTTATTTCTAAGGTCTTTAGGGCGACTTGTTTTATTTAGACCAGCATTTTTTTGAATACTGCCATGGTTTTGTACCATATTTATCGAACAGATATTTGGCATATAAAATGTTGTGTTCTAACTTATCAACATTTAGGCCAAGTGATTCGGCTTCTTCCAAATGAGCATCTTTGTTAATTTGAAAAACGCCTGAATCTTTACTATTTACGATGCCTCGTAAGACTTTACCATCTTGGGTTTGTCTTAGCGAACTCTCACATTCGGCCACCCGAATCATAAGAGGTGCATCTTTCCCGAAAACTTTGTGAATAACTTGTGTTATTTTCGAAGTCTCCGCTGTCTCCGCTTTTGATATGCCAGCACTCTCTATGAAAGATAGAGTAGTTGTTGCCATCGAAGCAGTCAACAAGAAGGGTAGTAATGACGAGAACATGATTGCGGAGTAGGTGTAAATTATCCGCATTTATATTATACCACCGAGAACAAGAAAATCCACCTAAAATAATCGGAAAAAGGTGGATAATCTTGGGTAGGAGCAAATTGACCGATGGTATGAGTATTGCCCGTAGGCGGAAGATTCTTTGGGTGTTCTTCAATTATACTTTTTTCCGGTCGTATCAATGAGCTTAACTACTGCTCTTACATTATAAAACATACTACTAAAACACAAAAGCCCCAAATTGGGGCCGTTGTGGATAAGTTTACTTATGTTGTTCGTTTCAATGGTCGAAAAAACGAAACCGAAACACGAACTCACATATTATAGCACACTACATTTCTCCTAGCAACTATTAACACGCTATTTTTTCTTCTTTTTCTCTGACATCATTTTGTTCATTTCGGCATCGCTCATCATTTTGCCGTTGGGCATTTTGTGCATCATTTTTTTCATATTATTTTTTACAATTAAATTTTACCCATAAGCTTTCCTTCGTCATCGGACAGGAAGTTTTTTCCGATATAGGCCACACCAGCCGATAAACTGATTTGAAGCAAAAATGCCCAATTGATATTCAGCCAGTCAAAACCCGGTGCCGTCATCGCTGTTTGGAGATAGAGTAGGCCAGCGGTGAAGATGGTGACTACTGCCCCTAACAGAACATCACGAATTTTTAAACGAAATAATTTTGATGAATCCATATTATTTATAATTAGCTATTAATAATTTTAATTTGTTAATTTGTTCGGTGAGCCACGCCATTGAGGTGAATTGGTAGGCAAAGTCTTCTGCGAGATATTCAGTGGGGTCAATCGCCCCCAAGTAGCCGTTATCTGGGTCAAGATTATACCAAGACCAACCATCTTCGCCTTTATAAACTGGTTTCAACCCGAAATGAAGATGAGTTCCAGTGGAGTAGCCGGTATTATCAGCTAGAGCGAGGGCTGTGCCAATATCGACCTTATCGCCTACTTTAATTTTCAAACTGCCTTCCTTTAAGTGCCAATAGATAGTCTTAAAATAGGTAGGTATGCCGTGGTGATTATACATCTTGTCGGTTGTCACTACAATTCCTAGACCACCGGAGTTATCATAACCTGCTTGGGTTACGGTGCCAGCGTGAGCCGAACGCACCAGCCAATCATTCTGAGCCATAACGTCAATTCCATTATGCCCAAGCATTCCTAATTGTTTATAAAGCGGTAAAGCATTCTCGCCGAACCTTTGGGTGACAATCCACTTAAAAACAGGGCGGTATAATTTTATTTTTTCGGTTATCATAATAATTTTGTTAAAGCTTCCACTAGCGGGTTGGCGGCGGTTAGGCCAATCATTGTGACCGCCCCGCCGAGACCCCAAATTACTCGTTCTAAGAGACGAACCCGTCCATTGGTTTTGCTGACTTGGTCTAAAAGAGATTCGTGTTCTCTGATATTATCGCCAAACCGCTCATTGATTAAAGACGTTAGGCCGTCAAGTTTGGCGTAAATTGTCTCGTCTTTTTGCATCTTATTCTTCTACTAGTTCTTCTAATGGCTTAGGAATGACCGCTTCAATTTTGGCAATCAAGGCGTTTAATTCTTCCACTCGCAAGGCTTGAGCATCTCTGGCTTTTTGCATATCCGCCAAACGCTGGTTTACGAGAAATAATACTTGCTGAGCGTTTACTAAATTATCTTTCACCTCGTCAAGGTCATATTCCACTGTTTTAACTTCAGCAGGGATAATTTTCTCCGGTATCGTCTCCTCAATTAAAACCTTAGTCCCTTCCAAGAAAGTAATTTTCTCGTCTAAGCTGTCTTTAATAATTTCGTCTACAATTTTTTCATCCATAATTATTTATTTAATTTCTAATAATTTTACGTTCCACCTAACATTGTTAAACTTACTTGAGCGTGTTCTACTGTGACGTCGGCTCCAGTAGAATGATTTTGGATAGCGACAGAAATCTGGTCGTTCGCCGCCAAATCCAATATGGTTGAACCGCCTACAGATGAGGGCTGGCCAGCTGCGACATTTGTCCCATGAGAGTGAGCCGTCTCGGTCGCTGTCCCGTTAACCATTACAGTAGCGGCAAATTCTTGCAGTGCTACCCCCGTGGACAATGAAGCGTTTAAATTTATTAAATATCGTCCCGCCTTACCGACAGTTAAATAATGGTCGGTAAAGGTGACTTCGTTCAATTCGCCCGCCGTGAAGTCAGGAGCATTCACGTTCACTTCATACCAAGTATTTGCTGAGGCGACAGGGACGACAATGCTTGTATTCGTGTACATTTGTCCAAAAGGCAAACCTGTCCCATCGCCCACCCAATAAGTATCGCCATCGTTTTCGCTCATCAAGTAAGTGGTGGACGTTCCCATAACAATATCGCCGTCCGCTTCAATCGTCATTCTTAAAGCATTGTTGGTATACAGATACATTGGCAGGTTTTCGTATTGCCTAAGATAAGCGTTGGCTGAAGAGTCTATGCCTAGAGAAAAGCCATCAGAAGAGGTTCGGCCTGTTGTGGCATTGGCCGTAAAGCGTAGATTGGAAGCAACGCCAGTACCTTGGTCAATATGCAGTTTAGAGACACCGTCAATAAAATCAGTGCCAATAACGGGTGAGTTATCACTATCGCCCAACCAAAGCGTTCCTGACGGGCTAAGGACCATTTTAATACGTCTTGATACGCCTCCACCTGCCGTAGTGCCCCAAGCGTGATATGTGCCCTGAGCTGTTGATGTGAAGTTCTCACCAGCATACATCGCCCAAAATCCCGTGTTTCCGCCAGTGCTGAATGCCGAACCAGAATGATACGCGCTAATTCCGTTTCCAAAAATCTGGTCATCAAGCAAAACAGCCGAAGGCGTTGTCTGTGTTCCCCTCGCCGCCCTCCAACCAAAAGCAGCTCCTGGGGCAGAAGCTCCCCCGCTGTATTTTGTAAATCTCCACGGTATAGATTCGGAAACAATATCACCTCCAAAAGCCCCCGCCACACCTGTTTCACCTGACACATTGGAGAATAGTATCCTCCTATTAGTCGTGTCAAAAGTCATTAGATTGGAAGTGCCCGCATCAGAAATCTTTAAAGCACTTGTGCTGTCAGAAGTTGGTTTTATTTTCTTGCCTGAACCGAGAATTATATTTTGTGTTATCGTGGCGTAACCGTTATTTAAAGTTGAATAGCCGTCAGTTAAAGTCCCGCCTTGAATTGTACCGGCGGAAGTAACTCCCGCAAATATCGGACTAGAAGCGATAGCGACAGTCTGGTCTTGGCCGTCAAGATTAGACCATTCAGTTGAACCAAGCGTATTCCCGCCAATTGTAAAACTGTTGGCATCAACATCGTAAGCCGAAGCAGTGATATTACCTGAAACGGAAAGTGGCGCTAAAATCTGAAAAATGTTAGTGGTAGGGACATATTGCAGGTAACCTAATTGACTGCCCGTGTTATTAGAAAATATCAAGGAGAGAGTGTCATCATTTGCCTTGTCATAGATTATTAGATTATCAGCGACAGCTCCGACATTGCCGAAAGCACCGTCTGAATACCCAGCCAGCATCGGATAAATCCCGCCCGCTCCTAAATCAAGGGGTTCAATTTTCCAATAACGGAGACTATCGCCAGCCCAAGAACCGTAAGACATAGAGGTGGTAGCCAAGGTTGAGGTGCCAACAACAGATAATGCTGTTTCTGGGGTGGTGGTGCCAATGCCGAAGTGGCCAAGAGAATTAAGAGTTGCCCCTTGGGTTACAATCCCACCTTGTGAATTCCAAAACTCTAATTCTCCATCACCACTGGACGGTGAGTTGGTTCGCTTAAACCTAATTTGAGCTTGGTCTGAACCCGTAGCCGTTGAAACTCTAAAGCCATAACCAGCATAGTTATTAGTTGTGCCACTGGCCATAACCTGAACGCCAATTACATTAGACCCGCCTAAAATAGAAACAGGGACGTTCGCCAAACTATTAACTATTCCAACCCCTAGTTTGGAAATAGAAGTCGTGGCTAAAGTAGAGGTATCTTGAACATATAAATCACCTAGCAATTCCAAACCATAAGCGGGCGGGTCAGTTTCATCAAAATATGAAGCATCAGGGTCAATTTTAACCCTATCGCCGTGGTAAACATCACCTGAATTGGTCACGATAGAGTAATTCTGCGCGCCCGCCGTTTGGTCTTCAACCCAAAGGCCGACTACTGATTGAATGGTAGACCCAATCGCTTTGGTGATATTTTCAATATAAATCCCGTCCATAAAATAAGCGTCAGTGCTACTAGCTCGTGCTGTGACGAGTAAGGAAGTGGCCGAGGGATTAGCTGTGCTATTAGGATTGGTAAAAGTGCTAGAGATTCTCGTGTTGTATTCAAAAATAGCAAGGAGAGGCGTGGTATAAGAATTATCTATTGGCAGATTATTGGCGATGATATTGACCAAGCTATTGCCCGTCTGTGTGCCATCTTTGATATTGAGATAGGAAGCGGTGGTGGTGGCAAGGGTGGTAGTGCCGTAAATCGTAAACGAATCACCTGGATATAAAAGCGATTCCATTATCCCTGACTTTTGCAAGGGAACCGATGAAGCCCCTAGAGCAAAGAGAGGGAGAAGAAGTAAAATTGTGGCAAGTATTTTTTTCATATTATGTTCAAAAAATTGACCTGATAAAGAAAACCGGCGGATTATCTGCATCAACTGTTATTATACCACCAGAATAGGTATAACCGAAGCCAGAAACACGGTACATTCCATCAATAATCACCGCTTTGGGGGTATGGAGAACAGTAAAAGAGGTATTAACGCCATTGACCGTTCCCGTTGGTATTTCTGGATTACCCGTGGCGTTAAAGGTACTGAGTGTATCTATTTGTCCCTGTAAGCCCATCGCGAGTTTCCTCCAGTCAGGCATATCAAATATCTTAATGTTTTTCTTAAAGTTATCGGCAAACCGATTTTCAAATTCTTCTAGCAGTTCTTCTTTGACTGACTCAATATCCACTGGTGGTGGTATTTTAATCTCAGAGATTTTTTCCTCTAAGGTGTCGAGGTGGCGCTGAAGACGGCGGTCGTCATACTCCTCCTTTTGAATAACAGTGGGTCTTGTTACTTTAATAAAAGACTCTTGACGAACACCCTTAATCGCTACTTGTATCATTTCTTCCACCATTTCAGCGGTTAGTTGTGGTGGCTTATTAAGCAAGTCGTTATAGTCAGGTGGAGGAATAATAACCTCTGGTATCTCAGGGATTAAACCGATAACTTCTACTTTAAATTCTTCTAGTTTAGGTGTTATCTTTTCTAGCATTTTTTCTTCAGCCGCCAGTTTCTTCGCCCGCCCAATATCTTTGAGTGATTCTATAAAAGCCCCGTAGTCTTCTTCGGGAATACTCATTTCTTCTAGGAGGCGTGATTGGACTAATTTTAGCGCGTCTTTGAACTCTTGGGTGGTTACGTCCACACCTTCATCCAGAGCGTCTGATTCCGCTTTGCGTAGGGCTTTTGTTATTAGTTTTCTGGCGTGTGATAAAGTAATCATTAGCTATTGTATAAAAAATATCCAATAATAATTATTCCTAATATAACTCCAATCCAATCAATCATTTCTTTTCTTTTGGCTGATAAAGTATTGATAAATCATTTATGACACCACCTCCTGTTTCTGGGTTTCCACTTTCAAGAAGTAAATTCCTTAATGCTTTCTGCCTATTCCATTCAGTATAAGTCTCTTGAATGTCAGCATCTATTGGTTGGATTTTTGCTCCTACGCTTCTCGCCATTTCTTGAATAATAGTTCTCTTTTGATTTTCTTCTTCTTCTTGATTCAAAGCTCCTCTAAATCCTTTTTGTTGTCTTACTCCTTTATCATTATAACCACCAGGTAATTCGTCTGCGGCCAAAGGAGGAAGATATGATTTTCCTAGATAAACCATTAAGTCTCTTAATTGTTTCTCTGAGGTGTCACTTTTTTTCCAGATACTATTCCCATAGAAATCTTGATTTTTCCCTATTGCTGTAACCATTTGAATAAAAGGAGACTTGTTCATCGTTGCTGTTATTTTACTTTCAGGAAGTCCTGTCTGCATATTCTGTCCTGTTTCAAAAAAGTTTCCAGCAAGTAAATCTCCAAAAGGAAGAATGTAGGTTAAGTCAAAATAGGCTGACCGACCTTTACTATCTTTCATCGGTAATTTAACATAAAAACCATTCTTCACCCAAGATGGTTCACTAGCTCTTTCTCTTTCTGTTTCTTCTACATCAGCAAGTTTTTCAATATTTTGTTTTATTTTTCCTATCACCGAAATTCTACCAGGATTTTTTATCATTGTTTCAGTTACCACCGGAGTTGATTTAACTGTAAAAGTAATAAAAGGAAAACCAAATAAACTTTCTCTTAGTTTCCTGACAAAAAGTGTTACCTGGGCATAATTAAAAGTCGCACTCTCGGCCGCTTTCCACGCTTCTTCTGGTTCAAGACCCCTAGTTGTCCTGCTAAAAATATAAGCTGAAAGTTTAGCTTGATTTTCTTCCATTTGGTAAATATCTCCAAGTTTCTTTTTTGTCGTTTGCCAAAGTTTACCAATCCTACCCATAATAGATGCTTCTTGGCTATCTAATAAACCCTTCATTTCCGCTGAAGCAAAGGTATCCAAACCATATCCAAGAGGTTTAGCTTCATCTATCCATTTACCACCACCTTTTAATATTTCACTATCCGCAATTAAGTTAGCCTTAATCGTTCTCGGGTCTAGTGGATTCATTCCTAATTTCCAATAATTAAGTATCTTATTTGAAATTATATTTCTGGCGTGAGTCCCCGGATTCATTACGACTTTAAAGAATTTAAAATTAGCCACGAGTTGTTTTTGTAGTGTTCCCACTGAAGGTTGAGTTACCTCATTTATGTATTCTACCATATGATTAGGCACATATTTACCTGCTAGGTCTCCTAGCTTTGCATCTGCTAAACTTTCTAATAGATTCTCTTTTGAGAAATTCAAATCACTTATTGACTTTTCTAATGTTCGGAAACTATCATTGATACTTCGCTTGTCTATTTCTTTTAAGGTTTTGCTTTTAGATAATACTGTCTCTATCTGCTTTTGTAATTTAACTACTTTAGATATATTTTTAGTAGCAGAAATATCATCTGCTCTTACAGCTAAATCTTCAAAAGTGTTTTTTAACTTCTCAATAAGCTCTAAGGTGTTTTCCTTAGTAGTAGCTTTCTTTATCGCAGAAAGAAATTGTCCTCTTTCGCTTTGAGAAAAATTTTCTTTAATGACTTTAATTATCTTACTTTGATTTTCTGATATTTCTTTTCCTGCAAACTTATATCCCTTATTGAAATTAGATATTTTTTGTTTTAACAAATCTAATTCTTTTGAAACAATCTTAGTAGGCTTAGGGCTAACTCCTTCCATTATTCTCGATTTAAGTGGGAGTCCTTCCTTAGCTACCTTAGTGTCATAAAGTCTTTTTTCAATCTCATCCATATTTCGGGAAACTTGTTTGCCACCTTTTACTTCTGTAATTACATCTCCCTTAATAGTAAATTCTGGAGCGTCCTTTGTTAATTTTGTGATGTCTTTTACTTCTGATGCTTTGAAAGGATTTTTCACTGTGTCAAAAAATTGCTCCATAGACTTGAATCCGTTTCGCTCTAGGTCGCCATCAAGGAACAACTTCTCAAGTTGAATACCGTCTGCTGATTTTTGCAGTTCAGCGAAAGTTTTATATTTCTTTACTGAGTTCGCAGTTGGTTGTAAAATGTCAGGAATTATCCCTAACTTGCGAGAAGTTCGTATAGTCTTGGTTATATCAGTTGCTCCATTAAAAAACTTATAAAGCTCCTCGCCTTGCAATTTTCCTAAGTCAGAGAATTGTTTTTCAAGTCCTGCTATTTCACCTAGAACTTTTTTATCTGCCTTAAATGTTTGTTTTAGTCCTGAGAATAGGGGTTTCAAGTCTGTGTTGATTTTCTTTACACCACCTAATATCTCTGATTGTTTTCCAGCACTTGTTATAAATCTTGAGGTCTTTGGTATCTGGGTAAATCCTTCTTGGGCAACATCTGTTCCAAACTGTGTTGAAATCTTCCTAAGAAGTGTAGCGTCTTGGACTTGTTTATTTAAATCGAAAGCACTTTTAAAAAGAAGATAGGCGGGGTTGTCAATCTGCCCTAATTCTTTCATCTTTTCTGGGGTTAATCCCTCTTTACGTTTAAACATTTTTTTAAAGCCAACCTTTGCTGAACCAAATAAGCCTTTCTTTTTTGCCAGTTCAAATTCTTCATAAGCATTTTTAAGATAACTCCCAATATTTTCTTCATATTTTTCTTTTGAGAGTAATTTTAAATCAACAGCTTGTCTTCCAAGTTCATCTATTTTTGTATAAATTTTTATGACTGGGTCAAGTTCTTCAGGAGATAATGTCCCTTTCAATTTTTCTAATCCAACCCTCATAAATCTTCCAGTTTTATCTTTGGTTATAAGTTTACTTGCTGTCCCTGGCATTAGTTTCCCAATAGACTTACCCATATCCACAATTAAATTTGATTCGACAGCAGTATTTTTTAATCCTCTCTCCCATATTTGACGGAAGATGGGGTCAACTCCAAACACCCACCCTAATTTTTGAGCAAGATATTTTCCTGTCTTAGTTCCTCCCTCTAAAGTTTCAACTGTCTTTTCTATTCCCTCTGAAGTCTTATAAGTCTTAGATACCTTTTTACCAAAAGTAAAGGCTTCAGCTCCTTTAACTAACTTACTAAGGATGGGAAGTTTTTTTACAATAGTGTAAGGAGCAATATAAGTAAATGGGTCAAAAGCAATATCCAATAATGTTCCAGCAATTACTCCAGGAAGACCTTTATCTCCAAGAGAATCTTTATCTGAAAAACTTTGTCTAGTATTGACTCCCTCCATAAAAGATTTTCCTTTGACTAAACCGACTACTCCATATTGAGCGGCATTAAGAACATCAAAAACATCAGAAATAAACCCACCTGAAAAAAACTTTTTTTGACTTTCTCCAGATTGACTTGCCAATAAACTATCAGCTCTATTTTTAAGACCACTTTTAACAGCAAGATTATAAAGATTTTCAGATGAATCTAATTTTTTAGATTTTCTTGGTGCACCAGGAGTATAACCAGAGGCTCCCCCACTGTAAGCTCCTGGGGTATATCCACTTTTTGAACCGCTATATGCTCCTGGAGTATATGCCATAATTAATCACCAAATAAAGCTTCATAATTAGAATTTGTTGAATTAAAGTTTTTAGAGAATGTTGAAGATTGTATTGGAGCAAAGGCATCCTGTTTTTGTGACTTAAATAAATTCCCAAACCATCCCCCTGTTCCACCACTACCAGTAATCCAACCAGCATCACCTTGAACTGATGGAGTGGTTGTTGTATTACTTGTTTCCGTGTTAGTTCCTCCCTTTTTTAATCCATTCGCCAACTTCTGAAGTTGATTAACAAAAGAAGTATCTGTTTTAATTCCGGCATCTTCGAGATAACCAACAACATCAACCGCTGCCTGTGAAGCACTCATCCCTGAATTAATTGCCGCCTGCAACTGGTCAACAAAGTTTCCAGCCTCTAGACCAAGAGAGCTTTTTTCATCATCTCCAGTAGTGGCTTTTGGTTGAACCATCCAAGTTCCAGTTCTAATATTATAAAGACCACCTTGAACTTCCATTAAGTCAGCCTTAGAAACTCCGCCATCGGAACTTTTAACTTTGGCCACAGCTTCCTCCATACTATCTGTTGGTAAGATACCCGCATTAGAATATTCCAACGACATATTAAGAACGGTTTTGGCCGTATCCTTGGCTTCGTTATATTGCCTCTCCAGTAGCCCCATCTTCTCTTTGTAAGCGTTAACATAGACCGAGTCCATTCTATCAAACGCGTCTTGGTTCATATCGTAGAACGTCTTGAACATATTGAGAGCATCTTTTTGGTCAGCCACTGTATTCTCCACCGCTTTGTCAATCAGGTTTTGGGCTCTAGCGTAATCATTTTCTTCAGTAGCCACTTCGGCCGCTTTCATATTAACATTAGCCGCAAGATTATTTAAGAAAGGAGCAGCTTCACGGCGGATTTGGGCGACTTGGTTGTTGATAAAGTTCATTGACCCCATCTTTCCAAAAGCGGATTCAATCTGGGTTTCAACGTCCTTTTTGGCTTTTTCGTAGTCAGCCGTTAAAGACTTCAGTTCGGCTTCTTTTGCTTTAATATTAGCCAGAGATTGGGCGGTGTTAATACCAAGTTGGGCTTCTTTTTCGGCTTGAATCTGGTCTCGTGATTTTTGGTTGCCTAAAAGTTTATCCATCATTGACTGGTTTTGGGCGGCTTGACCTTGAATAGCGGCGAGTTGTCGTTGTCTTTCTGCTTCTTGTTCTTTCATCATCTGGTCCCAGTAAGCATTAGCACCAGCCCCAGTGGAAGTAGCAAGGCTAATGTTGCTATTACTGGTGGAGGTTTGTGGCATATTCACATTGGGGGCGTTGTTGACTTGCCCCGCAGTTGTGGGTTGTGTCGGTGGAGCGGTCGTCACTAACTGTACCCCACTATCCGACATTCGGTTCGGAGCATTATTGATTGCTTCATTAGCGGAATTAGCTTGAATTGTTTGGACCTTTCCTGCTTTGTCAACGTATTTGTATGTATTAGCCATATTATTATTAATTTATTTTTTTTCTAATGCTTCAACACGAGCTGTTAATTCTTGTATTGCTTTGACCATAACTGGAAAAAGTTTAGAGATTTCAATTTCTAATAAACCAGTTGAAGTTTCTTTCTTAATAAGTTTATTTGTTCTTTTGTCTCTTTTAGCTGTTACCTCTGTTACATTTGAAACCATAAAAGGTAAAACTTTTTGAACTTCCTGAGCAATAAAACCCCAATTTCCCTTATTATCTTTTTTCCATTTAAACTCAACTGGTCGTAATTTATTTAATTCCTTTAAACCAGCCGTAATATTTTTAATATCTTTCTTTAAAGTCTCATCAGAAATCGCGGTTAAGGTATTATAATGTAATTCATCGCACCAAATATTATCCCATAAGTGTGTACTATCACCAAGGTCTCCATTGTCAGCAAATGTGGTGCTATAGGGACTAAAAGAACCAACGACTGCCCCACCCACAATACTAAAAGATTTTGTGTAGATATTGCCATTAGAATCTAATTTCCAACCAGAGACGTCATCAACATAATTAGGAGACTTTATTGACCCACCGATAGGAGAAGTATCTGTACCGTATTTTTGTAAAACACCCGCTCCTTCGTTTGGGGTGTTTTCATTGTAAGTTTCAGTCGCTAGAACATCAGGAGAAATATCAAGTAACTCCTTGTTTCCAATCATTTCAGTCTGGGTTATTGAATTTGAATTAGTCAGTCCCTCCATAGATTTTACAATTTTTAATCTTAACTGTATTGGTTGTGTCACCATTAGTATAATCTAATTCCACCCGAAAGTTTTCTTGAACCTTACCATTAAGGGGATAAAAGGCGGTAGTGACCGCACCAAGTTTGGCGTAGGAAATAATATCGGAATAAATCGTTTCACCGCGATTATTTAAAAGTTTCCAATCTACCCTAGCTCCTGTGGCTAATTGTTCAAAATTAAATCTAATCTTCTCAATTTTAGAGATTGACCCACTCCAAGTAATATCAAACATTAAAGACTTCCAACTGGAATTGACATCATAACCCGAAAACTTTGCCACTTTATAGGAGGTGGATTGATTAGAGGCCACCAAAACAATATCTCCAAAAGGGCAAACTAATCCACCCACGGTTGAATAACCCCCATCAGCCCATTGAAATAGTTTAACTTGGAGGTCTTTATTTCCACTACCCCAAGCATAAATCAAATCAGACGAAACCCAGAGAATAAAATCTTTATAATCGGTTACCTGATAATAGGCCGGAACACCGCCAGTATAATTCGCTATATCGGTAATACCCGCTCCGTTAATATAACCCATTTTAAATCCACCAGTAGTATCCGACATATCCCGATACCAGACAAAGACCGTTCCATTTTTATTATGTAAAGCCCCAACATTTCCCATTAACCTAATTTCGGTTTCCCAAGAAGAAGAAACCGTATCCCAAATATAAACCGAGGCAGTTGGTTTATTTGTTCCTACTAATGTTGAGGTATTCGCCGCAATATACAGACGGTCTTGATTCCAAGCAAGAGATTGGACTACCGCTCCCGTTGGCAGGTCAAGAGCCTGCGGGATAAAAGTCGTTCCGTCCCACGAAGCGACATAAACGCCATTGGCAATATACATAATGTCATTACCGCCGACAATTATTTGGTGTGGTCCATATTGTAATTGGGCGGCTCCACTCGGTACAGTTGAACCCCAATCATCATTAAAGGTTGTGGCTTTATCGTAAATACCAATATCCCCTTGAACGACACCTTCATTAAAAGAATAATAAACATTTCCTTTATAATGACAAACATCTTCCCCATCTTCATCAGAAAAACCTGAAGCACTTATCGTATGAGGGAAACTCCCGGTATTAACCACGGCTGTTGAACCAATACGATTTAATATTCTTCCTCCCGTTCCATAACAAGCACCACTAACTGGTGGTTCTTTGGTAACACCTTTAATCAAGGTGGTAATAGCTCCCGCTTCAGTGCCGTTAGTTAGGGTAGTCAAACCTGGTCCTTGAGTGAGATAACCAGGATTACTAATATCGGCATTAGTCATCGCCCCCGCCTGATTCTTATTTCCATAAGACGGATAACTTTCAGCATACCATTTTGGACTGAAACCACCGTTGAAATTATTGATTTCTATTCCCCAGTTGGCCATAATTTAATTTTTAGTCTGATAATCCCAAGTTGTAGCACTCTTCGCTGCCTCCGACCAAGAGGTAGAACTTTTAGTGGTATTAGACCAACTAGACATATTTACGCCAAGTTCGGCGACCAGCAGGACGAATAGTGGTCGGTCTTTCGACATTCCGTTTCGAATAAAAACGAACTAACCCTTGTTCCAATCTAGTCTTCTGAGCGGCGAGGAATTGGCGTTGGACATTATCTTGAACAAAATCCAGAGCAGCGGCGTAGGATAGGATACGATGGAACGGAGTAGCGAAACCTGGAGTGGTAGTAGTGGCTGTAACTGCAATTTCGTTAATATCTCTGCTCATATAGACGGCCATACCAGAGGCGAGGGTAGTCGAACCAGAAGCGGGGGCGGGATATAACAGCACCGAAGAACCCATAAGGTCGTAATAAATCGGTAGGTTGGGTGAATTTTGATACTCAGGCATAGCCACTGAAATATCGTGAATATCCATTTGGCGTAATTTAACCCAATTCCCATTAGAATCTTTAACTTCTACTCGTTCTACGGCCTGACAAGTGGACGGCAGGGAATAATCCTGTTGGCTATGAACCATCGTGGTATAGGCAATCGGCAAAGTAGTGGCATTTCCGTCATCATATTGCCAACCATCAGAAGAATCCCAAATCAACCGAGCCACATCTTGATAAGCAATATTCATATTTCTGACCTTATCTGCATTGGGATAAGTCCCAGATGTAGAACCGCAGAGGAAGTTAACGTCAGAAAGAAGGCTAGAGATTTGCATATTAAATAAAATAAGTGTTAATGGCTTTTATTATAACACAAAGCAAACCTAAAAAAAAGTCAAGTTTTTTAAAAGGGCTTGACAATAAAAATGTACTTGCTATACTGGTGATGCGCTGGAGTCTATCTTTTCATAAAAGAAAACCCCCACAGGACTCCTCGCAGATACTGCGGGGTTTTCTGACTAAACCTGTCGGGTAGGTTGGCGAAGTTACAAGCCTCCGATGGATGCCAAATTAAATTGTAACAGTTGCCCAGTAACTCATTATGGGGAGAAGGCGACATCAGGCATATCGTTTCCTAGACTCATTGGCGATATGTAGATTACCTCCAGAGGCTTGCAGCGGACGGAGAGAGTGATGAGTAAGTAGTTTCCCAGAGATAAGGGAATTAAAACTACAAGGACGGCTAGTTAACCCGTAATCTATTAGGGGAGTTGGTAGAGAAAAAAGAAAATGGGAAAATTAAAACAACAAAGAAATAGAATAAAACAAGAGCAAAAGTTAGCAATCTTTGTGCAAGATTATGACCATTATGAAGAAAAGAAAGTAAAAGAAGAATACTGGATTAAACAATTTAATGGTAAAACAGGTAAATGGCAAGTTGCTGTTTATTCTCCTCGAAGTTTTAAGAATTATAAAGTCTATCAAGAAGCAAGAAAACTTGATAAAGAAATTTGAGCGAAAATTAATAGTTCAAATTATTAACCAAAAAACCTCCCTGTTAGGAAGAGGAGGTTCTTTGGTTTATTAGCTGGGAATCAAGTGTTTGGCCTTAATTCCCACTTAATTATAATCTTTTAACTAATAGAGTCAAACTATCTAGGTTGATAACTTTTAAGGTAGTGGATAACTTATTTACCTAAGATTTTAGACGAACTCCATTTTTTCTTCTTTTCTCCTCGTAGTTTTATATTCAATAACTTGACTCCTAACTTGTCGGCGGCCAACTTCTCCGCTGGCTCAAAGCCATCTCCTGAAGCGATAAAGTCACAACCGTAGCGTTTAAGGTTTTGCGTGCAATCTAGAGCCTCCTGTGGCTTCACAACTATGGTATTTCTGGAGAGGTGCTTCATCTCTACCGCTAAAGCGATATAATCCAGCACAAACTTCCTATCCTTATAGGGTATTGGGCATTTCTTATAACCCTTCAAGGCCTTATCCGTGAGTAATCCGACCACCACATCACCTTTACCAACTAAATGGCGAAGGCACTGGATGTGTCCAGGGGTAATCACCGATGCGGTCATGGGAAAATAAATCTTTGATATATTTATAATTTGTTTGTTGGCCTCCACAAGAATTGTAAGTGCCGTTATCAATAATCTCGACTCTTAAGTTTTTAAGGGGGTGGCGTAACAGGGTCGCCATTGTTCCCATTTTCATTAACAACGCGCCATCGCCAATAATCACAATGACCTGTTTCTCACTGCCTAGCGCATAGCCTAGACCCACCGCCATCGCGCACCCCATCGCTCCTCGTACCAGTATCTTCTCCTTGTGGTCTATCTCGTCTAGGTATTTACAGATATTACCCAGAGAACCAACTAAGACGGCATTAGGGTTTTCTTTTGATAATTTTAATATGAAGTCTTTTTCCATCGCGTTTTAATAGTTTAATTAGTGGTTGTAATATGCGAGTCATTTCCTTATGAGGTGACTCAGTCCGACCCGTAGAGATAACAAGGTTCATCTCAATACCTTCGGGAATAACGTAACTCGTTAATGGATTAAGAGCGTTACAGAAACCGTCAGCCGACATAAAGACGGTTCCACGTTTCTTGGTGGCAAGGAAATAGCCAGCCGCCAAGCCAACTGCTTCACCCTCATCGGTGACGACAATATACTCTTTGTCCTTTAACCAAGGGACTAATAATTTATCAGGGACACCAGTGTAAAATGGTTTATCTAATGGCCACATAAATCAAATATTGATTGAACAGAGGCGAGTTCGACATCCTCGCCGTTAATAAACTTTTGCATCGCCTTTAAGGACGCGCGCATCAATTGGTTCGCGTAGATAATAATATCAAACGGGTGTTTCTCTGGTAGTGTATAGGTGGTCGGGACAGCAATCAAAGTCAGTTTCGGGTGACGACTTCGCAGTTCTTCACCCACTTCCATTACCTCACTACAATCCACCTTTTGTTTGGAGTGAACCATCACCCCATCAGCACCCGCTTCAATGTAGGCTTCCGCTCGCAATAACGCTTCATATTTAGACCGCTTCGCAATTAGACTTTCCAACCGCGCAAAGACTTTCATCTCACCGGCATTCTCTTTAGCAATTTTTATCTTCTCGGAAAATAGGTCAATATCTTCTAGTTCGTGTTGGCCATCTTCCAATAACGAGTTTTGTTTCGGGTATTTCTTATCTTCCATTATCACCGCATACGCGCCCGCCTGAGCGAACCAACGAATTATATAGGACAAATGTCCGATACTTTCGCCCGTGTCAATATCCACGATAATTGGTTTGTCCGTTATACGCTTGATTTCTTCAACTAAATCAACCCTTTCTTTCAATGGGACAAGCTCATTATCTGGAAGTCCTTTAGACGTAGCGTGCGTCAAAGAACTGACCCATATGCCATCGTAGTCTGATTTATCTACCAGTAAGGCACTAAGTCCGTTATGGCTCTCCAAAATTTTCATAGTGGGAACGCTTTTTTTAGGTATTTCTGATAACATCTTTATATTATATTATAATTATTCTAAAATTCCCATATCCTTTAGAACAACCCCTATTGCTTGCCCGTGTGGCATTCCTTTTAAGGTGAGAGGATAAGACGCTGGGTGGGTTAAATTCGTGGGGTGCTTTTCAATTAGTTTCCCCATAAATATACCAACCTCCACTATCTCATTGTCAGAACACACGTTTAAGTAATCAACAAGATGACCAATAATATCAAAACAAGTATTCCGTCTAGCGGTTTTGTTTAACTTAATCTCAAATGGTGGTAGGACAGTTATTGGTTTATCGGTGGGGACATTC